>Ga0209390_10002308_pt1 | contig 33786 bp, 29 predicted proteins | sample BON01_FD_187212 | JGI IMG/M metagenome (GOLD analysis project Ga0209390, IMG submission 187212) | Freshwater microbial communities from Lake Bonney liftoff mats and glacier meltwater in Antarctica - BON-01 (SPAdes) (version 2) | ecosystem: Environmental > Aquatic > Freshwater > Ice > Glacier...
CGCTTGTTAGAGCAAGCGGTCGCCTTGAATCCTGTGCGAGGCAAGGAACTGGTCGGAGGCCGCTCCATGAAAAACAGAGAAACCACAACATCTGGTAGCTAGGGGCGTAAAGTGCATACCAAGATTGTTAATAATAGAAGATCATCACTCCAAATAAACTTCGCTCCGGAAAAATCAGCGGTGCGAAATGCCTCCATCGGTCGAATTTCGCGTTCCGAATACTCTTTCGCCTGACCCCACTTGCTGTCGTTGAAGTTTACCGCGAACCAATCGGCCGGGATCGGGTCATATTTTACTTTCGGGTTTCGGGTATCGCCATTGATCAAACCGTAAAAGAACGACTTCGCCCTCCACTTCGCGTTTGTGATCGTTCCCTCACCCATCTTCACGATGATACCGCCGTCGCCAATCTTGTTTCCGTAATCCAGGCCGGTCTTGGGGTCCGCATTGTCCTTGGCAATGATAGCAATCGTCATCGGGTATTCGGGCAGAATGTCGAACGACACGGCGTTGTGCGGCATGAAATCGATGGAGTCGGTCGCGACCAGCTTGCCGTTGATATACATCGCAAACCAGTTGTCTGCATACACGCTGAACTTGATGGTGTCGTTCGACAACGGTTTCATAAACGCATCGACTGAACCCGGCCTTCGCATTGAACCGAAGTTGGATGTGCTCGGTAAGCCTGAGTTTGTCATTGAATGATCCCGGTTTTCCGAAGCTAATCCTTCTTGCTCCTCTGCGTTCTCCGCGCTTTTGCGTGAGGTTTTCAGGAAGATGTCAGAGCCTCCTCACGTCGGCTGCTACCAATCCATCGGCGGTCGGGAGAGGCTCCGGCCGAGCCCATTTCAAAGCCCAGAAGGGACGGTCCGGATGACGTGAACTATCACTCCTTCGGAGTTCTGATCAGGGCTCCGCAGGAGCGTCGCCCTACCGTTCGAATCGCTCCAGAACTTGGCTTGCCAACTTCAGGCCTGCGCGGCCCCTGCGAACCGTCTCGCGTTCACGCACCGGTTCGTTCTGTTGCTGCCCGAGGGACGCGGCGCGCGAGGTGGCGTCCGCGATCTTCGCGCGGTTGAACGGCTTGCCAATGAATGAGTGCGGCCTGTTAAAATATAGTCGTGTCTATAAAAAATACTTGCGCCAATCTTTTGGCTGCGTTACCCATGATCCTGTTCGCGTTCGTCGGGTCACTGCCCTTCTCTCGTGAGCAGCAAACACATGAAATTTATGAAGCGTCATTGGCTGACAGTTTTTCTGATTGGAACCGTTGCGTTGGTTCAACCCGTGTTTGCCGCCGACAAGATCGCCGTGACCACGACGACGACGATGGTGACTGATATGGTGATGGCCGTGGGGGGGGATCGGGTGGAGGTCACGGGATTGATGGGGCCGGGCGTGGATCCGCATCTTTACAAACCGGGGGCCAAGGACATTACTTACCTCAGTCAGGCCCAGCTGATTTTCTACTCCGGCCTGATGCTCGAAGGACGGATGGCCGACCTGTTCTCGAAGATGGCGCAACGCGGCAAGAAGGTTTACGCGATCACGGACACTATTCCCAGGGACAGGTTGCTTGAGCCGGCGTCGTTCGCTGGCCATTTTGATCCGCACGTGTGGGGTGATCCCGAGCTGTGGTCGATGTGCGTCGACACAGTGGTCAGCGCGCTCAGCGAGAATGATCCCGTTGGCAAGGCAATATATGCCGAACGCGGCGCGGCGCTAAAAAAGGATTACGCGGAACTGGACGCCTGGGCGAAGAAGCAGGCCGATGAGTTGCCGGAATCAAACCGCGTCCTCATCACCAGTCACGACGCATTCAATTATTTCGGTCTGGCCTTCGGTTTTGAAGTCGTTGGCGTTCAGGGCATTTCAACCGTCAGCGAAGCCGGTCTCGCCGACATCACGCGCATTGTGGATTTCATCAAGGAGAGGAAAGTGAAGGCGATCTTCGTGGAGAGTAGTGTTTCGCCAGCAACCATCCAGCGCATCAGCCAGGATGCCGGCGTGAAAATCGGCGGTGAATTGTTTTCGGACGCACTGGGAACGCCGGGCAAGATCAAAACGTCCGGCGGGATCACCTACGATGAGGGCACTTACAAAGGTTGGATCGGCCACAATATCAACACTGTGGTTGATGCGTTGAAATAGCCTGCCGCCGCCTCTTTTCTCTCGCAATTTGGTCGGGGAGAATTAGCGTTTCCTGATGCAAAAGCAACGCGGAGAAACTCACGGGGCGAACAGCTTCACAAAGACGATCCCGGGTGTTCAGGGCCTTGCGCTCGTTGCGGTGCGCGGCGGCGGAAAACTCTTTCGGCCCGTCGCGTTGTTCACGGTTCTGATCGCCTCGCTTCACCTCACTCACTCACTGAACGGTCAGCTGTTTGTCAGCAGTTTGAACAGTGACGAGGTGCTGGTTTACCAGCCCGGCTCGGGGGCGCTGATCGGGGAAGGCGACATCGTTTCCGCCGCCGACGCGGGATTGGATCGGCCGCACGGAATCTTGGATCGTCTTTCAGGAATGCTAGTGGCCAGTTTTGGATCGCACGAAGTGAAACGGTATCATCGCGAGACCGGCCAGTTCATCGATAACTTTATCCCATCAACCGCCGGTCTGAACCTGCCAGTTTATCTTGCCGTCGGACCGAACGACGGTCTGCTCTACGCTTCCAGCCAGGGCAACGACCGCGTTCTACGTTTCGACAACGATACCGGAGTGGCGGCGGACGCCCAGCCGTTTATCGACGGCGGACTGCTCGACGCTCCCAGCGGGTTCGACTGGTCGCCGGACGGCTCGGTTCTCTACGTTGCTGGACGGACATCGGGAAACGTGCTGGCCTATGATTCCGCAACCGGTGAACCGCTCGCGGAGGGACACGAGTTTGCCACCAACTTGAGCGGCGGCAACGATACGTTCGGCCTGAAAGTGGATGACGCAACCGGCGATGTTTTTGTGGCGACAGGAGGGGACGTCCGGCGTTTCAACCCCGGCGGACAGCTTCTCGCCACAATTTCCATTCCGGGTCTGGCGATTGGTTTGGAGAACAGCTTGGACGGTGACACGCTCTGGGTTGCGTCAAACAACACGCTCTATCCGGTCGACAAATCGAATAACAGCGTCGGCTCCGCTTTTCTGACCGGTGGCACCATCAGCACGCTCAATTTCTTCCACTTCTCGGAAGTTGTTGATCCGGCCGCAGGGGGGCTTGAAATCAACCATATTCCCGGCGGCCAGATTGGGCTTCTCTACAAAATCTCATTGATCGATCCGCCTTCCCAAATTTTCCTGCAATGGAGCGAGAATCTGGAGAACTGGTCCACCGTCGTGGAGCATCAGATCGAGGACGGCGCGATCAGCAGCCAGACGACGGACGAAACGTTCTTTGACGCACACCTCGATCAAAACTTCCTGTCCGTCATCATCGGGGACGAAGACCGGTCCGCAACGCTTTCCCATCCTCAGCGGTTCTACCGGCTCCGACAGATTCCCTGACCGAGGGTTGCGGAGCTCACGCGATCGCGGATCACCGCAAGTCGATTTCCTCTTTTTCGAAATCGGATTCGTTGACCCAGCCGGTGTTGAGTTTTTCGCCCTTCATGAAGCGGTTGTAGAAATTGCGCACTTTGGGATCCGAGTAAAGAAACGCATCGAAACCTGGTTCTTCCTGGGACATTCGCGGATCTTCCTGCTGCATGAGCTCGGAGACCATCTGTTTCACCATCGCTTGGCGGAGCTCCTCGAAATCAGGTTGCGCCGACAATTCAATGACACAATCCGGATCATGCCGGACGTCATAGAGCTCCTCTTGTCCGTTCTTGCCGAAAGCGAGACTCCAGTGGATGTCCTGCCCGTGTTCCCGCCGCGCATTCAGTATCTCGGTCTTGGTCGGGCTGCCGTCGGTGTTCAGGTAGCCGGTCTCGGGATTGCCCGCCGGCCAGCGGTCCGGATGGAAATTTGCGAGATACAAGTACCCGCCCTTCACCATCCCGCGAATCGGATAGCCCTGATCATCCGGTCGTCCAATGTCGTGACGTTCCTTGCCGATTAGAACGTGGTCGCGAGACGCAATCACCTGGCCGCTTTTCTCAGAGGCAAAGATATCGGTCAGGCTGCGTCCGGGGGATGGTGCCATTCCGGTGTCACTCCAGTTCAAGCGTGCGACTTCGATGAACGTCGGAGCGAAATCAATGAAGCTCACGTAGTCCTCGACCACGCGTCCTGGGTTCTTGATGCCCTTCGGCCACATGATTGCCAGCGGCAGATGGTTTGACATCTCGTATTCCTGTCCCTTCACGCGAGGGAACGGCATGCCGTTGTCCGAAGTGACGACGAGAAGCGTGTTATCAAGTTCGCCCCGCTCCTCCAATATTTTCAACATGCGATCAAGGTGACTGTCGAAGTGCTCAATCTCGAACGCGTAATCCAACATGTCGTTGCGCACCGTTTCGTTGTCCGGCCAGAACTTGGGAACGCGATCGATGTCGGTTATTTTCTTTCCTGCTTTCGCTGCACCGGCACCATACTCGTACGCCCGGTGAGGTTCCGTAGCACCGTACCAGAAGCACCACGGTTGATCGCCCGCAGCGGTGAGGAAGTCGGAAAAGTTCGCGGCGTAGTCGTTGTTTGAGATGAATTTCGCAGGCGGTGCCGCTTTCTGTTTGTCGAAGCCCGGCCCGGCGAGATCACGTGGTTTGCCATCCGCATCCACCGAAACGCCGGGACCCCAGGCCTTGCCGGTTTTGCCAACGAAATAACCGTTCTCGGAGAGGGCTTCGGCGTAAGACTTGAATTCTGGAGGAAAGACCGGCCAGTGATTCGCGGCTTCCTTCAATTGCCAGGAGTTGCGTCCGGTGACGATGCAGGAACGCGACGGTGCACACTTGGCATTCGGCGTGTAGGCCCGCATGAAAAGGAGTCCTTCGCGAGCCACCCGGTCGAACGCGGGCGTGTTCACCCACTTCGTGCCATAGGCGCTGGTGTGTGGAAACGACTGGTCATCCGAGATCGCGAATAGAATGTTCGGGCGGTCCGCCGCTGAAGCGGTGGTCACACTGGTGATGAGAAGGAGGAAAAACGCGCGAAACAATTTCATGGGTGCAGGAAGTATCGATCGGCAACGGTTTTGTTCAACCACAGAATTTACAGAATTCGCGGAAAGGTGGTAGACCGGGTGAAGAAATTCAAAGCGACGTCGTGTCCCCAAATTGCGATCAAAGACATCCAACGTTTCCGGTCGGTTCCCGCGAGCAAAGGTTCGTTCGGAGAACTCACCCCACCAACGGAAGTCCAAGCAACAGGTGGCGCGAGCTCTCCGAGCGGTCACGAAATTCTCGGGCTGGTCTGCCTCCCTCGCCGGTTATACATCACAAACCTGCACGCCGTGTCTAAGCGCCCCGAGCTTGTCATCCCACGTGGGAATGAATTCGTGAGCAACGTAGCCCTGATAATTCAACCGCAGCAACTCACGCATGATCGCCGGATAGTTGACCTCCTGATCTTCCGTCAACTCACCACGACCCGGCACGCCCGCTGTGTGAATGTGGCCGATGACGTCGTTGTATTGTCGAAGGCGGCGGAGGACATCGCCGTTCATGATCTGAACGTGGTAGACGTCGAACAACAACTTCATCCGGGGCGAATCAACCTGTTCGATCAACTCAACGCAGAAATCCACGTCATCGCCGAAGTAACCCGGGTGACCTTTCATCGGATGCGTGCTATCTCGCGAGTTCAAGTGTTCCATGCAAATGTTCACGTTATTCTCCTCGGCGTAGCCAATGACTTCCTTCCAGCACGCGATGCAGTTCTCTGTCATTTGCTTGTCCGACAAATCGACCTCCCGCATGCCGGTGAAGGTGATCACTCCGGGCGCGCCAAACTCGACGGCGAGATCGATGCCCTCGCGCAGCCTGGTAACGCAGTTGGCGTGGTTCGCCGTGCTGGTCGGGCCGTCTTTGAATCCATGGCTGCCGACGAGTGACGGGTGCATGCCCAACTCGCGGAGCCTCGGGTAATATCTGGAGTCGATCCCTTCCATCACCGTCATGCCCATGGCGTTGCAGGCATCCATCAGTTCCTCGGTCGGCATCGGGTTGAAACACCAGCCCATGACCGAGTGGTGGATGTTGCCCTTGGCGATCTTGTAGTCCGACGGAGGAATTACTTCGCGCGTGGCAGTCGTTGAAGATGTTTGAGCGCTCGCCACGAGGGTCCCGGCCGCCAGCGCGGTTGATCCAGCGAGGAATTGGCGACGTGAAAAAGCAGTCGGTAAATCGGAGTCGTTCATGAGTTGTTCTCACTATGACGCAACGGCATGTGAAAATCCAGCATCTCGTCACGGCACAAAGGGCGAACGCCCGGACCGGTTTGCGATTGCTCAAGCTCACCACGAACCGCTAGGCTCAGCCCTTCGCCAAACCTATGAAAACCATGTTTTCTCTCAACAAACTCACTGCCGCACTGGCATTTTCGCTCGTGGCTTCCGTCGCCGTTGCTGAAGTTGTGCCCGTCCCAAAGACCGTCAATCCCGAACGCATCCCCGGAGTGAAGCCGCGGAACGTCGTCTTCATCCTTTCGGATGATCATCGGTATGATGCCATGAGTTTCATGGAGCATCAGTTCGCGAAAACGCCGGTCATGGATTCGATCGCGGCGAATGGTGTTCATCTGAAGAACGCCTTTGTGACGACCTCGCTTTGTTCGCCGAGCCGCGCGTCCATTCTCACGGGCCTCTATACGTTCCGGCATCGCGTCATTGACAACAATCGCCCGATTCCGGAGGGCACGTTGTATTTCCCGCAGTATCTGCAGAAGGCCGGTTACGCGACCTCGTTCTTCGGCAAGTGGCACATGGGCGGCGAGGGCGACCAACCCCAGCCGGGCTTCGATCACTGGGTGAGCTTTCGTGGTCAGGGAAACTATTATCCGCCGGGCCCGAACTACACACTCAACGTCGATGGCAAGCGGGTGAAACAAAAGGGCTACATCACCGATGAATTGACGGACTATGCGGTCGACTGGTTGAAGGAACAGAAGCCCGCCGAGAAACCGTTTTTTATGTATCTTTCACACAAGGCAGTTCACGCAAATTTCACCCCGGCAGAACGGCATGAAGGCGAACTCGCCGACCTGCCATTTGAACGTCCCACCACCGAAGCGGACTCCGAGGAGAACTACGAACAGAAACCGCGTTGGCTGCACGATCAACGGAACTCCTGGCATGGCGTCGACTTCCCCTACCACAGCGATCTCGACATCGAGAAATATTACAAACGATACTGTGAAACGCTCAGCGCGGTGGACGAAAGCATCGGCCGGGTGTTAGACCAGTTGAAGGAAATGGGCATCTACGATGACACGCTTGTGATTTACATGGGCGACAACGGATTCATGTTCGGCGAGCACGGTCTCATCGACAAACGCGTGGCCTACGAAACGTCCATCCGCGTCCCGATGCTCATCCAGTGCCCCAACCTCTTCAAAGGCGGCGGTGTCGTCGATGAAATGGTGGCCAACATCGACGTCGGCCCGACGATCATGGAAGCGATGGGATTGAAAACGCCGCCGCACATGGACGGCGTCAGTTTCCTCCCGCTCGCGCGAGGAGAGGAGATCCCGTGGCGCGATTACTTCCTCTACGTTTATTACTGGGAGAAAAACTTCCCGCAATCGCCCACTGTGTTTTCACTGCGTGGTGATCGTTATAAATACATCACCTATTACGGGCTTTGGGACGCCGATGAACTCTACGACCTTCAGGTGGACCCCGATGAATCAAACAACCTGTTGTATGACGGCAAACACAAAAAAATTGCTGGAGAAATGGAAGACCGCCTCTACACGATGATGGAAGAACTTGGCGGAATGGAGATTCCATTGAACCAGCCCAAAGGCGGATCACAGAACAAACGACTGGAAACGAGAGGCGGCAAGCACGCATCCGATTTCCCGGATGAACTCGTGGTGGACGAACCACCCAACAAGAACGCGCACTAGACGGGTAATCCAAAAAAATGTGATCAGTGCGATGAAGCCGCCGGTGCGATTCTCACCGGGTAAGTGTCGGATAACTTTACACTATTGTAAGCGAGCCAATCGACGTGTTGAGAAATGTGATCGATTCGGTGTACCTGAGAAGCGGGCGTTTCAAAGTGCTTCATGTTGATTTTCAGATAGTTCGGGCTCTTCGTTTGCAGGATCTGCGTTCGATATCTAACCTCCACGTTTTTGCCCCCAAAACTGCATCCAACTGCTGGCATTTTTAGTACTTTGCCGAAGCTACGCCGCCCGCCCGTTGAAAACGCAAACTGCAACTAAACATGGATCGATTACGTGGTTGATTATTCTCCCACTGCTGCTGCTTGCGGTGATCGATTCCAAGGCTCAGGCGGCGACTGCCACCAGCGTCCCCCCGCTGCTTTCCGTTGCCGAGGTGGTCTCGGATGGGAATGAGGATTTCGTTCCTGATCGACTGGGGGAAAGGGTGACCGTGCAGGGGATCTTGACGAGTGACCCGCTACCGGTGGCGCGCAATTCGGCGCTGGCGAATATGCAGGACGGTACCGCCGGCATTCTCCTTTATAGCCGGTCGGCATCCCGACTGATCAACCGCGTCAAGGTCGGCGATGAGGTGATTGTGACCGGCGTGGTGGGCCAGTACGAAGGCGCCGAACAAATTATTCTGGACGAGATCGAGTTTGTCCGGGAAGCCACCGTTCCGGAGCCTGTCGTCATCACGACAAAGGATTTCACTGACGAGCGGTATTCGGGGCGGTTGGTCCGGGTCGACGGACGTCTGGAAGTATTGGACCGAACTGATGGCATCAACGTTTCTGCGGTGCTCCGGGACGCGTTCGGCGAAATCAACGTTTTTATCCCGAGCCGGTTCTACGCGGATCCGGGATTCGTCCGGCAGCTGCTCAGTATTCCGCATATCGAGTTGATCGGGATCGCGAGCCAGGCCGATCAGGACCCCCCGTTCGACGGCGGTTACCGTTTGGTTCCAAGAACCGCCGCGGACCTGACGTTTTTTCCTGATCCACCTTACCGGGCCATCGTTGTCTCCATTTCCGTCGCGTTGCTGTTGGTTGCCAGCCTGATGCTTTGGCGGAGCCGGAGACAGGCGGAGCAATCGGCTCTCGGGATGAAGAATCTGACCTTGGAACTGCAATCCTCAGAATCCAGGCTTCGTGAGAACCAGACACGGCTCCGGCTCCTCACCCAGCAGGTGCCGGCCATCGTCTGGTCGATCGACACGGGCATGGTTTTTACTTCGTCGGCGGGTGCCGGACTGAACGCGTTGAAGCTGAAGCAGGACGAGGTTGTCGGCATGTCGCTGTTCGAATACTTCCAGACGGAAGACCCCAAATCCGCGCCGATCTCCGCGCACCGCCGGGCCATGAACGGTCGGCCGACAACGTTTCAGGCGCGTTGGGCGGATCGCGAGTACGAATGCCGCGTCGAACCCATGCGCGATGGAGAGGGAAAGATCGTTGGGGCGATCGGGCTGGCGCTGGACATCACTGCGCGTCATCACGCTGAGCAGGAGCTCAAGGAGCAATCGGATACGCTCCGGCATTCTCAAAAAATGGAGGCAGTTGGCCGTTTGGCGGGCGGGGTAGCCCATGACTTCAACAATCTCGTCACCGTGATCAAGGGCTATTGCGATTTGATTTCGCTCAAACTGGGGCCCGATCACGATCTACAGGACTGGTTTCAGGAGATCAAGGGGTCGGCAAATCGTGCGGCATCTTTGACCACCCAGCTCCTTGCCTTCAGCCGGAAGCAAGTGCTGGAACCGCGCGTGTTCGACCTGAACGAAGTGCTGGCCGACCTGAATAAACTGCTTCGGCGGATCATCGGCGAGCACATCGAGCTCGTGACTGATCTCGTGCCGGATCTCGGCCCGGTGAAGGTGGATAAGGGGCAGATCGAGCAGGTTATCATGAATCTCGCGGTGAATGCCTACGACGCCATGCCGAAGGGCGGGCAGCTGACCCTGCGGACGGAGGACTACGTCGCCACCGGAGAGAAGTCCGGTGCGCCCGGTCAACTGGCGCCGGGCCGGTATTCCGTGATTTCGTTCAGCGATACCGGCGAGGGGATGTCCTCCGAAGTCCGGTCCCACATTTTCGAACCCTTTTTCACGACCAAGGAAGTGGGCAAGGGCACGGGCCTCGGGCTGGCGACAGTTTACGGAATCATCTCCCAAAGCGGCGGCTGCGTGGAGGTGGAAAGCCAGCTGGGCGAAGGGACCACTTTCCGCATTTATCTGCCGGTGACCGAATTGGAAAAGCCCGACAAGGCCCAACGACCGGCTGCCGTCCGGGACACGACGGGCAATGAGACGATCATGGTGGCGGAGGACGAGGTCGCCGTAAGGTCGTTGATCAAGCGGACGCTGGAGGAACGCGGATACAAGGTCATCGAGGCCGCGAACGGGCATGAGGCGTTGCAGCTCAGTGAGGAGTTGGCAGAACGGATTGACTGTCTGGTGACGGACGTCGTGATGCCGAAGATGAGCGGGTTCAAACTTTCTCAGGAGATTCAAAAGAGCCGGCCTGGGATCAAGGTGCTTTACGTCTCCGGATACGCCTATACAGGACGTCACGAAGGCTCCCGTGTTTCACCTGATACGTTCCTTGCCAAACCCTTCAGTCCCGAGATGCTCGCCCTAAAGCTTCACCGTATTCTCAATGATCCGGCGAAAGTGATGAATCATTCCTGAGTGCGGACCCAGCGTTTCGCCTTCATTTCGAAACGGGGCAGCGTCCCCGCTTCCACACGCTTCACCGGCACGCGCAGCGAAAGCTGGTTCTGGAGGAGCTGAGTCAGTCGCCCCGGGGTCCTCTCCGCGTCGTCGGCCTCAATAAGAATTTCAATTTCCACCAATGCACGGTGAGCCAGCACGCGCACCTGATATTCGTCGACTCCCCCGCATTCGCGGACAATCTGATCGATCGCGCTCGGGTAGACATTCACCCCACGGACGGTGATCATGTCGTCGACCCTTCCCAGTATCCCGCCGTCGAGACAAAGATCCACGATGCCGTCAGGGTTCTCGCCGGCGGGCAACGCCTTCACCACATCGCCCGTTCGATAGCGGATCAGGGGGGAACCCGTGCGGCACAATGTGGTCAAAACCAGTTCGCCATCCATTCCTGGTGCGACCGGTTCGTCGGTGGCTGGATCCACAATTTCCGGCAGATAAGAGGTTTCGATTACGCGCAAGACGCCGGGCTGGGAAAAGCATTCGTGGGTGACCGGCCCCACCTCCGTCATGCCATGGTGATCGAATACGCGCGCTCCGTTCCAAGATTCGGAAATGGCCTGCCGTGTCCCGGGCAGACTTCCGCCGGGTTCACCGGCGACGATGATGAGCCGCACGGCAGACTTGGAAAGATCGACGCGTTCGTCGCGGGCCACCTCGGCGAGTCGCATCGCGTACGTCGGTGTGCAGCAAATGACCGTCGCCTGATTGGCGAGGATGGAATGAAGTCGCGCGGCAGTGCTGAGACCACCGCCGGGCAGACAGAGACAGCCCAGTTTCAACGCGGATTCAAACGCTGTCCAGAATCCGAGAAACGGTCCGAACGAAAACGCGAAAAAAATCCGGTCCGTCGGCCCCACCCGGGCGGCCCGATACACTTCGATCCAGCTCTCCAGTAAACCGGCCCAGGACTCGTTCGTGTCCAGCCACCGCATCGGCTGCCCAGTGCTGCCGCTTGTCTGGTGGCAGCGGGTGTAACGTTCCACGTGGAACGCCAGATTGCTGCCGTAGGGCTGGTGTTGCGCGTGATCCTCGGCCAGTTCTACCTTGGTCGTGAACGGCACTTGATCTCGGAATTCGTCCAGGCTCGTTGGTAGATAGTCCTCCCCGAGTGAAGCCAGTTTGCCGCGATAAAAATTGTTCGACTGCAACGTCACTCCGAGCAGATCGCGGAGTCGGGCCAGTTGATGGGCCTCGAGCGCTTGGCGATCAGGGAATAGACCGGACATCGGGAAGTGTTACTTGCCCGGCGTATGGGCCACGGTAGCTGGCTTGGCGTGACCGGCGGTGTTCGTGGGCGCGAACTTGGCGACCAGAAATGCTCCCGTTGCGGCGAGCAGGCATCCGAGGATGAACGGCAGCGGCAGCGAACGGAAACCGCCCTCCGGCGGGTGCAGAAGCATGGCTGTGATCGTGTTGATGATCGGCGCGCCGGCGAAGACGATCGGCATCACCGCAGCCGCTGCGGCACCTTTATAAATTGGGGCGGCGGCACCCAGCGCCAGGATCAGCGTGAACGCGCCGAGCGCGCCGGCGGCACCGGCGATGAAGCTCCATTTGATGCCCTGCGCGGTGAAGCTCCAGTCAGAACCCTTTAACTTGATCAGCGCGGCAGAAACGACGCCGATGATGGCGTACGCGATGCACACGAAGAGGAAGGCCTTGAGTCCCGCATGCGGAGTTTCCGCGCCCATCGGCATGAGGCCGCGACCTTTGTGAAGGATCACGCCGTAAACGCCCCAGGCGACAACGGTCATCAACGCGTAGTAAAGCCAGGCCATGCCCGGCGAAGAAGAATTGGCTGCCATAGTGGGACGGGACTCTAGCGACGCCCCCGCGCGACAGCAAATGGATAATACGCAGGCGTAGGAATAATCCGTTTCTGCTGAAATAGCGCCCGGACCGTATCAACTCGCGGACGGGCTCCGGTCTGACTGCCCGTTCTTCCGCACCGTCGGGGAGCTGCGCGTTCATTTCGCGTGTCCGGGCGGTTTCCCGACGATTTCTTCAGGTGCCTAAACGTGTCCCCTTCAGGCGGTTGAAACTCGCGGTTTTCATTGTTCGCATTTGCCGGGTATAAACTCCCGACACAAAGTGGAGTACCGGGTGGGGTTGGCGTTGGAGACCTTGCGGGTAAAACGCTTCAAATCATTCAAAACGAGAAAATACGAGGAAAAACCAATGAGCGTAATAAAAAAAATTATGGGTTTCGTAAATCGGGTGCCGGTCGTTGCGGCGTTTGGATTTATCACTGTCTTCGCTTCGACGCCGACTGCCGCCGTGGAGTTCGATCTGCGCGACACGGGCAATGTTTCGGAAATCGAGGCTGGCGTCATTACCCGTGGAGGAATCACCGCGACCCTCACCGCAATCGTCGGAGGAAACACTGGTGTCTTGAATCAAACAACGTCCGGTTTTGGGATCAACGCAACTGGCACCGGCGACGAAAGTTCACGCTTGGACGGTGATGAAGGTGCAGAATCGGTATCGATCACTTTCGATGTGAATGTTTTGTGGACCGGACTCGGTTTGTCGCTTTTCAGCTCAGGCGAAGGTGCCAGTATTTCCCTCCCGCTGGCGCTGAGCACCGCACTCGCAGACACGAGTTCTGCAAGTGATGTCTATACATTTGCCTCGGACAACGTCGTGCTTGCTGGCGAAATGGTTGTCGTATCCTGGGTATCCGGAAACGGCTTCAGCTTTGATTCGTTCGATGTGGAACTATACGAGAGGCAGTCAGGTTCGAATGGAGTTCCCGATGGCGGGGTCTCAGCTGCGATGCTCGCGGTCGGGGTTGGTATGGTCTCCATCTACCGGAGACGTTCCCGTCCGGACCGGGCTTGAACTCGGAGGCCATTGTCAAATGGGGCGCGCACGACTTCTGTCGCGCCGCTCACCCAAATCGTCCGGGTGTTGTGAATTCAGCTCCGAGATTACCGTGAGTATGCGTCGATGAGCGGTAGAGATCCGAGTTCGATCAGTGTTTCATCTGTGGCTAAGATCGAGTTCCCCCAAATCCGCTGAGTGTTTAGAAAACGCGCCGTAATCATGGGAAATCGAGCTGCCGGGTTATTCGGTCGTTCCCGGAAAAAGGCATTGCCTTCGCAGATCGGGTGTTTCACATTGCCCGCCCAACCGCCGGAGAGGTGGCTGAGTGGTCGAAGGCACACGCCTGGAAAGCGTGCGTACTCGAAAGGGTACCGGGGGTTCGAATCCCTCCCTCTCCGCCATTTTAATGCTTGAGCGTCACGTTCCGTGACGCTCTTTTTTTGTCACACCCGCGGGTTGCGTTTTCGGGAATGGGAAATCAATTTCTGCTTTTATTTCGCCCCCCCTTCCCGTTTAGTCACCGCCTGTTTTCAAATTTGAACCTATGAAAATCGTTCTCGCATATTCCGGCGGCCTCGACACTTCGGTCCTGATGTCCTGGATCAAGGAAACCTACAACGCCGAGATGATCGGCTTCTGCGCCAACATCGGGCAGGAGGAGGAACTCAAGGGGCTCGACAAGAAGGCCCGCAAGACCGGCGCGTCGAAGATGTTCATCGACGATTTGCAGGAGGAGTTCGCCCGTGATTTCATTTATCCGATGATGCGCGCGAGCGCGATTTATGAGGGTCAGTATTTTCTGGGCACGTCCATCGCCCGTCCGCTGATCGCAAAGCGAATGATTGAGATCGCCGTAAAGGAAGGCGCGAAAGCGATCGCTCATGGCGCGACGGGAAAAGGCAACGACCAGGTGCGGTTCGAACTCACCTGTGCCGCACTGGCTCCGCAGCTGGAAATCATCGCCCCGTGGCGGGATGAGCGCTTTCGCACCCAGTTTCCCGGTCGGCAGGAGATGATTGATTATTGCGCGGACCGGAAGATTCCCGTGCAAGCGTCGGCGAAGAAGCCTTATTCCATGGATCGAAACCTCCTGCACATTTCTTATGAGGCGGGTATTTTAGAAGATCCTTGGTTTGACGCGTCGCATATTTCCAATCGCGATAAATTCACCACGTTGTCGGTTCTACCGGAAGACGCACCGGACAAGTCCCAGTACGTCGAACTCGAATTTTTGAACGGCGATTGCGTGGCGGTGAACGGTAAGGAAATGACGCCGCTCCAGGTCATGAAAAACCTGAACAAGATCGGCGGCAAACACGGCGTCGGCCGGGTCGACATGGTGGAGAACCGGTTCGTTGGAATGAAGAGCCGCGGCGTGTACGAAACACCGGGCGGCGCGATTCTGGCATTTGCGCATCGCCAGATGGAATCGCTCACGATGGACCGCGAAGTCATGCATCTTCGGGATTCGTTGATTCCGCGTTATGCCGAGCTGGTTTACTACGGGTTCTGGTTTGCGCCGGAGCGTTTGGCATTGCAGGCACTGGTTGAAGAGAGCCAGAGAAACGTCACCGGCACGGTCCGAGTGAAACTTTACAAGGGCTCAATCATCGCGTCCGGCCGGAAGAGCAAGGTCAGTCTCTACAATCCTCAGATCGCGACGATGGAGGCCGACCCGACGAAGGCCTACAATCAGGATGACGCCACCGGATTCATCCGATTGAACGGTTTGCGACTGCGCGTGAATGCAGCGGTGAACGGCGCCAAAAGCGTCGAGAGCATCAAGTAATCGTTGAAGCATTTCGCATGGCCGCAGTGACATGCTGCGGCCATTTTTGTTTTCGGCATCCCCTAAAAAACGTGACTAACAACAGACCAACGGGCACAGTCTCGAATCTCAATTGATCATGAAAAACCACAAGCCGGTTTCGCGCAGCGGGCGTTTTGCGGACGGCCCGTCCGAGGACGTCGCGCAGTATACCGAATCCATCTCGTTCGATCGTCGTCTCTGGCGGCAGGACATTATGGGCTCGATGGCCCATGCCCGCATGTTGCAGAAAATCGGCATTCTCTCCGGCGACGAATGTGAGGGCATTCTGGGCGGACTCGAAGCGATCGGCCAGGAGATCGCCGATGGAAAGTTCGAGTGGAAATCTGAGCTGGAAGACGTCCACATGAACATCGAGGCGGAGTTGACCCGCCGCGTGCCCGCCGGGGCGAAACTTCACACGGGACGTTCGCGCAACGACCAGGTCGCCCTCGACATGCGGTTGTGGCTGCGGGACGAAATTGTTGATCTGGCAGAAGAGATCCAAGACTTGCAGCGGGCTTTGGTTGAGGTTGGGATGACGAATCAGGACGTGCTGATCCCCGGCTACACCCATCTTCAACGGGCGCAGCCGGTTTACTTCGCGCATCATCTTTTGGCGTATGTCGAGATGCTTGAGCGGGATTTCGATCGGTTGATCGATTGTCTGGACCGGGTGAATATATGTCCGCTCGGCAGCGGTGCGATCGCGGGGACAACGCTGCCGCTGGATCGCGAATTTGTTGCCCGAGATCTGGGATTCGTCGACGGCGACGGCAAGCCGCGGATGACGCAGAACTCGATGGACGCCGTGAGCGACCGCGATTTCATGATTGAGTTTTGCAGCGTCACGGCGATAATAGCGGTACACATTTCGCGGTTGTCCGAGGACATTATCCTTTGGGCGAGTACCGAATTCTCCTTCATCCAGATTGCCGATGCCTACACCACCGGATCATCGATGATGCCGCAGAAGAAGAATCCCGACATCGCGGAAATCGCGCGTGGCAAGACAGGTCGGATGGTTGGTAACCTTATGTCGCTGTTGATACTGCTGAAAGGCCTGCCGATGACGTATAATCGCGATCTTCAGGAGGACAAAGAGCGCGTGTTTGACAGCGCGGACACGGTCCGAGCCACCGTCCGGATCATGGCTGCGATGATTCGACACACCACAGTGAACAGCAATCAGTGCGCGGATGCCGCCAGCGATCCGCTCCTGCTGGCAACGGATCTGGCCGACTATCTCGTGACCAAGGGCATGCCGTTTCGCCAGGCCCATCATGTTGTTGGGGAGGTGGTGGCGCTGTCCGAGTCCTCGGGGAAGCGGTTGAACGAACTGTCGTTGAAGGAGTTCAAATCAGTTTATCCAAAGTTTCAAAAGGACGTTCTTGAAATGTTCCACTTGAAAAGTGCGATGGAGAGGCGCAAGATATTAGGAAGTCCGGGAAGTAAAGAAGTATCAAAACAGTTGCGGTCCTGGAAAAAGCAACTTGGGAAATGAAACTATGGCCGATGGGGAATCAAATTCTACGCCCCTGAAATACCACCTGAAAGGTCAGGCGCAGGATGGGTCATTGCCCGGAGCGCCGAAGGCGAAGGGCTCGCTGGGGAAGAGCCTTTTCAAGAAACAGCCCGTCTCCGCCAAAGCCGCCGGAAAACTTAACCCGCTTCTGAAGACCGTCAGCCGGTCGTTTTATCTGACCCTTCGCGTGCTGCCAGGGGAAATCCGGCCGCAGATTGGTTTGGCTTATCTGCTGGCGCGCGCCACGGATACGATCGCAGATACCGAGATCATTTCCTGGCAGGAGCGCCTGATCACGCTGCGAACGTTGCGGGATCGAATTCTGGGTACCCACGGGTTGCCACTGGAATTTGAGGAATTGGCCAGTCATCAGGCCGATCCCGGGGAATACCAGTTGTTGATGCGCATCGAGGAGGCAATTGAAGTGCTGGGTTCGCTGTCGGAGCGCGACCGGGAGAGGGTTCGCGAAGTGATCAAGACGATTGTGAGCGGGCAGGAAATAGACTTGGAACGGTTCGGTCCGGCGACAAGCGACAAGGTGATTGCGCTTCATACCCATTCTGGACTCGAAGATTACACGTATCGCGTGGCCGGTTGCGTCGGTGTATTCTGGACGCGGATGATTCAGGCGCATCTGTTTCATCTCGCGCCGATGTACGAATCACTTCTGTTGAAGAACGGAGTCTGGTTTGGCCAGGGACTGCAGCTCGTCAACATTCTCCGCGATCTGCCAAGGGATCTGCAGAACGGGCGTTGTTATTTTCCCGAGGACAAACTGGCGGAGGTGGGGCTGCGTCCGCAGGACCTCCTTGATCCCGCCAACGAAGAACGGTTTCGACCCATCTTTGATGCGTATCTCGACTTCGCGGAAGCGCGCCTGACAGCCGGTTGGGAGTACACCAATGCGCTCCCCAAAAAATTCAAACGGCTTCGTCTCGCGTGTGCCTGGCCTATTTTAATCGGTCGCAAAACGTTGGACCTGCTCCGGGTGAATCCGATTTTGGATCCTGCTGTGCGAGTGAAAATTCCCAAATCCGAGGTCTATAACGTGATCCTGTTTTCGACCCTCAGCCACTCGATCCCGGCGGCGTGGAACCGCCTCTATAAACCCTCCGCGCCGAGCGAGTGATTTCGGTCGTAATTGCTGTTGCCTGCCCCGGTCTTTTAGTTTATCAAGCGCCTTATGCGATTCCCAAAGACGTTGACTTGTTGTTGTTTGTTGGCCGTAAGCGCCGCGACTCTGGTGCATTCTCAGGATAGTTCGGACGCACAGCAGAAGGCCTTGGAAGCGCTCCGTCAATATACTGCGGAGAAGGAGGGTAAATCATCCAAGCCACTGACAACCAAGCCGGTTCAGAAATCCAATGACGCTGCCGCGACCAAGGAATTGGAGCAGAAGGCCCGCGAAGCTGCGAAGCCGAAACAAGCCCAGCCCGCAGTAGCTGCGCCCGTTGCCGCACCGGTGGTTACCAAAACCGTTACTACGCCGGCCGCCGCCTCTCCGGTTGCTGAAACCGAGCAGGAACGCAAAGCCCGCGAAGCCCTCGATACGCTTCGCCGTACAGCCGCTGAACCGAAGGCGCAGGCTATGACGTCGACGCCCCCCGCTGAACAGCATGACAACGCTGAAGCTGCTGCCCGCGCGGCGCTTGAAGCCAGTTACGCGGCGGTCCCGACCGGGAACACGATTTCGCCTGATCTAGAGAACAAGGCCCGAACATCTCTTGATGCTTTGGCGGTACAAAAACCCACGCCAACCGCGAGTAATGTCGCAGCTCCATCGACTCCGGTTCCTTCAGCTCAGGTCGCCGTCGTCTCGAAGCCGAAACCGCAGACGCATAAGGAAAAGCTGAACCGCCTGCTCGAACTGTACATGGGCAACGCCATCACAGCCCGGCAATACCATGACCAGCGGGCGGCCCTGATCGCCAGTAATTGATTCAGATATTCAAATCTCACCGACCGTCGGCCAATCCAGCCGGCGGTTTTTCTTTTGTCGATTTTTCTTTTACCCGTTGACCGTAAATCCCCCTCTGGCATAAGAACCGCCCATGCACGATTTTAAATACGTCGGGAACCGTCTGTATTGCGAAAGTGTCCCTGTCGACACGCTCGTCAAGAAGTACGGCTCGCCCCTCTTCATCTATTCGCAGCACACGCTGAGCGATCATTTTCAGAAGCTCGACGACGCCCTCAGCCCGATCGACCATTTAATTTTTTACGCGATCAAGGCCAACTCAAACCTCGCGGTTTTGAAGACAGTTGCCGGCTTGGGAGCTGGGTTCGATGTCGTGAGCGAAGGCGAGCTTCGCCGGGTGATCGCCGCTGGTGGCGACCCCGCGAAGTGTGTCTTCGCCGGCGTCGGCAAGACGGATCAGGAGATTCGATACGCGCTGCGACAGGGGATTTATTCGTTCAACGTGGAAAGCGAGCCGGAGCTACTGCGCATCGACCGCATCGCGCGCAGCCTGAAGAAGAAGGCGCCGATCGCCGTGCGCGTGAATCCGAACGTGGACGCAGGCACGCACGCGAAGATTACGACCGGCACTTACGCCGACAAATTTGGCATTGCATTCGAGCAGATCGAGGGGCTTTACGCGCGTGCAACGAAGCTAAAGAACATCCGGCTGCACGGTCTTCAGATGCACATCGGATCACAGCTGACGAATGTAAAACCGTTCGAGAAGGCCATCACGAAGATGCTGCCCTTGGTCGCCAAAATGAAAGAAGCTCACGACCTGAAATTCTTCAGCATCGGCGGAGGTCTGGGCATCATGTATCAGCAGGCGCTCGCCAGCGGTTCAGCCGCGTGGTGGAAGAAGCCGGAAGCGAAGGGAATTCTGACGCCGGCAAGTTACGCTGCAACAGTGCTGCCGCTGTTAAGCCAGCTGAAGGGCCTCAAAATCCTGCTTGAACCCGGCCGGTTCATTGCGGGCAACGCTGGTATTCTCGTGACGCGGGTGGAGTATGTGAAGCGCACGGGGAAAAAGAATTTCGTGATCGTTGACGCGGCGATGAATGATCTGATCCGGCCGGCGTTTTACGATTCGTTCCACGAGATTGTTCCGCTAAACAAAAAGGGTGGGAAACATATCCCGTCGGACGTGGTGGGTCCGATCTGTGAGTCGGGCGATTATTTCTGCAAGGATCGTTCGCTGCCGAAGGTCGACGAGGGCGACTGTCTCGCGCTGCTCAGTGCCGGAGCTTACGGCTTCGCCATGTCCTCCAATTACAACACCCGACCGATGGCGGCTGAAGTGTTGGTGAACGGCAGCAAGTCCGCGCTCGTTCGCAGGCGTCAAACCCATGAAGAACTTTGGGCGGGCGAGTCCGTTCCGAAATGGTTGAAATAACAGGCCGCGTATGAAAGCCGTCATCCTTGCCGCCGGAAAGGGAACTCGCATGCGCGAGCTGACCGAGGAATGTCCGAAGCCCATGTTGAAGGTGCAGGGCAGGCCCATTCTCGAGCACATCATCGATGGGATCAAAGCCGCCGGGATCGCCGAGATCTTCATCGTGACCGGCTGGCGGGCCGACGTGGTGGAGAACCATTTCAAAGACGGCCACGGGTTCGGTGTGAAGATCCAGTATGGCCGTCAGGTGGTTCAAGATGGAACCGGCAAAGCACCTGAACTGGCGAAGGCGTTTGTCGGCGGTGCCGATTTTCTTTTGACTTATGGCGACATCCTGGTGAAGCCGGAAACCTACGCCGCCATGCTGACCAGATTCGCAGAGGATCAGTTTGCCGGAATGGTCACCGTAACCGGCAGTCAGGATGTGACGAAGGGCGGACTGATGTTTTTTGACGAACAGTTCTGCCTCAAACGACTCGTCGAAAAACCGAGTCGGCAGCAGGTCGATGATCTGACTGCTGAAGGCTGGATCAAGCTTGACCAACCTGTCTGGTACAACGCCGGTATCTACATCTTCAAGCCGCTCGTTTTCGAATTTACCGCCCGCCTGGAAAAATCACCGCGCGGCGAGTACGAACTGACCGATGCGCTGACGGCCTTGGTGGAAAGTGGAAACCGGCTCGCCGGGCTCGAGATCGCCGGCCGGTGGGTGGACGTGCGCGACCCGGAAGTCCTCGCAGGGCTCGAAGAATAGTTGCCTGGTTGCCTTCAAGAAATCGGCCCCCGGGGGGGTGAGGTCCGTTCTCGAGCGGAAGCGGATCATTCAATTGGTAAACATGAAATCGGCCAGTCCTCTCACCTTGATTCACGTTGATTCTTGTTTATTGAGTGCATTGAATTCGCGAAATTATTTGTCGTAAAACTTTACAAGTTAACTATTTACGGCTTTTGGACTGGTTCAAGCATTGCAATGGAATAGCCTTCATCTTGAGGCAGTTACATCGGCTCTGCCCCGCCCCGCGTGCGGTTGCTCATTCTCGGCATTCCGGGTGCATCTGGTGGAGTTGTAATCGCGTGCTGGAATATGTTCAGACAGATCTGGCAGCAGCGCTTCGATACGAATTGAAATAACAAAAGGCCGCCTATGAAAAAAATCATGGTTGTTCTTGCTCTCGCCTCCGTCGCGAGTGTCGCGCATGCAACCACATTCACGTTCTACCCCGATGACAATTCGGGTAGCAACAGGAGGGACATGTTCGATCTGGATCACCACTACGCATATACGTGGGGTGTCAAGTTTGATATCCCGACTGGCGAGGTAATCACCGGAGCCAGTCTTGAAATCGCCAAGATCTGGGATTGGAAACGAGAAGACGACATGCTGTTTCTGTGACTAATTAATGATCCTTGGGCTTCCAATACCCGATTGGTACGCACCATCGCGGACAATACCGCCGACAATGTGATTCTGGATTATTTTGATGGCCAGGGGGTTCAGTTGACCACGTGGACCGACCCAAAGGGCGGATCGAACGGCGCCTATGCGATCGACTTCCGATACGACTTCAATGCGGCGCAAATCGCGGCCATGACCAGCTATATTAATGACGGTCGCCCGGTTGATGTTACAAACACCAACTCGAAAAAATACTACGGCGATTTCGGAATCGCATTTGATCCCGACTGCCACTACTTCAATGACGGCGTCACCCTGACGATCACTACCGGACGCCGGAACGTCCCCGATGGGGGATCTACCGCCGTTCTTGCCGGTGTAGGGCTCCTCTCGATGGCGGCGCTACGGCGCAAGCTGACCTGACAGAGATTAGACCTTTGGCAAAGTGAAAAGGCGCAGGGAAACCTCTGCGCCTTTTTGCGTGATGAGCAACCGGATATTTAATCTGAAAAGGGAACGTTGCTTGGTCCGCCCGAGCGAGCGGAAACCATTTCCAGCCGGTTAATCCTTCGTGATCGCCAGCAGTCGATCCCTGACATCGCTCGCGGCCAGGTCACGGTCTTCAAGCTCGCGCGAGAGCCTTGTCAACTCGTTGCAATAAATATCACAACGGCTGAAGGGCAGGGGGATCTGAAATCTGTCCCAAGACGTGAGGGTGATTTTTCGCGACAACGAGTACGAAATCGACAGGATCGGAAATCCCGTCATCTGTGCGAGTGAAATGATGCCGGGCTGCACGGTGTACTTCGGGCCGCGCGGCCCGTCCGGAGTCACTGCAAGGTCGTAACCTTTCCTTCCCCACTTCACCATTTCGATCATGGCGTGGACGCCCCGTCGACTGCTGGAACCACGCACTGGTTGAGCCCCAAAGCGCTCGAGAATGCCGGCGACGATTGCCCCGTCCTTGCTTGCGCTTGAGATGGCCGCCATTTTCGCGGACTTATTTTTTGAACGTCGGAACCGGTGCCAGATCGGAAGCGCCAAAGCGAGCCGATTGTGCCAGGTGCAGAAGATCACCGGGAATCCGACAATCTGGTCGGCGACGTTCCCGGGATCGTGGATGCGCCAGCGCAGGGTGTGGCTGATAAGGCGAATGATGACGTAACTCAGGCGGGTCAGCCAGAGCCGTTTGCCGCTCAGTTGATACGGCGCGCGCGACCGGGTGTTTGAAGTTTGATCGGTCGCTTCCACTACTTCCCCTTTTTCAGGCAGGCGCGCACCAGATCTTCTACGGTAGCTTTGGCTCCAAGCATCGCCTGCGCGGCTCGGACAGAATCGTGCGCATCGTTCTGTTTGAAGCCAAGCGCCAGCAGCGCCAGCACGGTGTCGTTGATCAACTGGTCGGAGTCGGAAAGGCGCCGACGATCGCTGCCGGCCTCCATCGCGCCGGCCTTCCCGACTTTGTCGCGCAACTCGACGACGATTCGCTCGGCCGTTTTTTTACCGACTCCGTTAATTTGTGAGAGCGCCTTCACGTCACCATTGGCCACGGCACTCCGGAACGCGGTCGGATTCATGCCGCTCAGGACGTTCATCGCGATCTTGGGTCCGATGCCGGAGACCGAATGAATCAGCATCCGGAAAAGCTCGCGCTCGGTCGCGGTCATGAATCCGTAGAGAATGTGGGCGTCCTCCCGCACTGCCAGGTGGGTGAGGATGTGAACCTCCCTGCCGGGCTCGGGCAGTCGGTCAAATGAAGACACCGGGATCAACAACTCATAGCCGACGCCGTGAACATCCACGGTGATCTGCGTGGGGAGTGCGTCCACAAGGATGCCTTTCAAAAATGAAATCATGAGCAGGCGGAGATTAGCGACGGGTATGGGCGACAGCCAGCATTCAAATGCGTTTGGGGGCGGACAGCGCGTATCGGGTCTGCGTCTGCACGAACGCCAGCGCGAGCGCGAGCGCATCGGCGGCGTCGTGATCCGGTTGTTCGGCGAGCGCCAGCTGGCGTTGCACCATTTTTGCGACCGCGTCCTTCTGCGCGCCGCCGTGGCCGACGATCGCCTGTTTCACCTTGCGCGGCGCCAGTTCATAAATCTCCAGACCCGCCTCCGCGATGACCGCCATCGCCGCGCCGCGAGCCTGGCCCATGATCAACGCCGTCTGAATGTTCTGTGCGAAAAACAGGCCTTCAATCACGCAGATGGTCGGCGTGTATTTCTTGATCACCGCGCGAATGGTCGCCGCAATCGTCGCCAGGCAACGCGATTGGGCCCAGCTCGCCGGACAACGAATGGTCCCGTGCTCCAACGAACTCGGGGTGGAATTATTCATGGCCAGAACGCCGAATCCCGTCCCGCGCAGCGATGGATCCACTCCCAGCAATACGCCGTTTTTCAACGCGTTCCCGGAACTGCTCACCGCCCCGGACGCGGCTTTTGCGCGCCTTCCTTTGAGACGGTCTTCAATGGCGGCAAGTTGTTGTCTGGAAATGCCCATTCAGGATTTGATCCGGCGGATTAAAGCGGACGTGACGTTCACTGGCAATTCATTGTCGACCCATCCGCTCAGAAAGGCGGAAGTTCGACTCCGATCTGTTCAAAGATTCCTCGTGGCGCTCCGCCGGGAACGGGGTCGGGACGGATCTCGTGGAGGCCTTCTTCATCGACGCTGTAGTAAAAATGGTGTGGAGGAATGACGACCGAACGACCGGTGGCATCGACGCCGGGAAAACCGGAGAACTGGATCCGACCGGTGTGCGTGCCGCCCTGTCGCCACAGCACACCGAACATGCCGTCCTCGCGTTGGAACGGCGGATTGTTGTCGTAGCTCCAGTCCGGAAACGCGCGGTAAAGAGCGTCGAGAAAACTGAGGATGTTGTTGTGACCCATCGTGCGAACCGGAGTAACAAAGCGGATGTCGGGAGCGAAGCTCGCCCCGATCAACATAATGTCGTGGGTTCGCAGCCCGGTCATGTAAAGTTCCAGTGAAGGAGGGATGTTCATGGTAAAAGTTCTTTGATGGTCCAAGGTGTGTCACGCTCCTTGACGGTGGCCCGGGCATTCTTCTCGGCGGTTTCCGAAACGTCGCCGGCATATCGGTTGGCGACTCCAAATCAGTCCGCCGTCACCCATTCCCAGGCTTCGTATTCCTGGTTCTTGTGGAATGTCTTGATCGCAACACGCGTGATTGGGTCGGCTATTTTTGAAAACCATTCGACCCAATTTTGATCGGCCACCAGGGCGATGCGTTTCATGTGTTTCATGCTGCTCAACCCGAACTTCAAATCCTCCCACATCGCGCCCATTTCCACGCCGTTCAGGTTTTTGAGTTCGACCAGATAGGACACCGGTGCGCCCTCGGCGATCTGGGCCTTCATCTTCTCCAGCAGCTTCTGATAGCCGTCCCGCGTGACCTTGCCGTCGATCTCGATCCACATGACGGGTTTGTCCTCGATCTGCGAAAAACGAATGCTCGCGGAGGGCGTCTCGGCGACGTCTTCACCGGACAGCCACTGGATTGCGTCGTTACGTTGATCGGATGAGAAACGGCGCATCTCGGCGCTCACAAAGTGCTTCGCGAACGCGGGGAGCTCCTTGAGGAAGTCGCTGTCGGTCACGACGCAGAGTCGCTTGATCTTGCTCTGGTGATCCCGGATGAATTTGAAATGCGAGGCAGCTCCGGCAAAATCCTTCCACCCCGGAAACTTCGGGACATCGAGCACCAACCCGTTCAGCTTCCCAGCTTTCAAGATGTAGGGATCAACCTGTTTCGCGAGCATGTCAAAATCCTCTTTCGTCAACGGACCATTCGGTTGAATGATGAGAATCCCTTCTTCTTCGAGTAGTTGGTGTTTGATCATGAGATGAGCTGAGTTTGCGATGAAACACCCCATCGGGGCACGATTTTTTTGGCAATGCCGGACGTTCTGCGTTTGACGTAACGGCTGCGACTGGAGACCGGTGGCGGCTCTTCGTCCATCACGCCGGTTCAATACCCAGGATGCGCGAGATCTGGTCGACTGACGCAGTGCCGGTCGTGCCGAGTTGGTGAACCACGATGCTCGCGGCCGCGTTGGCGAGCGTGATGGATTCTTCGATGTTCGCATTCGCGGCGAGTGCAGCGGCCAGATTGGCGGTGACAGAATCTCCCGCTCCCACGATGTCGATTTCTCCATTCACGGGAAGTGCTTCCTGATGGCTGGTTCTGCCGTTGGCGGTCGCTCCCAGAATGCCTCGTTCCGCCATGGTCACGAACACGGGCCGGTCGTTCTTCCTCGCGAGGTCGACGGCCTGGCGTTCGATGGTTTGAAGTCGCGCGGATGGTTTTGTGCCGGAAAGAATCCCCAGCTCGGCGCTGTTCATCTTGAAGAGAATCGGCGGGAAATCCCGCAGGCCCCTCCGGCTGTCGCCGATGATCAACGGCTTGTTCCTTTTTTTAGCGATCTGGCCGACGGCCTCGAGGAGCATCGGCGTAACAACCCCCGTTTGCGCGATGTCGACCTGGTCCATGATGATGATCGCGTCGACGTGTTCGGCGACTGTCATTAATGCACGGACAAGTCGTTTTTGAACGGCGGTCGGAGTGGGTTGCCAGTTTTTGGAGTCGAGCCGGTTTAGTTCGCGCGGCGGCCGGTTGGATTCCAACACGAGCGGCTTGCAGTAGGTGAACGTGCGGCGGTCTTTTGTCTGCAGGAAATGTTGCGTGTCGACGCCGGCGAGTAAGCGCAGGGCGCGAAGCAGTTCGTATCCCTCGCCGTCCTCGCCGCAGAACCCGATGGGAAAGATCGTGCCGATACCGAGTGTGGTGAGGTTGTTGACGATCGTTCCGGCCGAACCGGCCTGGCTGCGAACGTTAGTGACGTTGTGAACTGCGAGCCCGGTTTCGATCGAAATTTCGGCGAGCTCCGGATCGATTTCCAGATAGCGGTCCAGCGAATAATCGCCCACGATGGCGATGCTCATTTCCGGATATCGACCGGTGATGGACTTGAATCGTCGCGGAGTCATGACTGAACGAGTTGATGATGGAGATGATGGACGAATGCCAGGTTGTCGGACTGCGCGTAATACATTTCGCCGCCCATCCGCGAGTAGCTTTTGCAGAACCTCAGATAGTAGGCCGGATTGGTCTTGGGAGGTTCGCCTTTCGTCCAATCCCAGTTGCCGCCGTCCTGCAAATCCACGACAAAAATGGAATGGCCACTGACGACGGACCTGTTTTGTTGCAGTCGGATGTTGTTCACGCAGCTCAGGCTTTTCTCGAATACCTGCGGTCCCATGATTGCCGAACCGACGGACAGCACCACGCCGTTGTCGAGTTGATCCACCGAGCCGCCGAAGATCCGAAAGTCCGTTTCCGCCGCGCGGCCGATGGCGGCACCGTTGAACATCGGATGATTGGAAATGATGTCGTAACCAATCCCCGGGTGGACGGTCATAGGAACTTTATGCCGGAACGCGCTCGCGAGAATCGACGCCTGCTTCCATCGATGAACCACTGCGTGCCGACCAGAAACCAGTTTGTGGAGCAATATTGACCGAAGCAGATCAGCGCGGGCGGGGGTAAACGGGTTCACGGGGTCGCCTGCAATCTGGTTGCACAGCGTTTCCACTTCCGGCAGGTCGGTCCCGTCCTCTTCGATGAACCGGCCGAGTGCTTCGCCGTAGCCCTCGTCGCGAAGTCCACCGGCGAGCAGCGCCAGATGGATGTTTCGGCCAGTTTCGTCCCACGCGCCGAACGTGCCGGTCACGACGTTTTGCTCGACGCTTTCGGTTGAGCGCCCGAGCCAGGCGTACTCCCAGTCGTGTATGGTTCCCGCGCCGTTGGTGGCGACGTGCGTAATCCAACCCCGGGACATGAGCTGGTCCAAAATCAGCGCCGCACCATTGCGAAGGAGGTGTGCACCGTAGATCAACATGACGGCGGCATCCCGCTCGCGGGCGCTTCGGATTCGCTCCACACATGTGGCCAGCAATACCTTGTTTGCGTCAGTGACCGGTGAGGGAACCGATGGAGGGTCGACGAGAACATCTTCAATCCGCGTCAGGCTCCGGCGCTGTTCCAGCGGAAAAACTCTCAACGAATCGTGGGTAATGGCTTTGAATGAGCTCACAATATGGGTCGGGCGCGCATTCTATGGGTGATGCCGGAGCAGTTCAATGGGATTGGTTCATGGTCGGAAATTTTTTGATTTTACGCCCATGAAGGTCCAGTGATTGCTTGCATTAAGGATTGAGAAACCGATATTTAAGGTCAAACCTCAGTGCCGCTGCTATGGATTCCAACAACATGTCTGAATTAGTTTCAACACAACCCGCCGTCGACAGTGACGAAAGGAATAAACAAGCCCGCTCGCTTCGCAACTGGCTGGGAGTCGCTGCTGCGGCAGTGAGTTGCCTGATCTTGACTGCGTGCGCGTCTGGTCCCGAAAAAGCAATTGGGTCCGTCGACGGTCCGTATGTGAACACGTCAATTATTCCCGGCGATGTGATTAAGATCTCATTTCCCGGAGCCACCAATCTGAACACCGTCGTCAAGGTTCCGCTGAACGGCGACATCCAGATGCCATTCGGCGAGTCCGTCAACGCCACCGGCAAGACGCCGGACGAGCTTCAGGCTGATCTGCTGGACAAATTTGGGCCGCAGCTCGTGCAGAAGGAAATCGATGTGTCGATTGTGGAGTCCGGTGCGGTGATTTACGTCACCGGTGCGGTGCTCGCCCCGTCACAGGTTCCGATGAGCCGGGCGCTGACGGTCTTGGATGCGATCATGGCGGCGGGCGGTCCTGTGCCGAACAGTGCAAAGCTGAACTCCGTGACGATCATCCGGGACATCGATGGAGCGCATCAAACATTTGTGGTCGACATCGCAGCGGTGATTGCTGGGAAAAACCACGAGCCGTTCTACCTGAGGCCGTTCGACAAGGTCATCGTCCCGCAGCGGCGGTTCAATTTCTGAGCCCGCCCTGTCACCTTACTTCTTTGAAACCGCCTTCGCTATGGAGGCGGTTTTCTTTTTTGGCGCGGCGGGTTTGCGCGGAGCGACACGGGGGGCGTCTTTCCAAAGTCCTTCCAGGTCGTACATCTCCCGGGCATCGGGGGTCATGATGTGGACGATCACATCGAAGAAATCCAGAACCTGCCATTCCGTGTGGTCGGAACCGTCCACCGCAGTAGGAGAAATTCCGAAGCTTTCTTTGAGCTTGTCAGTGACTTCCCGCTTGATCGCCCGCAAATGCGGTTCGCTGGTGCCGGATGCGATGACGAAGAAATCGGTGACCGACGACAGCTCGGCGATGTCGAGGATCATGATATTTTCGGCTTTGCGATTGTCCGCCAGCCAGGCGCACCATTGGGCTAGTTGTTTCGACGTCATTTTCGGCAGCGTGCCCCGGAGCGGGTTAAAGATAAAGTCGATTATTTCGGATGGCCTCCGCCACGGCTTTCGAGACCAGATGATCGATGATCAGGCCGGCTTTGACGCGCTTGCGAATGTCGGATGAGGATACCCCGAGCGGCCAGCCTTGCAAACGCCGGCCGCAGAACGGTTCCTGCAGCGGGGCGACTTCCGCGCCCGGGCGCGGAATGATGGCGAACTGCGTTTGTTTCGCGAGCTCCGTGGCGTCTTTCCAGGCAGGCAGTTTGGCGACATGATCATCGCCGATCAGATAATGGATCTCGGCGTCGGGAAATCGCGCGGCAAACTCACGCAACGTGTCGATGGTATAGGAAACCCCACCACGTTGAATCTCCGTCAGATCGATCTCGTAACGCGGACAGCCCGCCAGCGCGAGCCGGATCAGGCGGACGCGTTCGTTCGCGGAGGTCGGTTTTGAATCCGGCTTGAATGGTGATTGCGCGGCCGGAACAAAAAAAAGCCGGTCCAGCTCCAGCTCCTCCATGGCAGCCTGCGCGACCAGCAGGTGGCCGTAATGAATCGGATCGAACGACCCGCCAAACAAACCGATTCGCTTCAACTTTCGCGGCTCCATCCTAAATCAATTCTTAAGCGTCACGAGTAGGTCCTTGCTCTCGACAGCGCCACCGACGGCGATGGCGATGTTGGTGACGATTCCGTTCTCCGGCGCGTAGATCGTGGTCTGCATTTTCATGGCTTCCAGCGTCATCAATTTGTCGCCCTTGCTGACCTTGCTGCCGGTACTCACCGCGATGGCGGTGACCACTCCGGGGATTGGCGCGCCGACCTGCAGCGGATTGCCGGGGTCAGCCTGCTGGCGAACCTTCGCCGTCGACTGCACCGAAGTGTCCGTGATCCGGGCTTCGCGCTGCTGGCCGTTCAATTCGAACGTGATCGTGCGTTTGCCCTCCTCATCTACGGAGCCGACTTGCAGCAATTTCACGAACAGCGTCTTGCCTTCTTCGATGTCCACTGAGATCTCCTCGCCCGGTTTCAAGCCGTAGAAAAAGGTCGTGGTCGGCAAAGCGGAAAGATCGCCGCTCTCCTTGAGCACCTTCATGTAATCGGCAAACACCTGCGGATACATCAGGTGGCTCAGCAACATGTCGTCGGTCACATCGCATTTGAATTTGCCAGCCAGCTCTTTGCGCAGCACTTCAAAGTTGATCGGCCTGAGTCCGGCTCCAGGTCGTTTGTTCGTCGGCTTCCGATCTCCGAGAACGACCTTCTGAAGCTTGCGCGGCCAGCCGCCCATCGGTTTTCCAAGACCGCCCATCAACATATCGATGACCGATTCCGGGAACGGAGTTGCGCCCGGTTCGAGGTTCAACACGTCGACCGGCTTGATGCCGCGCGTGACAAGGAACATCGTCATGTCGCCGACGACCTTGCTGCTGGGCGTCACCTTTATGATGTCGCCGAACAGCTGGTTGACCTCTGCGTATGTGCGGGCGATCTCCGGCCAATGACTCGCAAGCCCCATGCCCGCCGCCTGTTCCTTCAGGTTGGTGTACTGGCCGCCGGGCATCTCATGCAGATAGACCTCGGCGGTGCCGCTGCGCGGTGCGCTGTCGAATGGAGCGTAGAAATCGCGGACCAGATCCCAGTAATCCGAAAACCGGTTGAGCGCGTCGAGATTCAGTCCGGTATCGCGCGGTTGTTTGTTCAGCGCGGCGACAATGGAATTCAAGTTGGGCTGGCTGGTTGAGCCGGACATGGAGGCGATCGCACAGTCCGCGACATCGACGCCCGCGTCGGCAGCGCTCAAGATCGACGCCGCGTTGATCCCGCTGGTGTCGTGCGTGTGAAAATGAACGGGCAGACCAATTTCAGAGCGCAACGTCTTGACCAGCTTGGTGGCGGCAGCGGGTTTGCACAGGCCGGCCATGTCCTTGATTGCGATGAAGTGCGCGCCCATTTTCTCCAACTCTTTCGCGAGCTGGACGTAGTATTTGAGCGAATACTTGTCGCGCGCGGGATCGGAAATATCGCCGGTGTAGCAGATCGCACCTTCGCAAATCGCGTGCGTGTCCTGCACCGCCTCCATCGCGACCTTCAGATTTGGCAGATAGTTCAGCGAATCGAAGATACGGAAAATATCCATGCCCGCTTCGGCCGAATTTTTAACAAACTTGGCGACCACGTTGTCGGGATAGTTCGAGTAACCGACGGCGTTCGAACCACGGAACAGCATCTGGAAACAAATGTTCGGAATGCGTTCGCGCAGTTGCCGGAGCCGTTGCCAGGGGTCCTCGTGCAGGAACCGCATCGACGTGTCAAACGTCGCGCCGCCCCACATCTCTAGGCTGAACAGACCGGACGCGTGACGCGCCATCGCGCCCGCCGCCGCCAGCATGTCGTAGCTGCGGACGCGCGTCGCCATGAGTGACTGGTGCGCATCGCGAAACGTGGTGTCGGTGATCAGCAAACGCTTTTGTTTGCGCGTCCACTCGGCAAATTTCTTTGGCCCCAGTTTCAACAGCAGTTGCCGCGTCCCGTCGGGCGGAGTCTGTTTGTGATCAAATTCCGGCGCGGGCGCGGGAGTATTGTCGCCCGTCCATTTGTATCCTTTGGCGTGTGGGTTGCCGTTGACGATGACGTTGCCAAGGAAGTTGAGCAGGCGCGTCGCGCGGTCGCGTCGCGGTTTGAAATTGAAGAGAGTGGGCGTCGAATCGATCAGCGTGGTCGTCGCCTTGCCCGCGCGAAACGTGGGGTTCGCGATGACGTTTTCAAGAAACGGAATGTTGGTCTTCACGCCGCGTATCCGGAACTCGCGCAACGCCCGGTCCATTCGATCTAAAGCCATGTTAAAGTTTCGGCCCGACGCCGTCACCTTCACTAGCAGCGAATCATAGAAGGGCGTGATCACACTTCCGGCGTCGCCCATACCACCGTCCAGTCGAACACCAAATCCGGCCGCCGACCGATACGTGAGAATGCGACCATAATCCGGCGCAAAATTTTTCTCCGGATCTTCTGTCGTGATGCGGCACTGCACTGCCACGCCGTTTCGCGGGATGTTTTCCTGGGTGGGCAGGTCGATTTCATGTCCGAAGATCGATTTGCCCTGCGCGATCAAAATCTGCGAACGCACGAGGTCGATCCCGGTCACCACTTCGGTCACCGTATGTTCGACCTGAATGCGCGGGTTCATCTCGATGAAGAACCACTCGTTCGTGTCCAGATCGAGAAGGAATTCCACGGTACCGGCGTTGTTGTATCCGACTTCTTTTGCGAGGCGGACGGCAGCAGCGCAGAGCTCGTGGCGGATGGTTTCATCGAGGTCGATTGACGGCGCGATCTCGATGACTTTTTGATGGCGACGTTGCACCGAACAATCGCGTTCGTGCAGATGCACCACATTGCCATGCCGGTCGCCCAATATCTGAACTTCGATGTGTTTCGCCCGGGGAACGTAGCGCTCAAGAAACACCGCCGGATTGCCGAACGCGCGGTCGGCTTCTCCCTGCGCTTCGTCTAGGAGATTCGCGAGATCAGCAGGTTTGTGAACGACGCGCATGCCGCGACCGCCGCCACCAAACGCGGCTTTGATGATCAGCGGGAAGCCAATTTCGTTTGCGGTTTCGATGGCTTTCTCGCGGTCTTTGACCGGCTTGTCGGTGCCGGGCAGGGTGGGGATGGCGAGTTTCTTGGTTATATTGCGGGCGGCCACCTTGTCGCCCATCAGATCGAGCAGATCTGGATCGGGACCGATGAAGGTGATGCCGGCCGTCTGACAGGCGCGGGCAAAGCTGGCGTTCTCAGAAAGAAAGCCATAACCCGGGTGAATCATGTCGATGCCGCGTTCCTTCGCCAGCGCAATGATGCTGTCGATGTCCAGATACGCGCCGACCGGACCCTTGCCCTCCCCGATCAGGTAGGCTTCGTCGGCTTTGAACCGGTGTACGCCCAGCCGGTCTTCCTGCGCATAGATCGCGACCGTTCGCAGTCCCAGTTCGGTCGCCGCACGGAAAATGCGGATGGCGATTTCACTGCGATTGGCGACGAGCAGTTTGCCAGTGTTTTTCTTCAGTGTTGTGGTCGGTTTCTTGTTGGAGGCGGCCATAAGCGTGGCCGCGTTTATAGACGCCGGAAACCGGGAAGGCAAAGAAATCTCAAAGAGCACTCCCGCCGGATGAAGAAGGGTTCTTCGTCTCCGTTCGTTGCTCAAATTGATTTATCACTCCCGCCCATCAACTTGGAGTTGACCACGATACACCGGACGAGTAACCGTATCACAGGTTTCCCCGAAGGATTGATCAGCAGGATATTGAGCTATGAGAACCCAACCGCTTACCCGCATCCTATTGGCCGTGGTCTGTACCACCGGATTTCCCATTCAAGCCCAACCACTTTCCAACGTCCCCCGGCAGGATTTCTGGGTGACGGACGGGACGGTGAGCGCCATCGCCGTCACCAACAACCGGGTCTTCATCGGAGGCGACTTCACGTACGTCGGACCTTGGACCGGTGGCGGCGTGCCGGTGGATTTAAACACCATGCTGCCGGTGGAAAAGTATCCGCGCGTCAACGGCAGCGTGCATGCCGTGGAGGCGGACGGGCAGGGCGGCTGGTTCATCGGCGGTGATTTCACCACGGTGGGCGGACGACCGCGAACGAATCTCGCGCACATCACCGCCGCCGGTGAAGTGGACACCAACTGGACGGCCCACGCCACGAGT
>Ga0209390_10002309_pt1 | contig 33783 bp, 30 predicted proteins | sample BON01_FD_187212 | JGI IMG/M metagenome (GOLD analysis project Ga0209390, IMG submission 187212) | Freshwater microbial communities from Lake Bonney liftoff mats and glacier meltwater in Antarctica - BON-01 (SPAdes) (version 2) | ecosystem: Environmental > Aquatic > Freshwater > Ice > Glacier...
AAATTACTTCAAAAGTTAGGTTTTTTTTAGTCATTAATATCTCAATGCAAACCTAAGTAATTCATCTACTTTTTACAATATTATTTTCTTAAACTTGAAGTTATAAATAACCTTTTCCCTGAGTTGTATTTTCTCAAGGTTGGTGTTCCTTCACTATCCTTTGCAGTCATTATTTCCATAGCAACTTTTGGCTGCGAGGTGAAGGAACCCCGCACAGGGAGGAAGATTCTATTGAACTGAAAAATATATTAAGCTTTATAGATGATAATGTTTTTAGACAGATTACACTAACGCAATATTTTCATGAAGAATTTAATAGATCTAGTGCAAATAACTTTGAAAACCATATCAATTTTGCTAAAAAGCACATTACTCTTCCGTTTTTATTTACCCCATTAATGGAAGAATATCAGCAAATTAAAAATGAAGTAAATAACCAAATAGATTATGATAAAAGAAGTCTAGAAGGAAATAAGAAAGACGGATATAAATTTACATACCTAAAAAACCAAACTGGAGAATTTGCCAGTCTGAACACAGTCCAACTTTTTTATATGGAAGGTCAAGCACTTAGTGGAATTCCCTCTCCCTGCGTGGTATTTTCACCTCGCTGCCTATAGTGTTGATTTTCATTATCTATGACCCTTGGAAACGTATCCGTTATTTTTTACAGCAACAATAAAAGACTGGAAATACCTTCTTAAAAAAGACAGGAACAAGGACATAATTCTTGAGAGCCTTGCATTCTTAACTTTATGCAGCGCGGTGATAACACCACGCAGGGAGAAGGGAAGATGAAACTTTGCTTGAATATCACCCGCAGTGGTCATTAAAATGAAATGGAAATGTGAAATTTAATTATGTTGCCCAGCTTTTTTGCTTACTTTTTTGGCAATGAAAAAAAGTAAGAAAGAAAAGTAATGAAGTAAGAATTAAAATTTATAGCTATCAAAAACAAAATTATAAAAGCTTCTTCCTGCATGGTCTCCTCAAACACACAGCAATATTATTAAATTTACCAGCCTTAAAATCAAAAAAAGTAAGCAAATAAAGCATTGAAGTAATAATTAAAATTTATGGCACTCCCCTATTCACAAGGCTTGTGCAGTAAAAATAATTGGACTAATTTTGTAAACAGCAACAAAGCTTTAATAAATTAATACCATAAAAAAAGCCACTATTAAAATAGTGGCTTTTTGTTATTGTGGCTTTAATAAATTTATTGCACAGTGATTTTAGTTTGATAAGTAACACCGTTTTCACTTACGTTTACAATATAACTTCCAGATACTAAATCTGCAACATTTAACATGTTGTTATCTAAATTTCCGGTTTTTATAGTTTGTCCTATTGCATTTGTAATTGAAAAAACTGCATTATTTGCTAAACCCTCAAAATTAATAACCCCATTTGTTGGATTAGGATACACTTTTAAATTACTAAAAGGATTATTTACCAGTGTTGCAACTGCCTTGGCATCAATAAAAATAGGATCATCTACATCTGTTCCTTCATAATAGTACTCCACAATTGGAAATCCATATCCACTGTTAGAAGTCCACCATTGGTGAGATCTACTGGTATCAGAAGAAGGGGACAAACCAAGTTGCGCAGCTTGTGCGCTAGATACTGTAATCCAATTGCCTCTTATAAATGCACGGTATGTACTTAATGATATTTCGTCAATATTAATCATCAAACAATTATTAATATTATTGGTATTGCTAAATTTCACTGTTCCAAAACCAATTCCTTTATATACTCGTTTTTCTTTACTAATTATTTCAATTGAATCTATAGAAGGTGCTGGACCTGGACCATCAGGGTCAAATCCGAGATATTCCCTAGTGGATGAAGAAGAAGAATCACTAATAACAGTATTATTGGTAATTGGATATCTCATGATTGAAAAGTTATATATAAAAGAAGCATATTTCTTAATAGCAACATCTGTGCTAGTGTCAGAGATAAGACCTAATGCGTTAAACCCTGTTGAAGATTTATTTGCCATAATATAGGTATCATCTGAACCTGTTTTTAGTATCAAATTACAATTAGGCGCTAAAAGGGGAGTAAATGCAGGTTTCCAATCAGGATTAAAGCATGTTATAATAGTTGTATCATGTTTTTGCAAAGCTGAAAAATCCCAAATCTTTGCAACAGGCCCTCCTGTTTGTAGGGCTAAATTCAAATTTTGAGAAGTGTCAGAATATTGATTAAATTTAAGTCCAGTGGAAATAATGTGGTTACTATTAATAGTTACCTGAGAAGAAGCAGCCATACTTATGGATGTCAAAATTATTGTAGTGTATATTTTTTTCATATCGCTGGCAAAAATAATACTAATCAATAAGTTAAAAAAACATAATATTGTCATAAATAATTGATAATTTAATTAATAAGGGCTTTTAATAAACTAAAAAAATGTTGTTCTTTGCAAAGCAAAATATGAGCAATCAAAAAATTTTAATTCTAGACTTTGGCTCACAATATACGCAGCTAATTGCAAGAAGAGTTAGAGAAAACAATGTTTATTGTGAAATTCACCCTTATCATCATTTACCAGATTTAAATGACACAATTGTAGGAATCATATTGTCAGGTAGCCCATATTCTGTAAAAGATAATGAAGCACCGATTATTCCTATCGAAAAGCTATTGCTGTTAAAAGTGCCCATTTTGGGCGTTTGCTATGGAGCTCAATGGCTTGCACAATTTTATGGAGGTACTGTGGGCGCTAGCGATCATAGAGAATATGGCAGAGCATTGCTAAAAGGCATAATAAACGATAATCCATTATTGAAAAATGTTCCCCAAGAATCACAAGTTTGGATGAGCCATGGCGATACAATTACAGCTATTAGTGATAGAATAGAAACGATTGCGAGCACAAACACAATACCAAATGCAGCTTTTGTAATAAAAAACCTGCCTATTTATGCCATTCAATTTCATCCAGAAGTTACTCATTCAGCAGATGGAAAACAAATTATTAAAAATTTTCTATTCGAAATTTGTAATTGTGTTGCAGATTGGACTCCTGAAAATTTTATACAAGAAACCATTAGTAAATTACAAAACGAATTGGGTGAAGACGAGGTAATACTTGGCCTAAGTGGTGGGGTAGATTCTTCTGTGGCTGCAATTTTATTGCATAAAGCCATTGGCAACAAGCTTAAATGTATTTTTATTGATAATGGATTATTGCGCAAAAATGAATTTAATGAAGTGCTTGAAACTTTCTCTAAATTAGGTCTAAATATTAAAGGAATTGATGCCTCAGAAAAATTTTATAAAGATCTTGCCAATAAAACCGATCCAGAAGAAAAGCGCAAAAGTATTGGCAAAGTATTTATAGATATTTTTAATGAAGAGGCCAATGCATTTAAAAATGCAAAATGGCTAGCTCAAGGCACGATATATCCCGATGTGATAGAAAGTGTTTCGGTAAAAGGCCCATCTGCGACCATAAAAAGCCATCATAATGTTGGAGGATTGCCAAAAGACATGAAACTAAAAGTGGTGGAGCCTTTAAGAAATCTGTTCAAGGACGAAGTAAGACTTGTTGGCAGAAGTTTAGGCATTGCCGCCCACATACTAAACAGACATCCTTTTCCAGGCCCAGGCTTGGGCATTAGAATATTAGGAGAGGTAACTGCCCAAAAAGTAAAAATACTGCAAGATGCAGACTATATTTATATGCAGCAACTTATAAAACATAATTTATACAATCAAATTTGGCAAGCAGGCACTATTTTTCTACCCGTGCAATCTGTAGGTGTAATGGGTGATGAAAGAACTTATGAAAACGCAGTAGCCTTGCGTGCAGTTACCTCTCTAGATGGCATGACAGCAGATTGGTTTCATTTTCCTTACCCTGTTTTAGCAGAAATTTCGAATGAAATTATCAATAAAGTAAAAGGGATAAATAGGGTTGTTTATGATATTAGTAGCAAACCTCCCGCAACTATAGAATGGGAATAATGCCTTTGGCACAAAAATTGAGCTAACAAAATAAACCGTGAAAAAAACCGCTATTTTTGCCTTTACATTACTTATTATATTGATGTCTTTTAAAAAAGATAGAGATAAAGAGGCAATAGCTATTTCACAAACAGAGTTTAAAGTTGCTTTGATTATGCCACTTTACTTAAAAAATCCTTCGAGAAGAAAAAATGATACAACACAAATTATTTATGATTATTACGAAGGGGTGCAAATTGCAATTGGAGAATTAAATAAATTAGGCATCAAAATGAAACTCTTTGTTTTCGATGATCAAATGGATTCTTTTACCGTAGACAGTATATTTAAACTAGAAAAAATGAAAGAAATGAACACTATTATAGGTCCATTTTTTAAGTTTCACGAAATAGGAGAAAAATTTTGTGGCACATATCAAATTCCTTTAGTTTCGCCTTTCAAACATTACAAAAGAAAAACAAAAACAGTATTTCCACACATCAATTTTATTGCATGCGATAGCATATCCGCTTTTGGAGAAGGAATGGGTATAGCTAGGGCATACCCTACTCAACAATTAATAATTTTAAACAATGGAAAGCCAGAAAATTATCACCATAGAAAATTATTTAAAGAGGGATACAATAGGGTGAGCAATTTAGAAATAACCACTATAAATGAAACCGATATTGCTAAAATTAACACAATAGTGGCAACAAAAACGAATACAATAGTTTATGCACCAACAGCCAATCTAAATGTCATAAATCAACTTGCAATATTAAGCAAGGCGAATAAAATCATACTTTGCCTACCCTCAGAAAGTAAAAAAATAGAAGGTTTTGGAAAAAAGGGAATGACTGCAGCCAATGCACATTTTGGTGATAATACATATTATAACATCTATGACCTTGCAACACTTAATTTTCGCAAATTATACAGGGCTCAATTTCGATGGGAAGCCAATATATATCATTTTTCAGGATATGATCATTTTAAATTTATTGGACAATCTTTGATGACATTTCACCAATTTTATCCACAAAGATTAAAGGAAGCAAAATTTGATGACGGACTAATGCACACCTTCTTACTAAAAAGCAGTTCTTATGGAAGTTTTGAAAATGCAGGTTGCAAAATCGTTAAATACGCGTCTAACTCAAATGAAAAAATATTGATAAACCAAAAATAAGCTTATTTATTGTGTCAGGTAAAATATTTATTAGAACATCACAATTAATTTCTATTATTGAAAGTTATGCCTATCCCAAACCATTGCATCTGCACCTAAAAGAGTATTTTCAATCTAATAAAAAATTAGGCAGCAGGGATAGAAGAGAAATAAAGGCTTGGTTTTATGGGTATTTCAAATCAGAATATGTTGAAAAAAACCTACCTATAGATGCAGAGCTAAAAATTGTTTTACAATCCAGTTTTGATAGCGATTTGCAATTACTAAAAACTGACATAGATGAACTTAATCTTACCAATGCTGAATCTTATTATCCACTAAAAACAAGAATCAGCGCATCAATAACACTTACTATAAATCAGCTAAAGGCTGAGAAACCTGTATGGATAAGGGCAAGAAATAGCGAATCAAAAACTAATTTTGCCACCATTGACAAAGATGGTGAAATGCTTGCAATACTTGGAAATCAAGAATTGTTGTTAAACAAAAATGATTTTCAGATTCAAGATTGGGCATCATGCAAAGCTGCTCAGTATTGTGCAACAAATTTAGTTGGAGAAAACATTTGGGACTTATGCGCTGGTGCAGGTGGCAAAACCATGTATATTTCAGATAAATTGCCAGAGATTTTCATTTATGCAAGTGATAAAAGAAGCAGTATACTCGAAAATTTAAAAAGTAGGATAAAGTGCAGCAAAATTGAAACAGCAGTAATTGACCTAACAGAAAAACATGAAAAACTAGACTTTGAAACCCATAGTATAAAAAAAGGAACATTGCATAACATTATAGCAGATGTGCCCTGCAGCGGAAGTGGAACATGGGGCAGGAACCCTCAACATTTAAGGTATTTTAATGAAACACATTTAAAAACATTTACACAAATACAAAATCAAATTATAAAAAACGCGTTGCCCTTTTTAGCACAAAACGGAAACTTTTTTTACATTACGTGTTCAATTTATAAAGATGAAAATGAAGCGCTAGTAGAGGAATTTTGCAAAAAAAACAAACTAAAATTAATGCACAGTCAGTATTTCTTAAAAAGCAATGCTGATTGCTTATACCTTGCGCATTTAATGAAAATAAATTCATAGTAAAAATTTAAAAAAAGCAAAAAAATACAATAAGTAATATTAAATGTTCGTTAAATAACTATATTCGCAGAGATTTTTTATTAAAAGATGACTAAACTAAAAACCATTACCTTTTTGCTAACCGCATTTATTTTTATAGATAGCCAAGCTCAAGGCAGACAAGATGCTGCTAAAGTTTTTAAAAGCGGTAGCAGCCGCACTAAACGAGAAACTTCTGTTGAATTTGGCCCGTACTTAGGAGTCATTAACTATAAAGGTGATTTGACAAAAGGATTTTTTCCGGCATTTAATGAAACACGACCAACAGCAGGAATAGCAATAAAGTTTAACCTAAACTCTGATATTACATTTAAAACTACTGCATTATATGGTAGAATTGGTGGCACAGATCAAAATTATAGTGATGACCCATTTAGATCTAGAAGAAACCTTAGTTTTAGAAGTAATATGGTAGAAGTATCTGGCCAATTTGAGTACAATATTGGTGGGTTTCATCAAACAAATTCATTATTTAGCAGTTGTCCTTACCTCTTTTTAGGAGTTTCATTTTTTAGACATAATCCACAAGCCTATTTTGCCTATAATCCAGCCATTCACGATCCATCATTAGAACGCTTTAATGATCAATGGATAAATTTGCAGCCACTAGCTACCGAAGGTCAAGAAGCAACAAAATTTAATGACAGAAAAAGATATAGCTTAGCACAGCTTTCTATTCCATTTGGGGTGGGTTTCAAACAAGCCTTATCTGAACAATGGGGCTGGGCGATAGAAATTGGTGCTAGAAAAACTTTTACAGATTATTTAGATGATGTAAGTACAGATTATGTAAATGACCAAATAGTAGGCGGACAATCTACCTCTTTGGCAGTGGCACTAAAAGATAGGGCTCCAGAAGTAAATAAGATAAAGTTTGAACCGGGAGAATTAAGGGGAAACTCTAAAACCAAAGATTGGTATTTTATTGCAGGAGTTACATTCACATATAGAATAATATCCACTTCGGGATGTTTTCATTTTTAAAAAACTGTTTAATTTAAAAATATTTTTATCGCAAAAAAAAATACTCATTAATTTAAAAGCCTATGTTATTCAAGAGTAAAGTATTAATCACTTTAATGCTTATTCTTTTTTTACAATTTTTTGCATCTGCCCAAAAGTATAGGGGTGGATTATTTGATATTGGTCTAGCTATAGGTGCAGCAAATTATAGCGGTGATTTAAGTCAGAAAAATATTAATATACCTTTTACCAGGCCAATGATAGGCATATATGGTAGAAAAAGTTTATCGCCATATTTTCAGTGGCGCATTCAAGCTAGCTATGCACAACTCGCAGCAGATGATGCAAAAAGTAAAAATTATAAGCAAAGAAACATAAACTTTAAAACTGATCTAATTGAATTAAATAGCACTATAGAATTCAATTTTTTAAAATATGGCATTAATAGCAGTAGCAAGGAATTAGATTTTACCAGCTATGTATTTTTAGGCCTTGGCGCGTTTTATTTTAATCCAAAGGCGGTTTATAATGATCAAGAAATAAGCCTGAGAGATTTAAGAACAGAAAATAAAAGTTATGCACGCGTGCAGCCTGCAATTCCTTATGGCATTGGCATAAAATTTTCAAAAACCCGCAGATTTGAACTAGGATTTGAAATTGGGATGCGAAAATTAATGACAGATTATTTAGATGATGTAAGTGGCAATTACCCAAACTATAATCAGTTAGAAGCAGATAGAGGACTGGCATCGGCAAGGGCATCGCATCCCCAAGTATATAACGGAAATTTGCCCGCCAATCCGGGCCAAAATAGAGGAGATAACCATTTAACAGATTATTATATGTTTACAAATATTACTTTGTCTTTTAGATTTGTGAAAAGAGACGCTTGTCCATATTAATTAAAAGACTAATTTTGCAAAATAAACCCCGTGGATAATCAAAAACTACTGCAAATAGAAGAAAGCAAATTGCCAGCCCATATAGCCATAATAATGGATGGCAATGGTAGATGGGCAAAGAGCAAAGGGAAATTGCGCGTTTTTGGGCACGAAGCAGGGGTAAAAACTGTAAGAAAAATTACTGAGGCTGCCGTAAAAATAGGCATAAAACACCTTACCCTTTATACCTTTAGTACAGAAAATTGGAATAGACCGAGCCTAGAAATCAAAGCATTAATGAGGCTATTGGTGGAATCTATAAAAAAAGAAACCAACACCTTAATGGAGCAATCTATTTCACTCAAAACCATTGGAGATATATCAACATTGCCACCAAAAGTAGCCAGCCAATTAAAAGAAACCATTGCATTAACCGCCAATAATTCGAAAATGGAATTAATTCTTGCCTTATCTTATAGCGCTAAATGGGATATAACCAATGCGGTAAAAAAAATAAGTATGGCAATAGAATCTAATCAATTAACTCCAAATTTGATTAACGAAAGCACTATTTCACAACACTTGCAAACAGCCCCTTTTCCTGATCCAGATTTAATGATAAGAACTAGTGGAGAGCAGAGAATAAGCAACTTTATGCTTTGGGAACTTGCTTACAGCGAATTCTATTTCACAAATATACATTGGCCAGCCTTTACCGAAGATGATTTTTTAGATGCGATAATAGATTATCAATCTAGAAAAAGACGTTTTGGAAAAACGGATGAACAATTGAAAATTAACACAAATGATTTTGAAAAAATATAAAATCCTAATAATCGTTTTATTTAGCCTATTGTTTTATGCAAAGCCAATAGATATAAATGCCCAAGACACTTTAAAAAATATCTATTTTGAAAGCAGTTATGAAAACATAGGCATATATACCATTGTTGCGATAAATGTGAAAGGCAATAACTTTGTAAATCCTATCTTAATTAAACTTTATTCTAATTTATCTATAAATCAAACCATAAAAATACCTGGTAATGAAATACCCAAGGCAATAGAAAATTTATGGAAACAAGGTTTATTTTCTGACATTTCTATATTAGCTGATACCATTATAAATGATAAAATCGCCCTCACCATTAGTGTAAAGGAGCGCAATAAGTTATCTGGCTTTTTTATTAATGGATTGGATAGAAGCGAGGCTAGATCGCTAAGAGAGGAGCTTATTCTAAAAAAGAATATTTTGTTAACGAAAGATATAAAAATAAGAACTGAGAATAAAATTAGAAATCACTTTCAAGCAAAAGGATACTATGATGTTATTATTAATATAAAGGAATACGCAGACAGTATTCCTAATTTTAGCTATTTGAGAATATTTATCAATAAAGGAAAAAGAGTAAAAATAGACCGAATTAACTTTACAGGAAATCAATTAGTTACCGACCCCCAGCTGCGCAGAACTATGAAAAAAACCAAGCAATTATATAGGAAAATTAATGTTTTTGCTTCCTCAAAATTTATACTTGATGAATTTGAAAAAGACAAGAAAAACATTTCAGATTATTTCTCTAAAAATGGATTTAGAGATGCGTATATAAAAACAGACAGCATTAGAAAAACAAATAAGAATAGAATTGTACTGGATATAGAGGTGTATGAAGGGCAAAAATATTATTTCAGAAATGTTTCTTTTTTAGGCAATGCCAAATACAGTTCTGGATTGCTTGACACAGTGCTGAATATTAAAAAAGGAGATATATATAATCCTGCTTTACTGCAAGAAAAATTATACTATAGCGCCAATGGCTATGATGTTTCTAGCCTTTACATGGATGATGGATATTTGTTTTTTCAGGTAACCCCAATAGAAATTGCTGTAGTGGATGATAGTATTGATGTAGAAATTAGGATAAATGAAGGTAAACAAGCTTATGTGAACAAGGTAAACATTACTGGAAATGATAAAACTTCAGATTTTGTTGTGATGCGAGAATTAAGAACCTTACCTGGCAATAAATTTAGCAGATCTGATATTCAAAGATCAATGCGCGAAATTCAAGCCTTGGGCTATTTTGATCCAGCATCAATAGATGTACAACCAAAACCTGACCCCACAACTGGGAATGTAGATATAACCTATACTATGGCAGAAAAGCCAAGCGATCAAATAGAGCTTAGTGGAGGCTGGGGTGGAAACGGAGGCTTTCAGGGACCTACACAAGCAATAGGCAATAGTATTGTGGGCACACTTGGCTTGGTGTTAACTAATTTTAGTGCTAGAAACATGTTTAAAGGTACTAAATATTGGAATCCTTTGCCGGCTGGAGATGGACAAAGACTCTCACTTAGGGCACAAAGCAATGGTATGTCTTTTCAAACCTATACTTTCAGTTTTACAGAACCATGGTTAGGCGGTAAAAAACCAAACTCACTTTCTTTTAGTGCCAATCACTCTATCAATAATTGGGGTGCATTTTCGGGTACTACACAAAAATTTTCTACCACCAACATCACACTTGGCTTAGGCAAAAGACTAAAATGGCCAGATGATTTTTTTAGCTTAAATTATAGTGTTTCATACATTAACTATAATTTGAATAATTTTGATTTTGGAATCCCTAATTTTATAAAAGATGGTAATTCTAACGCGTTTGAATTTAGATTAGGTATTGGCAGATACAGTGCAGATGATCAAATATTTCCTACTACTGGCAGCAATTTTGACCTATCTGTGCAGGCTACACCTCCTGTATCTCTAGTTGATGGCAAAAATTATGCTGCACTTACAGCTGCTCAAAAATATAAATGGGTAGAGTACCATAAATGGAAATTTAATGTATCTCACTTTTCTACACTTAAAAAGAATTTAGTATTAGCCACTTCAGTGCGTTTTGGGTATTTAGGTAATTTTAATCCAATATTGGGAACTACTGGTTTTGAGCGATTTTGGGTGGGTGGCAATGCTTTACAGGGCTTTAGTTTAGCAGGTAGAGAATTTATTTCTCAGAGAGGCTATGGCAGCAATTCTCAAGGCATGATTTCAGAAAATGCAATTATAACAGAAGGCGGCAATTTAGATTTAGGATCTACTATATATAACCGATTCACAATGGAATTGCGCTATGCGATATCAAAAAGTCAACAAGCTACCATTTATCCTTTGATATTTTTTGAAGCTGGAAATGCTTGGATAAATCCAAGAAATTTTAATCCTTTCGAAATGAAAAAAGCTGTTGGAGCAGGTGTAAGATTTTTCTTACCAATGTTTGGATTAATAGGCATCGATTATGGGTTTGGTCTAGATGCTAACACTATAAATAGAGGTGCAAATCCGGGTGGGCAAAGGGGTTTTGTTCATTTCTTTCTTGGCCCCCAATTCTAAAATGAAATATACATAAATATGCTGCCAAATATATATGAGAAACAAACGGTTGATGAATTAATTGCAAGATTAAATCTATTGACATCGTATAAAAACCCCCAATGGGGCAAAATGAATGTTGCGCAAATGTTAGCCCATTGCAATGTAACTTACGAAATGGCATTTGAAAAAATACATAAAAAACCAAATGGGTTGAAAAGATGGATTTTGATCAAGTTGGTAAAGCCAATAGTTACAAATGAAAAACCCTACAAAAAAAATAGCGGAACTGCACCAGAATTTAAGGTTTCAAGTTCGCAAAAATTTGACATTGAAAAGCAACGACTAATTGAATATTTAGAAAAAACTGCAACTTTGGGCACAATATATTTTGACGGCAAAGAATCATTATCTTTCGGAAAACTTTCTACTCAAGAGTGGAACAATATGTTTTATAAACATTTAGATCACCACCTTTCCCAATTTGGTGTTTAAATCAGACTCTATTACTGTATTAATACCAGCAAAAAATGCTGGAAAAACATTAGATATTGCTATAGAAGATATTAGTAAACAAAAGAGTGTAGATATAAAAATAATCATAGCAAATGATAATAGCTCTGATGATACTTTGCATATTATAAAAGAATATCAAAGATATATAGAAAACATACGGGTGATTGAAGTGCCAACGCCAGGCGGAATAGTAGCAGGTAGAAACTTATTGCTAAAAGCGGTAGACACCGAATATTTAGCTTGGCTAGATGCTGATGATGGATGGAACAATCAAAAAAAATTATACCATCAAATCAATTTTTTGAAAAAAAACAACAACTATGCATTGGTAGGTGACGGAAAGATAAATGGCATTCTGTTAGAAAATTTTAAATCCAAAAAATATTACTTTCCACTCAAAAATGAGGATATTCAAGCTAGGTTAATTTTTAAAAATGCCTTTATAATGTCATCTATAGTTGCACGCACAAATATGGTTCAAAACACTGTATTTAATCCAGCATACGAATACTTAGAAGACTATCTTTGGATCAGAGAAATTGCATACAATCATCCCGTAGCAAATATAATGATTGGAGGAACCGTTCATTTTATAAGCACCAAACAGCAACAACAAGAAAAAGATGACAAATACCTTGTTTATGCTAAAGAAATTGAGCTGTTAAAAGAGGGTCTTGAAAAATATAAGGTATTACTTAGCGAAGCTGAATACTGTTTATTGGCAAATTTGGTTCGTAGAAATAAAAAAATAGATAAAATCACCTATCAAAATTTAAATAAATTAATTAAAAGGTTAATTAAAGATTTAACTGCCCAAAACATAAATAATGAGGCATTAAAAGGTTTTTTTTTTACGGTAAAACTCCGCATGCTACGTTGCAGATATCTATATTTTTAAAGAATACTTTTTCTATAACCCAAGTGTATTCCACCCCAATTAAAAACACTGCTGATTGCAACTTCTTTTGTTTGATAAGCGCGTGAATATGATGCGAACAAGCATTTGTATTGAATCACAAAACCGTAGTTAATTTGCATAACAAACCTGCTAACACTTGATGCCTTGACTTTATAAACGCTTCTATCAGCAATTAATCCACCTTGCAAAGTAGCATCATAAAATACTGTAGAAAAAAGAGGTTGTGCAAAAAAGTAATAATTTACTCTTTTAGGTGACAATAAATAGCCGTATAGATTATTTAATTTGCCTGCAGATAAATTAAATCCTGTGCTGATATTGGTCATTAAAGTACCTATTTTTCCATAAAAATTACCGTTAATCCTTAAATTATTTTTGCAAAAAAAAGTTATTTCTCAAAACCTACCTCATAATTTATTACAGGAGTATTTTCAATCTGATGTTTCCAACCTGCAGGCTCTGTGCCATTAATAGCAACATGGATACCAGATTGAATCTCATATCCAATAGCCAATGAACCTAGCACACCAAAATTAAAGGAGGAAGCAATACACATCTTATAAACAGTATTTGTAGCTATGCTAAAGCTCTTAAGCATCATTGCTGCAGCATAAGGCCTATCTCCTGCTTGTATTTCATGGCTATGTAAATCATTGGGAGTAAAACCAATGTGTTCAAAGGCTAAACCAAATTTTTTCGACCATTTTTTGGGAAGTATAAAAAGATAATTGATAGGACTAGCTCTAAAAATCTTGTTTTGAAACTCAAAACTATATCCTTGAGTATAATTTTTATCGGTTGCAGCAAAATAATCATTTTAATAATTAATTCTAATATAATTTTAATCCCCAAAATCATAAAATGAAACCATGTTATCAATTTTTTGTGAGAAAGAATTGTGAGCAGATAATAAAAATAATAAAAGAATTAAAAATCGCATTATTCTCAAATATTCTTCTCCCATTTTTTTCTGATAGTAATGTATATCAATAAGTATGAAAGCGCATTAAGTGGTCAATAAAAAATAGGCTAATGGGCAAAGGTAAAAAAATAATTGCCAAAGAAATTCCATACAGTAGTGCAAAAAATAGCAAGAATTTTAGCAAAATAAAATTTTACATTTCTCTTTTTATGAATATACCATAGAAAGAAATTATTAATAATTAACCCAATACCAATAATCAAGGCAAACTTTAATAGCTGTGTAACAACATTAGGGTCATTGTCTATAAAAGACCAATACTTATTAATAAAAAAATTAACCAAAGCAGAAAAGCAAAAACCAAAACTATTTGCTATGTATTTATTAATCTTAAGCTTTTCTTTAAGCGCATAGGTAATAGCAAAATCAATAAGAACCGCAATTACTCCAGCAATACCAAATTTTATCACCAACGGAATAAGGCCTTTAATTTTTTCCCAAGTAAACATAATTTATTTTTAGAAGTGCAACAATAGATTTAATGCTAGATTTTTTTCATAAAAAAACCGTAGAAAATAAATCTACGGTTTCTTAATTTTATTTGAGTTAAAAGCTTAGTTAGCTTGTTTTTCGCTTATTTTAGCATCCCCTTTTCCGATGTTAAATAAAGTTGCAAATTGAATTTTCAATTTTGCAATTTTTAAATTATCAGCAGTTTTTAATCCTTGTTTTTCAACAATATTTTTCTGAGCATCCATTTTCTCATACATTGCTTTTACTAAATTCCAATCATCAGAAGAATATTGGTCTTTTTTTGTTTTTGCATTGTTGTAAAAAGTTTCATAAATAACTAATGCATTGTCAGCAGTCATAAAAGAATAATCATCAGCATTGGCCATTTTCACATCACCAAATATATCTTTAACTAGGGCAGAAGAACCAGCATTAGCTTGTGCAGAAGTATCAGAAGCAACTAACTTTGCAGCATATGCATCTTTAAAAGAAGTCCAACGACCTGTCGCTTCCATAAATTTATTTTTTGTAGTTTCATCAAGTTTTGAAGTATCAATGGTTGAAGAAGCAGCTGCATATTGAGCTTCTAGTTCAGCCCATTGCTCTGCGGTTAAGTCTCCAAGGTTTGATACAGAATCAATCCAAGCGTTTAAATTTGTTACAGGGAGTGTAAAATCTTCTGTAGGTTGGCTGCTATTACAAGCAAATATGCCTGCTGCAACGATAGCTGATAAAATTAGTTTTTTCATAGTTTATAAATCGGGGGCAAAAGTAGTTGAATAAATTTTAATAACCTAATAATTTTTTTTGCTCTGCAAAAAAAATTAAGATATTCTGCGCCAGACTTTACCTTTTGCTATATTTTTTAAATGCTTTTTTAATTCCTGATGCGAATTTTCTAATAAATCTGCATCATTGTGAATAATATCTAAAGCCAATTTTCGGGCTAAAATTAAAACTTGCTCATCTTTTACTAAGTCGCTCAATTTTAAATCAAGTAATCCACTTTGCTGTGTACCATCAATATCCCCTGGACCTCTTAATTTTAAGTCAAGGGCTGCAAGTTCAAACCCATTTGTGGTAGATGCTAAGGCCTCTATTCTTTTTTTTGCAACATCGCTCACTTTTTTTCCTGTGATTAAAATACAATATGCTTGTGCATTGCTCCTACCAACCCTGCCTCTGAGTTGATGAAGTTGTGATAATCCAAATCTTTCTGCATTTTCAATCACCATTACAGTTGCATTGGGAACATTTACCCCAACTTCTATAACTGTTGTCGCCATCATTATTTGAGTTTTACCTTCTTTAAATCGCTTCATTTCTTGCTCTTTTTCTTGCGGCTTAAGTTTGCCATGCAAAAGGCTGATATGAAACTGCGGTGTAGGAAAAAATCTTGCAACTTCATCGTAAGCCGACATTAAATCCTGATAATCTAATTTTTCACTTTCATTAATAAGTGGATACACAATATAAGCTTGTTTTCCAAGCTCGATTTGATTTCTTATAAATGTGGCCACCTCTACAAACTGATGCTTAAACTTGTGTAATGTTTTTGTGGGAATTCTGCCTGGTGGCATTTCATCTATCACAGAAACATCCAAATCGCCATATACTGTCATTGCCAATGTTCTAGGTATTGGAGTAGCCGTCATCACCATAACATGTGGCGGTTGGGCAAGAGTGGCCCATAATTTTGCACGCTGTGATACGCCAAACCTATGCTGTTCGTCAATAATTGAGATTCCCAATTGATGAAAAATAACTGTATCTTCTATCAATGCATGAGTGCCAACTATAAAATGAGCCTCTCCACTTTTTATTTGTTCAAGAATAAGTCTTCGCTCCTTTGTTTTAGTGGCTCCAGTTAATATTACTAATTTTAATCCAAGTTTGGTGGCTTCTTCAGCTAAACTTTGGGCATGTTGCTGGGCTAAAATTTCTGTGGGAGCCATTAAACACGATTGATAGCCATTATCTGCTGCCATTAGCATTGTAAACCATGCCACCATAGTTTTACCACTGCCAACATCTCCTTGTAAAAGGCGGTTCATTTGCCTGCCACTTTTTACATCAAGTCTTATTTCTTTAATTACTTTTTTTTGCGCGTTGGTTAGGTCAAAACTGAGGTAATTATCATAAAACTGATTGAAATAAGGCCCTATTTTATGCAATAAAACACCTTTAATATCTTTTTTAACACTTTGCTTTTGCAAAAGAATTCTCATTTGCAAATCAAATAACTCATTAAATTTTAACCTCAAAACAGCTTGATTGCCTTCTGCCTGCGAATTGGGATGGTGTATTTGATAGTAAGCTTGTTTTAGCGGTATTAATTTCGCAAAATCTAAAATACTTTTAGGCAAATATTCTTGTATTGAAAACTTGGGGTCGTGTATTATTTGATAGGTAATTTGTGATAATGCCTTGCTATCTACCATCCTTTTTCTCATCAAATCTGTGAGGTGATAAATGGGCTTAATTCGCTGTTCTTTTTTAATTAAAACTGGGTCAAAAACTTCTATTTCTGGATGCACAATATTATAAAAACCTTTAAATTCTGCTGGTTTACCGTAAACAAAAAATACTTGATTAATGTTTAATTTTTTTTCGACCCACGTTTGTCCCTGAAACCAAATAAGTTCTATGCTTCCTGTGTTGTCATATAAAATCGCCTTTAGTCTTTTAGCCTTTCCGCTGCCCTCCGAATATATACGTTCTATTTTGCCAATTAGCTGAATCGATGCCAAAGAAGAATCGATTTGAGATACTTTAGAAATAGTGCGCCTATCTTCAAATCTATAAGGAAAATGATTGAGCATATCCATTACCGTTGTAATGCCCAATTCTTTGGCAAGTATTTCTGCCCTTGCAGGGCCTACACCTTTTGAGTATAAGAGTGAATTATTTAAAAAGTCATCTGTCATTTGCCTCTACCTTGTATCATTATAATAACGGTATACAAAATAATTTTTACATCAAGTGCCAAAGTTAAATTCTCAATATACAGAATATCATATCGCAATCGCTCCACCATTTGATCCACATTTTCTGCGTAGCCATATTTTACTTGTCCCCAGCTTGTTATCCCTGGCTTAACCCTGTGTAATCTTTTATAGTAAGGTGCAATCGCAATAATTTGGTCAATAAAATATTTTCTCTCTGGTCTTGGACCTACCACACTCATCTCCCCTATCAAAACATTAAAAAATTGTGGCAGTTCATCCAATCTTGTTTTTCTTAAAAACAAGCCAATTCTAGTAATTCGCGGGTCTTTATCTTTTGATAATTGCGGCTGCCCTTTTTCGGCATTATTTATCATTGTTCTAAATTTAAGAATATTAAATGCTTTGCCTTTGTACCCAATGCGTTCTTGTTTATAAAAAACCGGCCCCTTGTTGGTAAATTTTATTAACAAAGCAATACCAAACATGATTGGAAATAAAAATACTAAAGCTAAAGTTGAAAAAACAATATCAAAAATTCGTTTTAGGTTTCTCTGCCAAATACTTGCAATGTCAAAATCAATTTCAATCAACACTGTTCCAAGCACATTATTCATGCGCACCATTCCTGTTAAAATACTGTATAAATCTGGCACTACTTTTATATACACATTTAATGTACTTAATTGATTTATTAACGCATACATTGTGCCTTGCTCATTTTCCTCTAATGCTATAATTATTTCTTCAATATTTTTCTCTTTTATCAAGGTTTCTAGTTCGGTAATGTTTCCTAATACAGGTATCTTAAATTTTGCCACAGGGGCATTAACTGTATAATCACCAATAAAACCCTTAATAAAAAACCCTTGAGATAATTTATTATTCTCAAGCTCCATCAATAATTTAGCGGCACGGTTTCCTGTGCCAACAATGAGTGTATTAAAACCTAATTTGGACATTTGTATTGCACGATTAGTTAGGGTAGAAAGCAATAATCGTCCAATAATTGTAAAAACAAAGATTGCCAAAAACAATACCAAAAACTCTTTGTAATAATCTATATAATTAGCAATATTATCATTAAGTATAAGTGCAAAAAACAGAAAAAGCGAGCCAATCAACGAAGTATTGAGTGTTTGCCAAATCTCATTTAATCTGCTGCGTCTATATATCTTTGCATAATAGCCAGTAAGAGCATAAAAACTTACCCAAAAAACTGGAATCAAAATCAGGCCTAAAACAAGTTTTTGGTCTAATAATAAATCAATTTCAAACCCATGTTTTAAACTTTCAATATATTTTTTTCGATAAACAAAGAAGCTAAACCATGCAAAAATAGCCGCAATACTGTCAAAAAATATATACCTTAGGATTTGATAATTTTTATTTTTCAAAACTTTACTGCAAATATGCCAATTTTAGGTTGTCAATAAAAATCATTGGTGTATCCGCATTTTCTTTGCTATTAATGCCACCAATAAAGATACCTATTTCTTGATTTTCTCTAAGCGGACCCACTTCTGCCACCAAATTACAGTACAATTTCTTCCATTTGCCATCTGTGCTAAAAAACTCTACAACCTCAGTTTGCGTATAGGTTAATCCATCAAATGCAAGAATTCCGATTTTTATGTTTACATCACTTTTTAAATCAAGTTCAAAATAAATATCAGAACCACGCTTTGGCACCATAAATCTGCTTACTGAATTGGCTTCCCAAATAAAAGCGCGCGTATTTAAAGAAAAAAATAGACCTGCACTGTATCCAAGACCGCTGCCTTTCCAAGCATTATTGTCATTTACCCCAATATTAACTAAACTGTCTCTTAAGTTATTATTTGCACCTCTTTTTAAACCAATTGTATTGTTATCAAAATCTTCTAGCCATGCAAAAACAACATTATTTTTATAGGATGTATTGGGCTTTATTGAATCTACTTTTCCTGCAATAAGACTTACTTGAGTAGAATATGATTGATAAAGTTTAAAAACTTTTCTACCGTTACCCACTCCATTTATTTTAACTGAAGGCAGCACATTGATTCTAAAACTGCCCTGTTTTAATACAGGAAATGTTACCGGAAATTCATAATCGCCTACAAATACACCATCTATAAACACCTGACCATTGGTAATATCAGTAGACACTGCACCAGTATTTGGCGTTTGAGTAAATGTAAATGGGGCAATATGCACATAGGATGCTTGCTCTATGGCTCTATTACAAGATAAAAATGCACTAACAACAATTGCAAAAAATATGATAACATAAAATGTTCTCAACATAGTATTATAACAAAACATTAGTGCAAATTAAACCCAATTGGTGCAATTTCTATGCATTATTTCATTTGCTTTTTGAAAAACAAATGCAATTTTTTGGGCATCGTCTATATTTGCTAAAGGAGTAAACCCAAAAGTAATATTTTCATCAAAATTTTGAAACTCTTTTTTTAATGCATCAAACTGCATCACCTTGCGAGAGTGCTCTATTAAATTTACTGAAGTATTATCTGCGGTGATAAGCGAAAGCTGATTAGACGCATCATTATGCACCTCAATAATTTTATTTTCAGAAAAATCTACCTTATAATACCTCTTATTATCTACAAATAAGGCATGAGCATTTTCCATATTGGCACTGCTATGTAATACTATATCTGCATTTGCACCATTATTAAATTCTATACTCAACATTATCATGTCTATTTGATTAGTAAATATAGCTTTTGCTTGACAGTTTACACTTTTTATCGCAGCCTGAAAACAATGCAAAACCATATCAATATCGTGCAGCAGCAAACTCTGAAGATTGTTTTTTTGTTTGCTCCAGCGCTCTATTTTTATATATTTAGGTTCTTTAATCAATTGCCTTACACTGGTAAACAATGGCTTGTTGCGCTCCATATTGGCAAATTGCAAAATAGACCTAGATTCTATTAATAGTTTTGGAATATCTTTTAAGGAGTCTAAAATATCGACCATATTTTCAAGAAACAAAATGTGCTTTCCTTGTTTTATTAATTCACAAATTATAGCAGTACTTAGTTCAGATACTTGGGCTATTACAACAGCATCTACCCTGTTGGCAAAATCTCTTAACAATTTGTTATCCAAGTTCCCTTGTTTTTCAAAATCGCTAATTGAGGCAAAACCAATAGGATTTAGTGAGGTATTTTGTGCATAACTCTTCAGTTCTTGATAAACTTGCCCGTCTGAAATAAATCCTATTTGATGTATCACTTTTTTTCTAATACTTTTGAAAGTTCAAAAATGATACTTATTTTCTCCTTGAAATAGATATTTATCAACCATTTAAAAAATTTCCATTTTGAAAGACACATATAAACACAAAGGACTAAGAGAAAAATTAGTAAAAGAGCTTATTCTTAAAGGAATTTCTGATAAAACTGTGTTGGATGCCATACTAAATATTCCACGACATTTCTTTATAAGTCCAGAGTTTGAGCATTATGCATATCAAGATGCCGCTTTTCCAATAAGCAGTGGCCAAACAATTAGTCAACCATACACAGTAGCATATCAAACTCAATTATTGGAGATTAAAAAAGATGAAAAAGTACTAGAAATAGGAACAGGTTCAGGCTATCAGGCTGCAATATTGATTACAATTGGTGCACTATTAACAAGTATAGAAAGAATAGAAAAACTGCATATTGGAGCAAAAAACATTTTAGGACAATTAAATTTAAAGGCAAACCTCATTTGTGGGGATGGCACATTGGGGGAAGCCAGCTATGCTCCTTATGATAAAATAATTGTTACAGCTGGTGCACCTATGATACCTATGCATCTGGTAAATCAATTAAAAATAGGGGGTAAAATAATCATTCCTATTGGCAAAACGCAAGCACTTCAAAAAATGGTTTTAGCAGAAAAACTGGATGAAGGCAAAGTTGCACATCAAGTACTAGGTGATTTTAAATTTGTGCCACTGATTGGTAAAAATGGTTGGCAAAATGGGTAAAATAATTAATTGAAAGTTTTTTTACTTATTTTTAGTAAAAACCTTTGCAGCACTAAATTGACTTATCCAAAGTATAAAAACTTAATATTTAGCTCAAAAAGAGTGTTTAAAAAGAGAGACGCCTCTTCTTTATCTTTCTTTTTATAACAAATAAGGGACTTATACCCTTGCTGAAAACTTTCTTGACTAATAGTTTGTATAAGTGGGTGATTTAGTAAACAATACCATTGTTTCTCTGCACCAAAGTTTGCAATTACTTCGAAATAATCTTTTATATCTACCTCCATAATACCTGCTTTAGTTATGGCCAATGATGATGCTTTTTGATATGCACTAATTAATCCTGGAATTCCTAAATTTACCCCTCCATAATAACGGACTACAATAATTAATATCTGTGTTAAATTAAATTTCTGTATCATTCTCAAAATTGGTTTACCTGCACTATTAGCTGGCTCGCCATCATCAGAGCTAGAGAACTCACTCTTATCGGGATGCAACATGTATGCCCAACAGCAGTGAGAGGCATCTACATGCTTAGTTTTTACTTTTTTTAACCAAAGGTCAAATTCGCCCTTATTGCAAATAGGAAATACATATCCTTCAAAAACACTTCCCCTTTCCTTAAAAATAGATTTTGCCTTTTGTGCAACGCTTTTATATGAATTTTCAAAAAGCATATAACATACAAACAATACTCAATACACCTAAACAAAGTCCTGCTATTTGTAATTTACTAAAACTTTCTTTGAAAAATACAACCCCGCCTAGTGAAGAAATTACTATAATACTGCAATGATTTACCGCAAATATTTGTCCAGCATGCCATTGCTGCAATTCTTTTAATGCAAATAAGAAAAAAAGAATTGAACAAAAATTGGGTATCCCCAATAAAGCTCCCGCTAAAACATCTCGTGGTGTAATTTTGGTTTTGCCTTGAACAAAAATAGCTGAAATACCAATTATAAATGCACTGCTAAAAATGGCTGTGGTTATAAAAAAAGGAGATTTATAATTCAAATATGTTATTTCCATTAGTTTTAAAGAGGTATCAATTATACCCGAACCAATAAAAACTAAAATAGGATACCAAACATTTCTCCCATTTCCTTTTACCTTATATGCGCTGCTATTAATGCATAAAATGGCAAATAAAGCAATGATAATACCAATAAATGCGATTGAATTTAGCTGTTGATTCGAATAAAAAATAAAGAAAATAACAGGAATAATCATTGCCATTTTTGATGAAACCACATTTATAGCCACGCCAAATAATTGTGTTGTTTTGGCCATTGCATAAAAAATAATAATAAATAAAACACCAAGAAAAGTAGCAGGCAAAAATGCAGGATTGCTAAATGAAGGAATACTATAAATAAATGAACCGAAAAAATAATGGCTAAGCAGACTGCAAATGAGATAATTAAAAGGAATTGCTACAATTGTTTGGATAGTATACTTTTTGTAAAGCACAAATATCCAGTTAATGGCAGATGAGCATAATATTGAAAAGATTAAAAAACTCATTTAACAAAATACTCAATGCGATTATTACCATACATATCTTCAGACATGCAGCAAAAATCTTCAAAACTAGGTGCTCTTACTCCAGCTAGTAGTGCTAAAGTAGTGTTGGTTACTACATATAACTCATCTACCAAATCTTGATCTATAAAAGATTGTAAAACTTGCAGACCACCTTCAATAACAACAGAGCCTATATTTTGCTTATACAATACGGTTAATATCTCTTTTAAATCTGTGGTTTCAAAAACATTAATATGCGCTTTTGGCGAAATCTGATTAGATCCAAAACAACAAATAGGTGTTTCTATCTGAAAAAAAGGAAGTTCAAAATTAAATGTTTTACCCAATACCACTCTTAATGGCTGTGGTTTGTCAAAAACACGCTGTGATAAAAGGGGGTTATCAATTTTTAAAGTATTGTTTCCGATAATAATTGCATCAGCAAAAATACGCCATTGTTGATTCTGCAGATTCACCAAAGCATTAGATATTTGGGTTCGCTCTCCTATTTTTGTTATAAAACCATCTTGACTTTGCGCAAATTTAGCAATCACATAAGGTTTAGCTGAAACTATGCTTTTACAAAAAGCTACATTAAGTTGTTTGCACTCTGCTTCCAAATCTGACATAAGCACTTTGATACCAGCAGCTTTTAGTCTAGCAATACCATTGCCGGCAACCAAAGGGTTTGGGTCTTTCATGCCAATAATAATTTCTTTGCAAGGATATTTTTCAAACAAATCACAACAAGCAGGTGTTTTTCCATAATAACTGCAAGGCTCTAGGTTTACATAAACAGTAGATTCTTTTAATAAACTTTTATTTTCTACCATAGCAAAAGCATTTACTTCTGCGTGCTCTGCGCCAAAAGAGCGATGATACCCTTCACCAATAATTTTATTTTCATGCACAATTATGCAAGCCACTAAGGGATTGGTTTTTGTATATCCTTTTGCTACAGCCGCTAGCTTTAGGCAATAGCGCATAAAATCTTGGTGGTTGGGCATAAATAAATTTGACTGCGAAATTAACACAAATTACCTTTGCATCATATTTTGAATATAAAAGACCTTGCAACATTTTTTCCCGATACATATACTCAAAGCGAAATAGCTTATTTGAGTAAAATATTTTTGTCAGAATTTGAGTTAATTGAACCAGAAAAAGTAGATGAATACTACCAATTGTGGAAAGGAAAATTGGCTACAGGTATGCCCTATCAATATGTAATAAATAAAGCATGGTTTTGCAATAGCATATTTTTTGTAAATGAGCAGGTGCTAATACCTAGGCCAGAAACTGAGGAACTAGTAGCACTGATTATAAAATATTTAACACCGCAATCTATCTTAGATATAGGCACAGGTTCTGGCTGTATAGCAATAAGCCTAGCAAAAAACTATCCAACATCTAATATTTGCGCCATAGATATTAGTAAAGGCGCTTTAAATATTGCAAAAAATAATGCAATCAATCTTAAACAAATTATTCAATTTGAGGAAGACAACATTCTTGCCCCAGAAAAGAGCTATAATTTTTATAACTTAATAATTAGCAACCCGCCATATATAAATAGCAATAAAAAAATAGCTGATAATGTCTTAAAATTTGAACCACATATTGCATTATTTTCTGCAAACGATGATTTGGCTTTTTATAAAGCTATAAGCACTTTTGCAAAAACACATCTTACATTGGATGGTATTTTAGCATTAGAAATAAATCAAGAAAGAGGTATAGAAACAGCTGATATTCTAAATAATCAAGGGTTTGTTACCAAAATAATAATTGATATGAGTGGCAATGAAAGATTTATTTTTGGTGCTTTTGAATCAAAATACTTAAATTTTTTGCCAAATTTGGATTAAGTTTATTACGCTTTTTAATTTTCCCAAATATTTACTTCAGTTTCAAGCTTTATTTGATAGCTGTTCCATACACTTTGGATAATGTCTTCTGCCAAACTTTTTATTTCTGATCCTATTGCACCTCCATAGTTTACCAATACAAGGGCCTGTTTTGCATGGCTACCAGTATTTCCAATTTTTTTCCCTTTCCATCCCAAGCTTTCTATTAACCAGCCAGCAGGCACTTTAACGCCATGGGGTGTTTGAAAACCTTTTATATCTTTAAACTTGGATAAAAGAAATTCAAAATGAGTAGTTGAAATTACAGGGTTTTTAAAAAAAGAACCACTATTGCCTAAAATTTTGGGATTGGGTAGTTTACTACTTCTAATTTCTATTACAGCGTTACTAACATCTTTTATATTTGCATCATTTAGTTCTATACCATTACTCATTAGCGTAGCAGATATATCACCATAATTGGTGTTTGTAATAGGATTTTTACTCAATTCTAAAGTAACATCATAAATAAAATAATGGTCTTTTAATTTATTCTTAAATACAGACTCACGGTAGCCAAATTCACAATCTTGTAGATTAAAAACTTCCAATTGCAGTGTTTTTAAATTTAAAGCAGATAATGACACAAAAACATCTTTTAACTCTACACCATAAGCACCAATATTCTGCATGGGTGCAGCACCCACACTGCCTGGAATCAACGATAAGTTTTCTATGCCTCCATAGCCAATTTCTACCATTTGCAATACTAAATTGTGCCAAAGTGTGCCCGACATTGCTGTTACTTGTATTTTATCCTCTGTTTCTGAATGTAGGTTTACCCCTACAATTTTATTAATAATTACAAGGGCATCAATTTGATTACAGATTAATAGATTACTACCTCCACCAATAAACTTAACTTTATTTTCGATTGCTGTATCAGATTTTAATACCGCAATAAGTTGAGTAAGAGATGAAACTTCAACCAAATATTTGGCAGACGCCTCTAAACCAAAAGTATTGTATTGCTTTAGTGAAGTTGAATTTAAAATATTCACTGTGCAAAATTAATATATAAAAAAGATGTTTAGCACACTTTTTGTAAACAAAAAAACCCTGCAATCATGCAAGGTTTTTTATTTAATACTTTAAGATAAATTAGCGTCTTTTTTTCTTTTTACTACCAATACCTGAGCTAGGCAGCCCTTTATATTTTTTCTTGCTGTTACCAACAGGAGAGCCAATTCTTATCATAGCACATCTAAAACCAAGCGTTGATAAACTCAACTCTTCATCAAGGTATCTGCGTGTCCCTGGCGACATCCAATAAGCCCTGTCATTCCAAGACCCACCTTTAATTACTCTTGCTTGATTATCAATAAGAGAGGTTACCCCATACTCATATTGTTGCTCACCACCATTATAATTTAGTTCATCCTTAAATCCAATGTTATCGCCAACCTTATAGTTTCTTCTATTCACATTTTGAGCAGGGTCTACCAATTCATAAATTAATCTTCCAAGAGTGTCTTTCATTTCAATATCGCCATAAGCATCTAATTTTAACTTAGTATACACATTTCCCCTAAAGGAGTTAAAATCAGCCATATCTTCGGAAGATAATGGTCTATAAACATCCATTACCCATTCTGATACATTACCAGCCATGTTGTATAAACCATAATCATTAGGCCAAAAAGAAAAAACAGGAGTGGTTATAAAACCACCATCATTTAATTTACCCGCAATACCACCTTGGTCTCCATCACCTCTTTTAAAGTTGGCAAGAATAAGACCACGCACTCTTTCTGTGGCTCCATTGTTAGAAGTCCATCTAACTGTAAGGTCATTCCAAGGATAAATTTTTCCTTCATCTACGTTTTCTAAAGTTGAATTGCCAATACCTGCTAAAGCAGCATATTCCCACTCAGCCTCTGTTGGCAATCGGTATTCTGGCAATAATATACCATCTTCTACGCGCACTTTATCTCTTCTTTTTTTCTTCTTTTGTGAATAATCACGCAGCACTTTTTTCTTAGTTTTAACACTAAATTCATACTGACCTGCAAGGTATGCTTTGGAATTAAAATTATTATCATCTGCCTCTGTATTTGGCGTATATTTAATAATTTTTTCGCGATCCAAAATGGTTTCGTTTACCCTGTCTGTGCGCCAATCTGCAAAATTCTTTGCCTGCAACCAACTTACACCCACTACAGGATAATCTTGATAAGCAGGATGCCTAAAGTAATACTCTACAAAAGGTTCGTTAAATGCCAATTTACTTCTCCAAGAATTAGTATCGGGCAACGCATTTTTATAAATTTCGGGGAAGCTAAAAACCCTGCCAATCCAATATAGGTATTCGAGGTATTGTATATTAGAAACTTCTGTTTCGTCAAGATAAAAAGACTGCACTGTTACTTTTTTCTTAAAGTTATCGTTACTAAAAGTAACATTTTCTTCATGAGAACCCATCACAAAAGAGCCCCCTTCTATTAATACTAAGCCTGGTCCAGTTTCTTGCCCCTTATACTTATGTACCTCAAAACCACCCCACTTAGAACTGTTATATCCTTGGCCAGTAGTGGCTGATTTGTTTTTCTTACAAGCAGGTAAAGCAAGCATAACTATTACTGCAATACATGGAATTATTATTTTTTTCATATAAATGATTGTCCTTTTTTGTCTTTTATAAACGGCAAATATCGTATATTTATTGTGTAATTATCAAATATTTAAAAAAAAAATTGCAAATTGGCTATTTTAATTTTTGAGAGGAGATTTTTAAGGAAAGCTTTAATAGAAAAGAATACCCTTTTTAGCAATTTTTAAAACCTATTTACAACAACCATATTTTTTGTATCTCGTTATATTAATATAGCATTTAAAAAAATTGATAATAGTGCACGATGAGTTCTCCATCGTATCAAAAACGTTTTCAGCAAAATAAAAAAAAGCCCATTATAAATTTTATAATGGGCTTTTATAATCTTATAATAAATGTTAAAATTCAGGACATTTGATTGGTTTAAAACCACCTGGCCTTGTGCCTAAGCACCAATCTACAGCTAATGAAACTTCATGCGAGCCTTGCGCAGCAGGTCTAGCTGAAGATACTGTAATATCATAACTATAGCCAAACTTGAGCCTGTCTTTTCTAAATCCTAATAACACTATAATAGCATCACTGTTGCCAAATTGTCCCATCGTTTGTCTAAACCATAATCCACTCACTAAAGGACCTTTGTTTACATAAAAACCAAAATTTAATTGCGTAAAATTTTGTTGCATCATAAACAATAAGTTAGGAGAGATAAAAGCTTCAGGGTTTCTTCTTTTTTCTAAAGGAATCATAACCCCTGTGTGGGCGGTATACCTTCTTGGCAAAGTACCATCCTGACTTTGATAAAATGATTGGTTTGGCTCAATAATATTGTGCATTGCAAATCCTGCATAAAAATTTTTGGAGTATCCTAAAATTCCAGCACCAAAGTTAGGAAAAAATATACTTTGACTAGGCCTAGGCTCTGCAGAGTTGTAAACAAAGCCTTGTGTGGGATTAATTTGATCAGCAAAGGTAAGTTTACTAAAATCTAAACTTTTTTGAACCATAGATGCCTGCAAACCTGTTCTAAAAAAGAAATTTCTATTTACTGGTATCACATAAGAATATACTGCGCTTACCGTTGTAGATGTTAATAAACCAGAACCTGCAACATCTCTTGTTATCATAGCTCCTAGCCCACCACCTACAGAGTTAAAATGTTGATCCCAACTTGCATTTACTGTTTGATATGTGCCCTTTAGCGAAGGCCATTGGTTTCTATAATTGATGGCTAATCGCCCAGCCATACCATTATTACAAACTGCGCTTCCTGCCATTGCCGGATTAGTATATATTGGGGCTGCATAAAATTGAGTAAATTCTGGATCTTGAGCATTAATTTGGCTCGTAAATATGAGGCTCAAAAGTCCAGTTGCTAATTTTGTGATTGTTTTATTCATTTATTTAATGTGTTAGTGCAAATATAATTTTATTGTCATAATTAAAAAACGAAATTTAATATAAAATATTTTATTGTTATCTTCGTTGTTTTAAAATCAACCTTATGACGCACAAAGATAATAAAAAGTCCACTGTAATGAAAAAAAATATTTTTAATATAAACAAAAATATCTTTTTGTTTATATTTTTTACAATATTTAGCTTTTTTATTAGCGCTAATTTAATATTTGCACAGCAATTTGGAGATCCTCTTTTTAATAATTCACCCTTAAAAAGCGGTATTTGGCGTAAAATAAGTGTTTTTAATGATGGAGTGTATAAGATTTCTGGTGCAGAAATTAAAAACTGGGGATGGAATTTAAGTCAAATTAATCCCCAAACGATTCAAATTTTTGGAAATCATGGTGCAATGTTGCCAGAAAATAATACAGAGCCGCGCCCAATAGGCTTGCAAGAAAATGCCATTACGATATTTGATGGAGGTGATGGAAAATTTGACGAACAAGATTTTATATTATTCTGGGGAGAATCACCGCATAAGTGGTTCTTTAATACAAGTTCTCTTAGTTATCAACATCAAATTAATTTATACAGCAAACAAACAAGTTATTTTATTACCTTCGGTCAAGGTAATGGTAAAAGAATTATTACAAAACCGGTAAACAATGCCTCTCCCTCTATTTCATTAAACACCTATGACTATAAAGTTTGGTATGAAAAAGAAGTGAGTAAGATTATACATTCTGGCAAAGAATGGTTAGGTGAAGATTTTAAAGACAAGAGTAATCAAGTATTTAATATTAGTGTGCCAAACCCTGTTAATAGTGTAGCAAATTTAAAAATAGTATTTGCAGGCAGAGGCAAACCCAGTAATGTAAACTATTTTTTTAATGGTCAGTTTTGGGGCACAGTAGCAAGTTTGGGTGGCTCTGACGATAATATTTCGCTAAACAAACGCAATATTGCTATAAATACCTATCAAATTCCAATAAGCATTAGCAATAATGCTTTTGAAATAAAATATATCAAAGGTGGGGCAAACTCCAACGGATTTTTAGACTATTATGAGTTTATAGCTAAATCTAATCTTGGCTATGAGTCATTACTTCAATTTAGCAACAGCGAAGCAGTTGGCAAAGCAAATGTGAGGTATGATATTATCAATAATGGGGCAAATTTTAATGCTTGGGATATAACCAATCCATACAATCCAGAGAAAATAGACCTAAGGCAAGGAAGCAACACCTTGTTTTTTATTGATTCTAATGGCAATCAATTAAAAAAGTATTTTGCATTTGATGGCACTGTATTTAATACTGTAAGAGATGATGGAGGAATTGCAAATCAAAACCTTGCAGGTATCGCAGCCCCAGATTTAGTAATTATTTGCCATCCAGCATTTTTAAATCAATCTATAAAATTGGCAAATTACAGAACTTCAAAAAACGGGTTAGAGGTAGCAGTAGTTACCCCTCAGCAAATTTACAATGAATTTAGTTCGGGCAGCCAAGATATTTCTGCAATTAGAGACTTCTTGCGCAACACCTACTATAAAACACCAGGGAAATTAAAATATGTTTTGCTTTATGGTGATGCCTCTTTTGACTATTTAGATAGAATCCCTAAGAATACAAATTTTATACCTACTTTTGAGTCGGAAGAAAGCAGTATTGAAGAGTCTTCATTTTGCTCGGATGATTTTTTTGGGTATCTAAGCGCGAATGATGGTAATATTGAAAATAATAATTCAAAAGAATTAGAAATAAGTGTTGGAAGATTACCAGCAGAAAATGAAAAAGAAGCGGACGTCTTATTAGAAAAATTACTAAATTATGAGCAGCCTGCATCTTTTGGAAATTGGAGAAACAATCTTGTATTTTTAGCAGATGATGTGGATGAATCGTGGGACATCACCCATGCCTTACAATCAGAATATTTAACAAATTCTATCAATACAAATTCGCCCTTGTTTAACAGCAGCAAAATTTATTTAGATGCCTATAAAGAGGAGATCATCGCTGGAGGTGGAGCATATCCTGCAGCATCTAATGCCATTAACGAAAACATTGTAAAGGGATCTTTGGTTTTCAATTATATAGGACATGGCGGCTCTTTAGGATTAGCAAAAGAAAGGGTGTTAACCATAGACCAAGTAAAAGCATGGAATAATATTAATAGTTTGCCATTATTTATTACAGCCACATGTGAGTTGACAGCCTTCGATAACCCTGCTGTAAAATCTTTTGGAGAAGAGTTAATACTTAATCCAAAAGGAGGTGCAATTGCCCTGCTAACGACTACTAGGGTGGTATTTTCTGGACCCAATGAAAGCTTGAGTCGAGGAGTTTGGGACAACAATATATTAGACATAAGCAAGCCTCAACGAATTGGAGATATTTATTTGCGTACAAAGAATAGAAATTCAGGCAATTCTACAAATGATTTACGTTTTAGCCTTGTTGGCGACCCCTCTATGCACCTAGCTATCCCTAAACATAAAATTATTTTAGATAAAATTAACGACAAAACTGTAAGTGCTTTAGGCGATAGCTTCAAAGCATTAGGGCTGGCTTCATTAGAGGGTCACTTAGAAAAAAACAATCAAATGTGGAACACCTTTAATGGGGAAATAGATATCATCGTTTTTGACAAGCCATCTGAATTTAAAACATTAGCAAACGGAGATAATTCAAGACCAATTAATTTTAAGGATCAAAGAAGCATTATTTATAGGGGCAAAACACAGGTAATCAATGGGAAATTCAGAATTATATTTATGGTACCCAAAGACATTAATTACCAAATAGGAAAAGGAAAAATTTCAATGTATGCGCATAATAATGAAGAAGATGCCGCTGGGGTATATAACGATATCATTATAGGCGGCTCTAACACCGATTTTGCGATAGATAATACTGTTCCTGAAGTAAAAATATTCTTAAATTCAAAAAAGTTCATAAATGGTGGCGTAACTAATGAAAATCCGCTTTTTTTGGCAGATTTATTTGATGGCAATGGAATTAATTTAAGTTCATCAGGAATAGGAAGAGGAATTATTTTAACATTAGACAAAGGGACAAAAAATGAAAAACAATATGTATTAAACGATTTTTATACAAGTGCTATTGGTGATTTTCAAAATGGCACAATTGCTTACCAACTTACTGCACTGAGTGCAGGCAGGCATACACTCCATTTAAAAGTATGGGATACCTATAATAACTCTGCCGAAGCATCTATCTATTTTATTGTTGGAGAAAGCAAAGCGGAATTTGACATACTAAAATTAAGAAGTGTACCCAACCCTTTCAGTATAATTCCAAATCTAATTGTGGATCACAATAGACCCAATTCAGATTTGACCTTAAAGAATGAACTCATCGCAAGCAATGGTGTTATGGTGTTATCACACACACATATTATCTATGATGCAAGCAATAGCATATCACTAAAACTTTCTGAAAATAACGATTGGACAAATTTGATAAAACCGGGTGTTTATATATTAAGGTCTACAATTAGCACAAGTAACGGAGAAACAAAAACTGTCATAGAAAAAATTGTATATACCCAATAATTAAAAAATAAGAGATATGGCATAAAACTTACCTAAAAAAAACATATTTTTGCACCAATTAAAATGAAATTATCAAAACAATTAGTTCTCATTTCAGGCAGCATTTTCATTATTAATGAAACATCTGCTCAACAAACAGTAACCAATAGCACATTATCTGGCCAGCTAAATACCTTAACTACTTCTGTGCCTTTTCTTACAATTGCCCCCGACTCAAGGTCTGCAGGAATGGGAGATGCAGGTGTTGCGATTAGTCCAGATGTGAATGCAGTGCATTGGAATTTAGCTAAACTCTCGTTTGCTGAAAAACAAACTGGTTTTGGATTTAGTTATGCACCTTGGTTAAGAAAAATAGTGAACGATATGGCTTATAGTTACTTAAGTGGATACACTAAAATTGATGAAAGATTTGCCATTGGGGGGTCATTTAGGTACTTTTCTTTAGGCACAATTAATTATACTGATAATAATGGAACTTCTTTAGGTTCAAACAATCCTAATGAATTTGCAATAGATTTAGGCGTATCAACCGCATTGAGTAAAAAAATGTCAGTAGGTGCAACCCTTAGGTATATTAATTCTAATTTAGTACCAAGAAGCTTTAGTGCAGCCAATGTGCGTCCAGGAAGAGCTGGAGCAGGTGATATATCTTGGTATTTTAAAGACAAACTAAAAAGCCCAAATCTTAAAAAATACAATTCAACCTTGGCTTTAGGTGCAGTAATTAGCAATATTGGTTCTAAAATAACCTACACAGATAATTCTAAAAGAGATTTTATACCTACAAATTTAAGAATTGGAGGTGCATTAACCATGGATTTAGACCAATATAATAGCATTACCTTTACTACAGACATCAATAAATTACTTGTGCCCACAAGGCCTCAAACAGTAAAACTTGCCAATGGACAAGACTCAATTATAAAAGGCAGGATATCTGACGTGGGTTCTGTAGCTGGTATTTTTCAATCTTTTCATGATGCGCCAGACGGTTTTTCAGAAGAAATGAAAGAATTAACTTACTCTGCGGGTTTTGAGTGGTGGTATCAAAAACAATTTGCAGGCAGAATAGGTTATTTTCATGAAAATAGATTAAAAGGAAACCGTCAATTTTTGAGCATCGGTGTTGGAATAAGATACAATGTATTTGGCCTAGATGTAGCCTTTCTTACGCCTACCAATGGCAATCAACATCCCTTGGCAAACCAATTGCGTTTTAGTCTACTATTTGATTTAAAATCATTTAAAGATCAAAACAAGAATTAAATAACACCTGGGTTTAGCTTAGGTAAATAATTTTCATGAGTTCATAGGAAGCTAAATATTAATAAAGCCTAAATCTTAATTAAGATTCTTTTTTATTTGACACATTTTGTAAAGTAATACATTTTTTAATCCTGCTTACAATAGTGGCTCTGCTCCTAATAATTCTGAAGATTTAGTTAAAAGTTCAGTAGCCTTTTTATGTAGTTTTGGATGGCATTTTTACTATTAAATCAGTTG
>Ga0209390_10002310_pt1 | contig 33778 bp, 32 predicted proteins | sample BON01_FD_187212 | JGI IMG/M metagenome (GOLD analysis project Ga0209390, IMG submission 187212) | Freshwater microbial communities from Lake Bonney liftoff mats and glacier meltwater in Antarctica - BON-01 (SPAdes) (version 2) | ecosystem: Environmental > Aquatic > Freshwater > Ice > Glacier...
TGTTCGCTTCCGGATGCTTCCCACCCCATCTCTCGATGACGCAGTTTCCTTCCGCTAACGAGAGTCAGCTCCTCTCGTATCAGGACTTTCACCCGATTGTTGATGTGCGCCCATGGGCGCACGGAGTCCCGCCTTTAGGCTGATGGGAACACGCTGAAGCGTGAACTCCAACGGCTCTCGTCCGAGGACTGGTAACTTTCCGGTCATGCACCCACAGTCTCGAAATGGAGACTGGAGAGGTTCAGGTTTTCGGACCGCTTGGAGAGATACAGCATTTCGATGCCGACGACTTTTCCTTCGGCATTGTAGTCGAGGATGACGCCAGGGGCAATTTCCCGGCTGTCGTCCGCCGGGTTGTCGTCGAGATTCAGGTAGAGGGCGTCGGCTTCGCGATCGATGGTGAGCTTCATAATTTTCCTTTCATGGAGTGGTCGGGGAATGCCGTGATGACCCGTGTTGGTTCGGATCTGGAGACAATAACCCGAAGTACGCGGTTGTCGAGTTCGGGTAAAACCCCAAGACGGTGCTCCAGGCCGGCATCCTCCGGGTCGGGTTCGACCAATTGTGGGTTCGCCACGATTCTTTCGATCCATTCGGGCTTCAATCGTCGCTTGGCCAAACGCTTCATGGCATGGCTGGTGTAGTGGAGATTCATGGCTTCGCGAGGGAGGCGAGATTCGATGAGGGCGATTTCTGGGTCAGAGTCGAAACAAACTGACTGACGCTCCTTCCGGAAATCGCCGAACGACGTCCACTATAGCGTCCAGTTCTTGAGTTGGAACCTGTTTCGGTATCGTGCCAATTAGATGTGGCGCATTTAGAGAAACGCACCGCGAAACCCTTCGTTTGTGTGCACGTTCCGTCTCTACCATGAACCTCAGGCTCTGCGCTCTCTCTTCTCCGCCTCGAAAGGGAAATTTCCCGGAAAAAAGAAAAAGCGACCGCAAGGTCGCTTTTTTTGTGGCGAGCAGGCACTTGGGCTTGCACACTTGGGCTTGCAATGTGCAACCCAATGCGTTGCCATGCAAACTTCCGCCCTTCCCATGGACCTGTTGTCATTTCTAAAACCCAAGCTGGCGATTCATAACTGTACTACCGGTAGAGGAGCCGCCATTGACAACTTTCCTGCTTGGGTCGGTGGACGGGAAGCGCATTTCCAGGTTGATGATTCGGACAATGCTCTTTGCGAATTTGCACATGGTGCGGGCGGACTTTCCATCAAAGCCTTCAACGGGAATGGCCTCGTCCTCAACGGCGAGTCCAAATCCACCACCAACTTATTGCCGGAACACGATTATGCCCTCCAGATCGACGGGCACCTCATTTTATTTTCCTATACGAAAAAAAGCCGAGAATGGCTCTCGACACGTGGCCAGGATATCTGGCGTATTGTGGACAAAAATTCTAATATTCTGGCTGGACCCGCTCCCTTGCGAGCCTTGGATAGCATGGCTGCGAACGCTCACGCCAAAGCACCCCGGGCTATTCTTCACCAAACGCATTCCGCCTCGGGTTTTTACCTCTCTAGCGTGGCTGATATTCTTGGTTTCGACCTGACCAAGGCAACGGAAACAACTCCTTCGGCCCGAGCCGTCGGCGCCTCCCTACCGCGAGCCACATCCAATGGCGACTTTGCCCCGCCTCCCGGTCCTGGTTCTCCGCAAGAATTCGCTCCCGACGTAAACATGGACTCCGGGGAATTCACCTGCCCCGCGTGCTGGCTGCGATTCGACCGAGGAGATGTCATGCACATTGCCGCCCATGCCTCTCTTCGCGGTGATCCGGTGCTCGGAGAAGAAGCCATGATCCGCTTCAACGCCACTCGCTTTAATGACCGTGGCCAGGCCGTTGATGCCATGGGGATTCCCGTCACCGATCTGTCCTGCCCGCATTGCCGCCGCAAACTCCCTCCGAGTTTTCTGGATATTCCCCAGCATATCATTTCCATCGTGGGAGCACCGTCCTCGGGAAAATCCTATTACCTCAGCGTTCTGGTCAAGGTGCTCCAGCACACCTTGTTTAAAAATTATGGAGCCGCTTTTTATGACGGCGACCCCTCGGAAAATATCCGGCTCACCGAGATGAAGAACAAGCTCTTCTCGGCTTCCACGCCAGCCGAGGCCAAGCTCGCCAAGACGGATCTCGAAGGCGACATGTACATTGAAGTTCCCCGCATGGGTCGCAAGGTCAGAATGCCCAAGCCCTTCGTTTTCAATATGGGTCGCCCCGAAAGACCCGACCAGACCGTTTCGATGGTCTTTTACGACAACGCTGGCGAACACTTCGAACCCGGCATCAGCAACCTGGAAAAGCCTGGGGCCCAACACGTCGCCGCCGCCTCGGGCATTATTTTCCTTTTCGATCCCACTTATAATTTGGAATTCCGCAAGCGCCTTTCAGGACATCACGATCCTCAGATCAAGGATCGACGCTTTGACCAGCAGGATACCCTCCTTGCCGAGATGAATGCGCGAGTGAAGACGATTTTGTCCCTCGACTTCCGGGAAAAAATCCGTACGCCGCTCGCTGTCATCGTGGGCAAATGCGATGTCTGGCAGGGCATTATCGGTGAAGAAAATTTCCGCAATCCGGTCCGCCAGGGAATCCTCGATCTGGCCGCCATTAAACACAACTCTTCCCTCGTCCGGGAAATGCTTCTGGAAATTGCCCCACCCATTGTCGCCAACGCCGAAGCCGTTTCCGAGGACGTCATGTTTTTCCCGGTCAGCGCGTTTGGCTGCTCGCCTGAAGTGGTGGGCAAGGATGCCAAGGGGCAGGCCATCTTCAGTCCTGATCCCAACAAGATCTCTCCGATCATGGTGGATGTTCCTATGCTCTGGCTTGTCTCTCACTTCGAGCCCAATCTGGTTCAAGCAGTCTCCGCTACCTGAGAGTCATGGCCTGGCAGCTCATCTACACCAGTTCGCCCCGATTGCTCCAGGCGGGACGCACGGGATTTGGCACCGTGGCCAAACACGCAGCCATCCGCGGCGCGCTCCAATCCGAACTCGAACGTTTCTCGCAATTCAGCCGCATCGAGGGACTGCGGAGTGATCGAACACTGTATTATCACCGTGTCCTTTCTGTTCAGGGAGAAACTTTCCACGTTATCACCCGGCTCAAGGACGCAGGCTTCGACTACACTGGTCGAACCAATCACATCGCCCACCACATCGTCATCCCATCCTCGGAACTGGCCGTCAATCCCAAGGGACTTTCTCCGGTCGATGTCATCCTCGCGTTCACGCACAAACGACTTTGGCGCGACACTTGGGACGAAGCGCCCCTGGAATTTTCCCCGGCCGAGGATATTTCGCTGGCATCGCTGCCCCGCACACTTAAACTCCCGGCGGAACAATGGCGGGACTTTACTGGATCAGCCGCCAACGCCGCCATTCTTGCCCCGGGCGAGGTGGCGGAGTCCTGCTGGTTGCACAGTCCGCCCGAAGATTTCGCCGATCGACTGCTGCCCCTGATCGGCGAGTCGCTTCTCCTGCACCCAGCCCCCTGGCAAATCAGTTTCGCCACAGAGGTGCAGCCGACCGACCGAATTGAAGAGATCTCCTGGCGAGGGGTCCCGACCGGATCGCCAGTTTCTGCCACCGCGGCCCAATCTGTCCGCCCTACCGTAAACCTCACCGATCCCGCCGCTCTACCAACGATCGTTCTAGAATATTCCCATCTGGCTGAGCACGGGACCTCGGATCCCGCAAGGGCACCACGGGCCTCCTCAACGACATTTCCACCCCTTCGAGCCGAGGCAGGAGGCGGCTTTGCCGCCCGCTCAACCGACCCGATTTCCACTGGCTCTGGATCGGGAGCATCTGTCGATTCAAGGACGCCCACAAAACTCCAAGATCTCATCAAACCAAAACGAGCAACCGCTCGCAAGAAATCCACACCGGCGGCCTTCTTTGCTCTGGCGGCCATCTTCGTAATCCTCGCAACAGCGGGGTTCGGAATCTATTGGTACTTCCAAGAGGTACATGCCAAATCCGTAGCGGAGTTGGGTGCCGCCTCCCGAGCCATTGAAAGCGATTTAGGTCAATCGCTTCCTGTAATGGGCAGCCTCAAAGAGACTCCCACCGCAGAATTGAAGGCGGCGACTGAAAATCTTTCAAAGATTAGCAACTTTATCCAAAAGAAAACCCTGACGGCGGCAATACAAGAAGCCAAGGATTCTCAGGAGACATTTTCCGGAAACGATACCTTATCAAATGTTTTCAACGATATTCGTAAGAAGCTTGAGGCGAGGGTTTCACAGAATGAATTTCACACGCTTCTTGAGGCAGGGGACTGGCAGGCCATGCTCGATCTCCGCTTGTCCCCTGATACACAGGAAGGCGCCACGCTGCGGGCTATCAATAAATTGAAGGATACTCAGGTCTCTTTGAGCCCAGATGCGAAACTTGCAGCACTCTATGACATAGCAAAATCGACTCGAGACCTCAAATTGAGCCCGAAGAAAATAGACAAACTCGATGAAATGATGGCCTCTACCGTTCATGGAGTGGCGGAACAGGCTCTCAAGCCGGAGAACGAGAATTCTCCGCCACCGCAATCCCTAAACGGAATCAATATTGCTCTTAAAGGTCTGGACTGGAATGATCTGGGCGATAGGTTCCCAAAGTCTGGAAAATCTCTTTCTGCCTTGAGGAAACTTGTCGGAAAGCCCTTGAGCGATCCGCAGCAGGCTGCTGCTGCGGATATCATTCGCCTAGAATTCAGCGAGCTTGGTTTGAAGGATCCAAGTTGGCTGAAAATCGTGGAAAAAGCTCAGTCACCTACGGTTGTGAAGCCGGATGTGCCATCTCAGCCGGAAATAACCCAAAATATACCGAAGATTCTGATTTTCGAAAATCAAAAAGATGCGGAGTCTTTTATTGACTCTCCGAAAAATAAAGATCTCAAATTTGCCAGAGTCCTAAACCTTTCGGTGAAGACGTTTTCCCTCATTAAACCTGAAGACGTCGCGAATCCTAACGAGTTCAAATTTAAAGAACATTTACTGAAGGCAATGAAGGACGTTGTCGGGTTCTTCTATTTTTCCAGTACTGCCGATATGAAATCCGTACAATTCTTCGGCCTGGTCAAGCCGCCCAAGATCGCAATCAAATTAACAATCTCCCCGGCCGAGATTAATTATGACGCAGCCATGACGATGCTTGATCTCTCAACGATCAAAGGACTTCTCGACCGTTTCTATAGCTATTCCGGCTCTGATTTGGAAGCGCTGAACTTTAAATGGGTTATCGAGACAAAAGAAGGAAGTTCAGGGGCTCATGCCATCCACGGGGACACGGACACGATCAATTTTACCCCTCGCAAAAATGAATTGGAAGAAGAAATCAAGCAGCTGCAGGAAGAAAATGCGAAGATACCAAAGCCAAATCAAAAGGAAGTTGATTCTCAGTATAAAGAAATAGCGGATCTTTTTGACATTGGCACCAGGAATGGTGGCGAGACGTTCGTGTCCTTTCTTAGAAACGAAAAGAAGATCGAATTTTCTGACTCAGATATCCAAAAAACGACATTGCAACACATCGGAATCTTTCCAGAATATCTCAAATCTTGTATGGATACCATTCAGAAAAACAAATCAGGGGGCGAAAAAATCAAGTTTGCGTCCCAAATGACGCGATGTATCAATAAGTTTTCCGATACTTCCAACCCGACCTTAACGGAGTCAGTGAAAAGGGCCAAGAGTGAGGAGAAAATTCCGCAGGACATGACGGCCTTCCTTACAGGGCTCGAAGCTTCCAAAATCAAGATTATCGATGAGCTAATTGAGTCTCAAAAAGAGTCCGCGGCACTGGACAAAGAGATTGAGGCGCGAAAGAAGCAGATCGAAGAGGCCCAGAAACTCCTCGCTATTCTCAATAAGAAGGAAGACCTCTTCTCAAAATTGAAGCTCGTGGCCTTTGGCGAAAACAACGAACCTCTGGTGGAAATCAGTTTTAAAAACCAATGACCCCCTCACAAAGAATTGCGGAAGACATTCAAGATCTTCTGCGCCGCAATGTGCAAGCACCCTCGGCACTCTCGGCGCTTGCGGCAGACTATGCTGCACAGTGCCGCAAGGTGAATGCGCGGTTAGAGCAAATTCGGGAGATCTTGGATCTCGGGGATGAGCGGCAGGCCTTGCTCTTGGGGGAAGCTGATCCGCCGGTCATGGATGAGGCGGACGCGCTCTGCTTTCCCAAAGCGGCCCATTGGCGGGAGCTCTGTGCGAGCCAACAGTTGGTGGCGGCCCCTGAGCTCAAGGCAAAAATCGTACAGCGGCTCAATCTTGTTTATTCCAAGGGCATCACGGCCAATCACGCCATCTACAAGGAGTTTCGGACCGCTGTTTTGAGTCGCGATGACAATCAGGCTCTTTCGCTGGCAAGAACAATTGCCAAGCTCAATTCATCCGATGCCAATGCCAAGTCCGAGTGTGAGCGGTTGGAGAAGAAAGTCTTTCGAGCCCGCACCGCCCATTTGCAGGAAGCGACCGAGGCAGGATTGGAAGATGCGATTTTGGAGGCCCTTAAACAGGTCGAGGCTCTTGGCATGGATGAACTGGCCGGAGCGGACGCCGCGGTGCTCAAAGCCCGCGAAACCCGCGCTCGTGTCGCCGCCCGAGGGGCGCAAACTACCATAACGAAACACCTTTCGGAGATTGCGAAATCCGAGAGTTCTGCGCTTTGGCAGCTGGTCGGCGAATTGATCTCTCGGATTGATCGTCTTCGCGTCGAGCATCAAATCCATCTGTCTGGAGACCAGAATGACGAATTGAATAGAGCTCGCCTCTATTTTTCCAAGAATCAAGAGTTGGCCGTCAAGCGAGTTCAACACCGTGAGGCGCTGAACTCTCTTCTCAGCCATGCCGAGCTGGTCGAAAGCCGGACCCAGGCGCGAGGAACCGTTCCTCTCACTGATCTACGGGACATGTTGACTCTTTTGAACCGGTATTGGCAAACGGTGGAGTCTTTTGCCCTGGAGGTTGAGGAGGCAGTCATCCAACGAGTATCCATGCTGGCGGATCGGCTGCGCACAGAGATCTCCCGACTTCAAAAGAAACGACTTCTGGCCGTTTCGGCCATGATCGTGGCTGCGACCGCATTCTTTGGGTTTTCGGGATGGTATCTCCTTGGGGTCTATCGCGCTGGGGAATTGGCAAAAGCCATCAACTCTAGCGTTGAGTCCCGGGAAATCGCGTCCACAGCCAAGCTCATCAAAGATGCCGGGGATCGAAAATTAGACGGGTTTTCCACCAAGTTGCTCGCCAGAATCGAAACCGCCAGAGCCTGGATGGAAGATGTCGCTCAGGCGTCAAAGAGTGCCGGTGAAAATTTGGCGACCTTTGAGAAAATGATGGATGATCCCGAGCTTTCATCCCGGGAGCCAGTTGATATTTATGGACAGCTACAGACACTCAAGCAGGAGATCTCCGATCTTCCCGCTGAAAGTCAGACGGAGTTCAAAGTTCGGCTCAGTCGCACGGACGAGTTTATGAAAGATTGGCTGGCCAAAAAGCTCGCTTCCTTCACTGAGATTTTGGATCATCGGCTGGAGGAGTTTCAGACGACCCGCGTTCCCGGCTTGGAGAAAAAACAGAGCCTCGCCTCGTTAAAGGTCTTTGTTGCTGGGGCATTGGAAGAAGTTACTTCATGGGAAACCCTCATGGGTTCCGGGATCGATGGGTTTGCATTGCCCCCGGATTTGACGGCCCGGGCTGAAGGCTACAAGAATTTGATCGCCGAGTACGCCGGGGAAATCGCCGCCGCCGATGCGGCTGTCGATACCCTTGCCAACGCCAAGGACTTTCCAGGATATCAGGCGGGCATTGAGAAGCTCGCCGCAGTGGATGCTCCGAGTATCAATGACATCCGCCAGGCCCGCTTGACCCAAACTCTGGCCACCGGGCCCGACGAACTGATGTCCGTCCTGCTGTTTCCATGGGATCCTGCTGCATGGGCGGCGGTAAAAAATGGCGGAGAATCCATCCGCATGTACCCCGACTCCATTCTGCCCGCAGAAGACCGCACCTATGATGGACTGCTGAACGATTCCCACACCAAAGATATCTTTGAGGCTGACATCGAAGGAAAACCCAACCGAACGATCTACACGCTCGGTGCCCCCCTTAATGCTAAGACCGATCAAACCCCGCGGTTCTATTCCGGGCGCATCTACGATCCGGACTATGACGGCGACGTGATTCGGTTCCGCCTACGGTCGTTGAACAGTAATGCTTTGGAAGAAGACAGCGACTACGCCAGCCGGGCCACTGACATCGAACCCTCTGGGAGTTCCGTCACTTTTGAAGCCATGGATCTGAGGCGCTTCATCTCTCCAGAAGGCAATGTCTCCCTATCGGTTTGGGAAATACTGGATCGGGCGACGGGAGCCCGACAAAAAGATCCTCTCTATGATGCTTTTGTCGCTCAGGTTTTCCAACGCATGACCGCCGTTCGCCCCCATGCCTGGGGCCTCCACTTTTGCCCTTCTGGAAAGCACATGTTTGAAACATTGGATAATGAACTCGGGGGAACCACCCTTGTTTCCGGGGCCTGGATGCTATCAGATTGGAAAAAACGTTTTGCGAAGAAGGTGGAGTTCGTCGCTGCAAAGCGAACCAACTTTCGACAGGAGGCTGTCTATATACAAACCCTTGCCTTGGCGTGTGCCAAAAGTGGACTGGCCTATGCGGGATTTATAGGCCCAGATGGGATTCCCGTTTTGTTCGACTCAGGCACTTTCCCGGAGAATCTGTGGGGCCTTTCTCTTGAGGGAGAAGACCAGGTGCCCGCCAGGCTGTTTGTCCGCCGGCAGCAAGATGGGACTCCGGAATATCTCAGCCTGTCATCCAGTCTCCCCTTGGCCCCGCTTTACAAGTTCTCCGGAGATCGAAAGAACATTTGGGAACAGGCTTGGAAAGAAGCTAGCTTGGACTCGGAAAATGATTCTGTTGTTATCACTCCGCCTCTGTTTTCTGACCTCATTCCTCACGACTAAGCTATGCAAGATTACCATGTTCTCTGGAAAGGCGAGCGATACGGACCTTACAGCGCCGAGCAGCTTGAAGAGATGCTCAACCTGGGTCAGGTCGGTTCCCTTCATGCCATCTATGAGGGCGAAACGCTCATCAATGCCGACGAGTTTCTTGCCGCGATAAACCAGCTGCGCCAAAAAGCCAACGCGGACTCCGCGCAGCAAAAAGCTATTTCATCACTCCAGCAGGATAATCAAAAGCGCGAGCAGGAAAACATTCGCCTCCAACGGCAGCTTGAGCAACAACGCGAACAACAGCAAAAAACTGTGCAGCCACAAAGCCCAGCGGTGCGGGAGACGTCCCCGGCTGGTGGCATTGCCGTGGCAAGGGAGGGCGCAACCCTTGGACAGTTCTCTCTTCAGGAAATCCAAACCGGACTCGTGGGAGGACGTTTCCTAATCTCCGACACGGCGTGGAATGCCGCACTTTCCGCATGGATTCCAATCAAGGAAATCGTTGGAGGAATTCATCCGAACACCCAAGGCAAACCGTCAAATAAAACCGTCAAAGGAGAGGTCAATGAACAGAAAATTATGAACACCAGTAAGCAAGAATACGTGTTAAAAATGAGGGCCACTTCGGCCTATCCGATTTTCCGACAGATCATCAGAATTTCCGCCATTATTTTCTTCGTTCTGGCCGCTCTGGTTGCCTTCGGTTCGATTGTGGGAGGGATTGTCATGCTGGCCCAAAAAAATGAAGTGATGGGGTACACCTATTTATTTGGAGGCATCCTCTACGGAGCGATCATTGCAGTTTTCACCATCTTCTGGCACGATCTTGCCACCATCTTGGCCGATGCGGCCGATAGCCTGATCATCCTAGCCCATCGAAACGATCAGGATTGACCTGCTGCCTTGCCCTTATGAGCGAATATTTCATTCAATGGAAAGGTTCACGCCGGGGACCATTTTCAGCCGATGAAATTACGGCTCTCATCCAATGCGGAGAAATCGGAAGTTTGCAGACGATCCATCATGGAAAAGCAACCCTTACTCCGGAGCAATTCATGGCATCTAGGGGCCGCCCCGCTCGCCCGGAAGATCCTAGCCCCTCCCATGAGCCCGCTGCAGAAATTGATTGGGCATCACCTTCCGAGCCGGCTACGGAAGAATTTTCGGAAAACATAGCAGCTGATTCCGTATCGCGTGATGGTCTCATGGTTTTTCGGGATGGACAGGAAATGGGCAGAATGAACTTGGCCGAAATTCAGACCGGCCTGATTTCCGGTCGTTTGCGGAATCATGATACCATCTGGGATGCCCAATCCAGTGGATGGTTGCCTGTTTCCCGCTTGTTTGAAAGCCAACCCTCTTCCCGACCGACGATTGTTCGCGAGCTTCAGCACCACCGGTCGGGTAAGTTTGTCCTCATTGCCGGATATGTTGCCGCCAGTTTTTCCGTTCTCTTTCTGCCGCTTCTTTCGGGATTGATCGCATTCCTCTGCGGCATTTACATCCTAATTAAAGGAAGATCAGGCCACGGGACCGCCATCATCGGACTCTCCATTCTTTGCACCGTACTCGGCTCGCTCCTAGGTGAAGAGGACACCCAGAGAGCAGCCCGCCATGAAATGGATTTGCCCTCATTACGAGAGTTCGTTAAGCCGGCGGTTGTCCAAGTGAATGCATTGGACGCTCACGGAGAAGTTGCCGCCACCGGAAGTGGCTTTTTTGTGGAGCCTGGTGTGATTGTGACAAATTATCATGTTGTCGAAGGTGCGTCCGACGTGAGCTTCACCCTCGATGATCAATCCGAGACATCATGCGAACGCGTACTTTCCCTCGACAGCGCACGGGATCTGGCAATCCTTCAACCTACCAGAACGCCGTCGAAAATGCTCCAAGTTAAAAATGATTTTCCGCCCCGGGAAGGCGATAAAGTTGCCGTCATTGGAAGCCCTCTTGGTTTTGATGGCACTTTGTCGGATGGGATCGTATCCGCCCTACGGGAAAGCGACGGGATCTCCTACATTCAGATTACGGCCGCCATTTCACCGGGTTCCAGCGGCTCACCGGTGGTAAACTCCCATGGAGAGGTTGTCGGTATCGCCACCGCCATTTTTCAGGGAGGCCAATCCCTTAACTTTGCCGTTTCTTCCAAGGAACTGGCCACGGCTCTTAAAACCACCACGAACAAAAAATAATGAAGAAAAATCCCTTTGACCACTCAAAATCAGAATTGAATTGGTCCAAACAAGACATCGAACAGCGGTTCGCCTTTTCCGGTGGTCGATACACCACAGTGAACAACTTCTTTTGTTTTATCATTGCCGCAATATGCACGGTGGCATTTTTTACAACTCTTTCCGTAGGCCTTCGACAACTTCCCCAGGCGAAATATTTTTGTGATATGTTTCTGGAGCGGGGAGTCATTCAATATATGACTACTTTTTTCTTCTTTTGGTCCTTGGCTATCCTGTGGGTAAAATCGATGAAATTGGGCCTTCAACGCTCAGCGTTGCGACTCAAACCAGTGCCAGTAGATCCCGACTTCATTCTGAACCGAGAAACCTCCCGCGAAGTTCTGCTGAATCTGCGTGGTGCGGTGGACAACACCTCACACTTTGTACTCTTTAATCGTATCGACCGAGCCTTGTCGAATTTGCAAAATATTGGTCAAATTTCCGATGTTTCGGATATCCTCAGCACCCAGGCGGAATATGATGAAGATCAACTCGCGTCGAGTTACACTCTCGTAAATGGTTTTCTTTGGGCTATTCCGGTCTTTGGATTCATAGGGACGGTTATGGGCCTCAGTAGAGCCATCGGGTCATTTGGGATCACTTTGCAATCGGCGGGCGATATATCCACGTTGAAAACATCCCTCCAGGCGGTCACGGGCGGCTTGGCCGTGGCGTTTGAAACCACCTTGGTCGCTCTTGTGTGCGCCTTGATCGTCCAGCTCCTTCTCAGTTGGACACAGGGGAAAGAGGCCCATTTTCTCGACGAGTGCAATGACTATTGTCACTCCAACATCGCGTCGAAACTCAAACTGGTAGAGAATTAGATTGTGAGGAAACGACTCCGGAACGGAGGGCAGGCCGTCAGTTTTTTTGCCTTTCAGGATATCATTACATCAGTGATCGGTATCTTGCTCTTGATAACGATGCTTCTGTCATTGTTTATTGGAGCGGAATCTTCTGACGCCATTCAAGCGGACGTTCGCAGTGCCGCCACGCCTGCTGAAGTCAACAGACTGGACTACTTGATTAAGAAAATATCTGAGCTTCAGAAAATGGTTGTGACGTCCATATCGACAGAGAGCCCGGAAAAGTTGAAACAAAAACAGGAGATGCTTGAGGGGGAACTTGCAGCCCTGAACAGTCAGATTCAAAAGAGTGCTCCGGTTTTATCCCCGGGAACAGGTCAAGGATCTGCTGAAGTCCAAAAGCAATTGGATGCACTCACCGCCAAGAATAGTGCCAATAAGAAAGATCTTGATACCCTCAAAGCAGAGGCCATAGAAAAGTTGGCCATCATTCAGAGCTTAACGAAATTGGTAGAGGCTAGGGAGTCCGAACTCCTCAATGAAAAACAGCATAAAGATGACATTTGGTTGATTCCCGAAGTCAAAGGGACCACCAAGAAACCATTGCTGATTATTGCAAACCGGGACGACTTTGAGGTCAAGACTTTGGGTAGCGACGTTCAACACGAGGGAGACCGGAAGGGCAAAGATTTGAAAGTGCTTCTTCAACCTTTTGACCCCATCGACTATTTTGTCGTTATGTACTATCGCCCTTCGACGTTCCACATTTACGAGGGTGCGGCGGAAACGGTTCGCGGCCTGAAATTTGAGCTTGGGTATGATGCCATTTCGGAAGATCAGGAAATTCAGTTTCGGACGGAGGAGACGCGATGAGTCGAAAATTGGGCGTTCGGAAGAATGATGGACTCGACCTTCTTCTCGACACGATTTGTAACGCCTTTGGAAGCATTATCCTCATTGCGTTGTTGATTGTGGTAATCAGTTCAGATCGTTCTCCCGAGGTCCAAAAGCCCCCTATGGACCACGATGAAGTTCAAAGACGAATTCGCACCGCAGAAAATGACATCGCAAGGCTTGAAGAGACCGTTATTGATCCAACGACTACAGGAAAACTTGCCTTCGCCGTTGAATCGCTTGAAGTGCAAGTTGAGACGGCAAAACAGATGCTCGCCGAGGCCAAAAAGAACCTGCTTGAGGAACGGGATCTGGCGACATGGGATTACAGTGCGGCCGTGACCGAAATCGCCGATACGAGCCGTCAGCTTGTCGATGCACTCTCCAGGTTGCAAAATGAAATTGCGACTGCAGATGCGAGGATTTTAGAGTTGAAGTCCTATGCGGAGTCTTTAAACGCATCGATTGGAAAAGAAATCGATAATCGCACCCAACAATTGAGACTCCCGAAGGAACATGCGACCAAAAAAAAACCACTAAATACGATCTTTATATACAATGAAATCTATCCCGTAAAAGTCTTCCAAAATGGTAACTGGAGCCCCAACGATGCCCTGACAACGATACCGCTCGACCAGGACGCTGTCCACTATGAACCCATTCGAGGCCGAGGGATGGCACTGCCCACAGACATCTCTCGAATCAAATCTCTTATCCAGAGCAGCTCTGGCAATGAGTACTTCGTGTGTTATGTCTTACCCGATTCCATTGGTGCGTTTCAAAAATTCCGAAAAGAAGTGCAGGATGCTGGAAGGGAGCTTGGTTGGGAACCTTTGCTGGAAATACGTGATTTGAATTTTTCGACAGAGGGTACAAGTCCGAATCCGCAATAGATTGGCAACACTTCGTCCCACTTCCGAGGTCACCTCATGACGTCGGCTGATTCCGGATACGAGGCGGAACCGTTCGGCTGTCCCCAGCAGCCAAGACATCAAGATCGCCCCCTACCGGACATTTTGGAAGACCGAAACCAACGCATTCCAAGCTGAAACAAGAACCAGAGATCTCACCTTATTTCCGAACACATTCAGCCAGATAGCCTGTTACCGAGGTTGAATTGCTTCCGGCACCATCTCCATAAACTGTAGGTCTAAACGCAAAAATGGAAGAGTCGGCCGCCTTAACAGGATCTTCTGATGGCATTACCGGATTTGCAGGCTCCCATTTCACAAGCCCTTTGTTTCTGGCAATACTCGTGACACTTCCTCCGATCAAATGAACTGCCGTTACTGCTCCATTAGTTGCTTCAGTCATCTGTGACTGATATTGAGTCTGAGGCGGGGAGCTCGCACACGACGTAAACACAAGAAGAGGAATCAGCGCAGTTAGAGATTTCATTGTTTTAAAGAACTGGTTTTGAGGCGAATCAATCATATTCTGTCATTTGTAAATGGGTGGTACAAGTTGCGCGGGTTATCCCCGCCCCCATTCTGTCTTATGGGGGGAAAGTTACCACACTTCAACAGAAAATTTAAAAATTTAAAATACTTTAATTTGTCATGCTTTTGCTCGCCAAGAAGAAAGCGGAACGACTGCTGGACCACCATTTCAGCTTCCCGGAATCATTGTCGGAGAGGAGATCTTGAAAACTTTCACTCGATCGAATGGCTCGGCCCAGGAACGGGTATGGCTTGATGAAGCGACGGCAAACAGCCTGCTTTTTCTCACCAGGCCTATTCATTGCTGTGGATCGCCCACATCCCGCCGACGAGGTCTGCTCCATTGGCGACACCAAAGGCTTGCGGACCGCATCGACACGGCCTCGCCCCAATGGGCTGCGTGTCCGGCATTTGCTCGCAGGGCAGCAGAACCATCGCACCCATCATCAAAGTTCGAACACCCATTCTGCCTGCCTTCTCTTTCCCCCAAGACACCATTTGCATTCGTTCCCCCCGAACGCCTGCCGCAGGGAGCGGAGCAGGGTTTGGGGGCGGACAGCCCCCAGCAAACCGGTCCGTTTCACCCACTCAAATCGTCGAAGTGCCTTTTTTTAGGATTCGATCAGCATTCAGTCCGCACCGCGCAAATCAGGGCACAGGAGAAATCTCGAAGCGGTCGCCGCGTCCCCATCATTGCGGTCACGGAGGGCACGCGCACCGAAAGCTGTCAGGCCTGTCTTGACTTCAGGATGGACGACGATATCACGCACTCGCTCCATCCCGGACAATTGGGCCTCCTTCTGGCTCGTGTCGCCAGAGGTCGAGAGGACTAAGTGGCATTGCTTTCCACCTTGATCGGCGCAAAGATCGGATCTCGGTCTTCTTTCGTCTTGTGAATTATCCGTTACCCAAACCAGTCTCGGCTTGGGGGTGATCTCAGCCTGGATTTTTAATGCCACCACCGTCAATCCGTCGAGTGGGTGGACGCCGACGGCCAGCCGCAATGGATGCTCTCCTGGAACAATTTTGTCCCTCCCGATTGGCTGGGTTCGCCAGAGGCAACAGAATTCGTGACCAAGGCCTTGGACCAAGCTCGAACCACCCAAAAACCGGTCTTTTCCCCCTCCCTGACATTCGCTGACGATACCCGAGGCCTGATTGCCTGCTTTCCCCTCTTTTTAGATCCCTGATTTGACGGTTGGATCGTAGCGGCTTTCCGCTACGAAAATCTTATGGCCGCCTTGCTGACCGAACCATTTCTGGCGGATTGTTCGGTCACGATCTTCGAAGAAAATGAACGAATTTTCGGTCCCGAGGTTCCGCCCGGACCCTTGGAAGATCAGGTTCATGCTCAGATGGAATTTTTCGGTCACGAGTGGAATTTTATCGTGGTCCGCCCAGGAGGATTTTCCGGACTCCATGCCGACCGACTTCCTCATCTCATCTGCGTTTTAGGACTCCTCTTGGCCATCGGGTTTATGTTGCCCATTCGAGCCTTCCAGAAAAGCCACAGGTTGGCCCAAGTGACGGCTCGCTCCAATCTGGTTTTTTTGGGCGAAGTGAAGAATCGCCAACTGATTGAAGACAGGCTCCGCGAAAGCGAGCAACGAATGCGGATCGTACTTGATGCGGCCACCGGAGTTTCAGTCATCGCTTGCGATCCCTCAGGCCTGATCACATTTTTCAGCAAGGGCGCGGAAAAAATTCTCGGCTATTCCGCCCATGAAGTTGTCGATCATATGGAATTAAGCCACCTCTACGATCAGGAAGAGGTTGATCGCCATGGGAAGACATTGTCCCGCATCTCCCATCGCCCGATCAAAGGCATGGACGCTCTCACGGTCCTTCCGAAAACGGAAGGCAGCGAACGGGGGGAATGGGCCTACTTTTGCAAAAACCGGGCCCGCAAGCGGATGGACTCCACTCTTTCGGTGATGCGTGAAGAACCTGATTGAAATTTTTATCCCCACCCCTTTTACTCCCACTCTCACCTGAAAAACTTATGCTTTGGCAAGAACTCACCTCTCCCGAAATTGATCGCCTCGACCGCGACATCACCGTCGTGGTCCCCCTCGGTTCCTGCGAACAGCACGGACGGCATTTGCCCGTCTTTGTCGACACCATCCAAATGGAGGCTATCACCGCCAGGGTAGAAAAATTGCGCTCCGATCGCCTGGTCGCTCTCCCCACGCTTTGGCTGGGGGCTTCCCACCACCACATGGATTTTGCCGGCACGCTCAGCCTGCCTCCGAAAGCCTACGCCAGCACGATTCAACATCTCACGCGCTGCCTGCTCCACCACGGCTTCCGCCGCCTCTTTTTCCTCAATGGACACGGCGGCAACCTCACTCCGGCCTCCCAAGCCTTGACCGACCTCATCGCCACCGACGACCGGGCCGATGCCGCCTCCATCGCCCTCTCTTGCTGGTGGCAAGTGGCCGCCGCAGGCACCGCACCCGAACGTCACGGAATGAAAACGCCCAAACTTTCCCACGCCTGCGAATACGAAACCTCCCTCATGCTCGCGCTGCGTGAAGATCTCGTCAAATTGGCCGAAATCGATCCGGACCATATCGAAATTCCACGACCTTCTGCGTCCGGACCGTGGGCAGGAAAAGTCGAAGGCTTTCATCGTTTTCACCGCTGGACCTCCTCGGGCCACATGGGCGACCCCGCCGTGGCGACGGCGGAAAAAGGAAACTCGCTCCTCGAAGCGGTCACCAATGAGGTGGTCAATTTTATCGATGATTTTTCGAAGTGGCCAGCGATGGAGAAAATTGGACCCGGGAAGCGACCCGCCCGCTGAGCAAATTGACTGCGCCCATTGCAACAAACCCTGGGAGATTTTCGGCCCTAAGGATGCCAATGCTAGGAAGGGCGTGGATCGATCGTCTGCGCCTGAATCTCGGAGAAAACCCTCGGTCGCCAACAGCTGGCCCGTCGCGTTTGTCAGGAGTTCGGTTGGATCAACGCCCAAGGAAAACTCGAAATTTGTTGGTGCCGCGACCCCGTCACTCCAAAAAAGATTCCGCGGCGGCCGATCAGTTCCGCGAAGGACTGGCGGAAAAACTTGAAGCGCTGGAACTGCCTGAGGGTAGTCGGGCCAAGCTCTGGTTGATGAATGAAGCTCGCTTTGGTCGACACACCGAGTTGAGGCGACTCTGGGCCCGCAAGGGCCAGCGTCCTGTGGTAACCCGGAAAATCAAATAGGAATGGGACTACCTCTACGGGTCGCTCGATGTCATCTTAAGTTAAAGAGACTGTATGACGCCCGCTCTTTTCGTTCCTCGCCTTGGCGACACCCTTTATCGATGGGTGTTTATCTGGCTCTCTCATGTCGCTTGGGGGGTAACTCAAGATAACCGCATGGAGCCTGAAATCCCGTCAGCTCTTCAGGATGCGGACGATGGCGTCGGCATCCGGGGTGGGACCAATCACGGCCACGCTGGCGAGTTCGGGTCTGAGAACCTCGCCAGCCACAGCGAGCACTTCGGCTTCTGTCACCCCCCGAAGGCGGCGATGGGCCACTTCGGGATCAATGATTTTACCGTGCACCAAGACCGATCCGCCCATGCGCATATTTTGACTTGAGGTGCGTTCCAAGGCCATCCGGCTCGTGCCGACCGTGTATTCCTTGGCCCGCTTCAATTCCGAGGGACGAATGCCCTTGGTTTTCAGTAACTCGAAGGCGTCACAAATCAAACGCAGCGAGGTGCTGACATTGCGCTGTTCGAGCCCCAGGGAGACATTAAACATTCCGACGTCGTCATGCCCGGCCGGGTGGGTGCTGACGGAGTAGCACAGGCCGCGTTTCTCCCGCAATTCCTGAAACAACCGGGAACTGGCATTGCCACCCAGGATCACATTGAGAATCTGGAGAGCATAGCGGCGGGGGTCATGATGACTCATGCCGGGCAGCGCCATCGCCAGTTGGGTCTGCTGGGTCTCGCGTTTCTCGGTCACGATCCGGGGACCATCGGTCGCCGGGACGGGAGGACGCCCGAGGCGTGGCTGGCGGCCCCGGGGAATTTTTTCCAGGAGTTTCTCCATCCGCTCGACCACATCCTCATGATGGACTTTTCCTGCAGCAGAAACCACCGTGCTGGCGGCATGATAGTGGGAGACGCGATAGCTGAGAAAATCGTCCCGCCGGAATCCTTCGATACTTTGTTGAGTTCCCGCGAGCGGTCGTCCCAGCGGATGTCCGGCCCAGTGGAGTTCGGTCAGCATCTCCTGAACATGGGCGGATGGCTCATCCCGATACATGAGAATCTCCTCTGCGATCACTCCCCGCTCCCGCTCGATATCGCGCGGGGTAAAACGAGGATTGAGATACAAGTCGGTGAGAACATTGCAGACACGGGGAAAATACTCCGCCGCGGCAGAGGCATAATAACAAGTGCGTTCCTCGGAAGTGAAGGCATTCATGTCGCCCCCGACGCCTTCGACCTCCTCCATGATCTTGCGAGCAGAACGCTTGGTCGTCCCCTTGAAGAGCATGTGTTCGATGAAATGGGAAATGCCATTAAGGCGTTTGGGTTCATGGCGTCCGCCCACCCCGGCCCAAATGCCGACCGCGGCAGTTTCAACATGGGAGATCTCGCAAGTGGCGATGCGGAGACCGGAGGAAAGAGTGGTGAGTTGGGTTTTCATAGAGAACGGGAGCGGAGGACGGCTTCCGCTAAAGCCAGATCGCGGGGATGGGTCACCTTGAAATTCCAGTCCGGAGTTTCAAAGATTCGCAGGGCGGCGCCGGTCCGCATCCAGGCGGAAACTTCATCGGTTTGGACCGCCCCGTCCGGACCCTCCGCACGAAGTAAATCATCCAGGGCGGAAAACCCAAAAATCTGCGGGGTTTGCATCCGCCAGACATTTTGCCGGGGAATCAATTCCACCGGACAGAGATCGGCATTGACGCGGTGAATCGTATCCGTTTCCGGTTCGGCGCAGGTGGCCGCCCCATGGAGGCAGGCCAATTGGTAACATTCCGTAATCGCGGCGGCGGTGATGAGCGGACGGGCCCCATCATGAATGGCGACCAAGGCGGGTGCGGAGGCTGCCAGCGCGTCCATGCCACAACGGACGGAATCTCGCCGTTCTTTGCCTCCAAAAACCACCTGCCGAATTTTAGGAAATTCGGAGGCCAGAGCCTCAACCTCCCCCACCCGTTCTTTCCCGCAAACCAAAACCACTTCAGCCACTTCCGGACAGGCCTGGAAGGCGGCCAAGGAATGCCACAAGAGCGGACGGCCCGCTAGCGGAGCCACCAGTTTGTCAAAACCCATCCGACGGCTGGATCCCGCGGCAACAATCAGCGCGACAAATGGTTCAGTGGTGGGTGGCACGGTCGAGCGCTTCAAGCCAGTTGTGTTTGCACTTCCGTGCTGAGCTCCCGCCCGTCGGCCCGTCCCGCGGCCTTGGCCGAGACAATTTTCATCACCGCACCCATCTCCTTTTTGCTCGTGGCTCCGGACTCGGCGATCGCCGCCGTGACCAAAGCCGCGATTTCGGCCGGGCTCAAACCCTGCGGAAGGTAAGCAGCCAAAATCGCAATTTCTGCTTTTTCTCCCTCGGCCAATTCCAGTCGTCCTCCTTTTTCAAATCCGGCAATGGAATCCTGACGTTGTTTGATTTGTTTCCGGATCACGACAATGACCTCGGTATCATCGAGTTCGGCGTCTGCGCTCGCCTTTTCAATCGCGGTATTTTTGAGGGCGGATTTCAACATTCTCAGCGTATTGAGGCGAAGGGTGTCCCTGGCGCGCATGGCATCTTTGATATCCTGATCGACATGAAATTGAAGTGTCATGCCGAAAGGAATAGACAGTCTGCTCAGGATTTACAGGATTAAGAAATGTCCGTTCGTACCCGCTTCGCTCCATCACCCACTGGCTACCTTCATGTCGGAGGGGCCCGTACCGCGCTTTTCAATCTTCTCTTCGCCCGCCAACACGGCGGAAAATTGATTCTCCGGGTGGAAGACACCGACGAAAAACGCAATACCCCCGAAGCACTCCAAGCAATCACGGATGGTCTCAACTGGCTCGGGATCGATTGGGATGAGGGCTACGGCAAAGGAGGGGAATTGGGTCCCTACCGGCAAAGCGAACGCAACGCCATCTACGAAAAACATTTTGCCGTCCTTGAAGAAAAAGGACTCCTCTACGAGGACGAAGGGGCCTTTCGTTTCCGCTCGCCCCGCAAGACAGTCACGGTGAATGATCTGGTCTGCGGAAAAATTGATTTCGACATGTCAAATCCGGTCACCCATCCGGATATGACCATCCGCCGACCGGACGGGTCGTGGATTTTTCATTTTGTCAATGTGGTGGACGACCTTGAAATGAGGATGACTCACGTCATCCGGGGTGAAGATCACCTCTCCAATACGCCGAAACACATCGAGCTGTACAATGCCCTCGGAGCTGAGCCCCCGGCGTTTGCCCACATCCCGCTCATCCTCAACCATGAAGGGAAAAAGATGAGCAAGCGCGATGGCGGCTCCAGCTTGGCCTACTTCTTGGAAAATGGCTATGTGCCCGAGGCGGTCCTCAACTACCTTTGCTTGCTCGGATGGTCGCCCGGTGAAAACCGGGAGATGCTGACCCTCCCGGAGATTCAGGACCTCTTTACTCTCGAAGGCATCAATCGGCGCAATGCCATTTTCGACCTCGACAAATGTTTTTGGCTCAATGGCCAACACCTCCAAAAAATGTCGCCGGAGCGTTTCGCCGCCCTTAGCCGTCCTTTTGTCGAAAAAGCAGGAATTGATTTCGGTTCCGAAGACCAACTGGATCGGGCCCTCGCCATGGTCAAACCCAAGGTCAAACATCTCAGCGATGTCCCGGCTTGGATCGGATTCCTCTTCACCGAAGAATACCCCTACGAGCCGGAAGCGGTGGAAAAGGCGCTGCGCAAACCCGACGCCCTCGCTCACCTCGCCGTCCTTGGACAAGCCTTCACGTCGCTCGAAGACTGGACCCACCCGGCCATCGAAGCCTGCCTGAAAGAAACCGTCGCCACCGCCGGCCAAAAAGTCGGAGTCTTCGTTCACCCGGCCCGCGTCGCCGTCAGCGGAAAAACCGTCGGCCCGGGACTTTACGAAATGCTTGAGCTTCTGGGGAAAGATCGCGTTCTCGCCCGCTTCCAAAAAGCGGCTCAATTGGTCTGAACCGCCGCTATTCAAAATATGAACAATGTCTTTCCAGCCAGCGACCTGATTGAGGGAAAACTCTCCGCCCTCACCCCGCCCGCGCGTCTCGCAGTCATGGGCGATCCCGTAGCTCATTCGAAATCTCCCGGTTTCCAAAATGCCGCGCTCGTGGCCGCGGGTCTCAACGCCCAGTACATCAAACTCCATGTCCGTCCGGAGGAATTTCCCTCCGCTCTTCGCGCCCTCCCCGAAGCCGGGTTTCTGGGCGCCAATGTGACTATCCCGCATAAGGCCGCCGCCCTTGCGAATGTCGATCAAGCTGACGACTACGCCTGCCGCTCCGGGGCGGTCAATACCGTCGTGGTGGACGGCGAACGACTCCACGGATTCAATACGGATGGCCCTGGCCTTCTGCGGGCCGTGCGGGAGCAATTTTCGGTCGATCTCCGGGACCTACGCGTGATGTTACTTGGGGCCGGCGGCGGAGCCGGTCGCGCCATTGCGGTTCAATGCGCGATGGAGAATTGCGAACGCCTTGTTCTGGTCAACCGCACGGTGGAAAAAGCCCAGTCCTTGGTCGAAGAACTCGCTCCTTCCTTCCGAAGCGACCGCCTTCTTGGTCCCGTCGATCGTCTCCAAGCGATTCCCCACGAGGAAAAATTTCTCCGCGAGCAACTTGCTTTCACCGACCTTGTCATCAATGCCACCTCCCTCGGCATGAAGCGAAGCGATCCGGCCATCATTCCGGCAAGCCTCCTCACGCCCAACCTGATGGTTTACGACACCGTTTATGCGTCCGGAGCCTCCCGCCTGCTGGAAGACGCCGCCAACGCCGGGGCCCGCACCGCCAATGGGCTCTCGATGTTGTTGCACCAAGGCGCCCTCTCCTTCGAAATTTGGTTTAATCAGCCCGCTCCTTTGGAGGTCATGCGAGCGGCATTAAACCCCGTTCCGACCGTCTCCTAAAACCAATGAGCTCCGACCGTCACGAGCTCACCGAAACTCAGAAGCCCGTTTCCGCCGAACCTGGGAAAAATTGCCGGGTCCGCCAAATAGTTCGCAGGTCAGTCCGAGAGTGAATCGGCGCGGTTACGACGCCGTCGATCCGAAGCAATTCATGGGAGCCCGAGAACGGGATTATGCCAACGCTGCCTTGTCCCGCCAAGCGAAGAAAGATGAAGATCCGGACGAGTTTCTCACCCAGGTCCAGGTCCTTTACCCTTCCGAAGCCGAATTCTACGATGCCACCTTCAAGAGCCTCCGACTTTTGGAATGCGCCTCTGCCCGAACAGAAAAATAAACGCGGCAGACCTTTAAACCTAAATCAGGGGACTCGAAGCGGAACGTTATTTTTAACAATTTGAATTTGCCTCGAGCCCGCTTTCAGGTAGCAAGGGAGTTACTATGTCTGAGCAACCACTTACCGGTCACGAACGCCCGGGTGACCCCTGTACGATTGTAATTTTTGGAGCGTCCGGCGACCTGACAAAACGCAAACTTCTCCCCGCGCTCTACAACCTCAAAGCCCTCAAGCTCCTGCCGCAGAATTTTTCGATCATCGGCGTCGCCGTGAGCGACGGCAACGATACGTCCTACCGGGAGACGATCACCTCCGAGATTAAAGAGTTTGCCACCCGCCCAGTGGGAGATGCGGAATGGGATGATTTTTCGAAGCGCAGTTATTATATCCCTGGCGATTTCAATAATCCCGAGACATTCAAAACCCTAAGTGCCAAGATTTCCGAAGTGCAAAAAGACTGGAATCTTCCGGGTAATGTTCTTTTTTACCTTGCGGTCGCGCCCCGATTTTTTGCCAAAGTCGTCGAGCAACTCAGCACCATCGGGCTGACCAAGCAGGCTGAGAATGCCTGGCGGCGGATCATCATTGAGAAACCTTTTGGCCATGATTTGGCCAGCGCCCGCGAGCTCAACGCCGATCTCAGCAAGCATGTCGAGGAGTCGCAGATTTATCGCATCGATCATTACCTCGGCAAGGAGACGGTGCAGAACATCATGGTCTTCCGGTTTGGCAACAGCGTCTTCGAACCGATCTGGAACCGCCGCTACATTGAGTACGTTCAGATCACGGTGGCGGAGGAACTCGGAGTCGAACTCCGGGGCGGCTACTACGACCAATCCGGGGTCGTCCGCGACATGGTGCAAAACCACATTCTTTCGGTGCTTTCCCTCATCGCGATGGAACCCCCCAGTTCGATCACCGGGGACAGCGTGCGCAACGAGAAAGTCAAAGTGCTGGAGTCGATCCGCCCGATGACTCCGGAAGAGATCATCGCCAACACCGTCCGGGGTCAGTACGGCGAAGGTCTTGTCGATGGAAAAGCGCTTCCGGCCTATCGGAGCGAACCAGATGTGGATGCCAACTCCAATACAGAAACCTTTATCGCCATGAAGCTGATGGTGGAAAACTGGCGCTGGTCCGAGGTTCCCTTCTATATTCGGAGCGGCAAACGACTCGCCGCCCACACCACGCAAATCGTCATCGGATTTCGCAAAGCGCCCCTGCTCCTCTTTGGAGAGGATATGAAAGACAAGCTCGATCCCAATCGGCTCGTCATTCACGTCCAGCCGGACGAAGGGATCACTCTCGATATTCACGCCAAAAAGCCCGGCCCGAATCTCAATGTCGCCAGTGTTCCGCTCGATTTCAGCTACGCCGAATTCGGTGAACACGCCGCCGCCACCGGCTACGAAACCCTGCTCTACGACTGCATGATCGGTGACACCACTCTTTTCCACCGCTACGACAGCGTCGATGCCTCCTGGCGCATCGTTGATCCCATACTCGACGTCTGGCACGCCCTGCCGGCGCGCGACTACCCGAACTATGCAGCGGGTTCCTGGGGACCGGCTGCGGCCGACACCCTCATCCGCAAAAGCGGGCACGAGTGGCACCACTACAAACTTCGCGACTAGGCCAAAAGCACGACCTCGTCATGAGCAAAAAGACACATCGTCTCCTCGCAGGAGATATCGGAGGCACAAAAACTAATCTCGCCATCTTTTCCGCGGAGGGAAATACGCTGACGATGGAGCGCCATCAGCGCTATCCGACCGCGTCCCACACCAGCCTCAACGCCATCATCCGGAAATTTCTCGGCAAGGACGAGAAACGCTTCTCCGCTGCCTGTCTCGGCGTTCCGGGACCGGTCAAGAACGGGCGGGCCCACCCGACGAATATTTCCTGGGGCGTAGATGGCCGGGAAATCTCCACTGAGTTTTCCATTCCGATTGTCACCATTCTCAATGATCTGGCCGCCAATGCCCATGGCATCCGGGAGCTCCAGTCCGACGACCTCGCCGTGATCCAGAAAGGCGCTTCCGGAGCCACCGGAAATCGTTGCGTGGTCTCACCCGGGACCGGCTTGGGAGAGGCGGGATTGTATTGGGACGGAAAACGTCATCACGTCTGGGCCAGCGAAGGTGGGCACACGGACTTTGGTCCCCGCAATGAATTGGAAATTGCCCTCCTCCAATACCTGATCAAACAATATGGACACGTCAGTCCCGAGCGCGTGGTTTCGGGAATGGGAATCGAAAACATCTACCGTTTTCTCCGCGATACGGGAAGAGGCAAGGAATTGCCCAAAGTTGCGGGGGAGATTAAAAATGGAGATGCGGGAGCAGCCATCGCCGCCCATGCCGAAGCCGCCGATTGCCCCATGTGCATGCAAACGATTGAGACCTTTCTTTCGACCTTTGGAGCCGAAGCCGGCAACATGGCCCTGAAAGCCATGGCCGTTGGCGGCGTGTACCTGGGCGGAGGCATTCCCGTCAAAATGCTCAATCGCCTCCAAGAGGTCACTTTCATCACTGCGTTCAACGACAAGGGGCGCCACACCTCCCTAATGGAATCCATGCCGGTCAAAGTCATTCTCAACGACAATGCGGCCCTTCTGGGAGCGGCCCGCTACGCGCTGGACAGCATCGACGAATAGAAGTTTAGACCCTGCCGGGGAAACGTTCAGCATCGGCACCCCAAAGACCGCCACTTGAGTTTTGGCCATTTTAGAGTGCGCTAACGGCGCAAAATTCCATAGCCCAGGCCATCGGCCTGGGTTATCCTAAAAACAGAAATGAACCACAGAGAGCCCAGAGGACACAGAGTGGAAGCAGAAGAAGATAAATGGCTTATGAATATTCGGAAAGAGTTCTGGGATATCATCTGGAAGGTGACTGCCCATTGACCTATCTATTTTTTGTAAATCATTGTCTCTGTGTTCTCTGTGCCCTCTGTGGTGAACCTGCATTTTCCTATTTAGGGTTATCGGCCTGGGTTATCGTAACGCGTGGTTCCTGCGGCCTGAAAGGTCGCGATTCCACCACCCCCGCCACTCGAAAATGCCCCAATCTCTCTCCAGTCTTTTGACACATGTTGTTTTTAGCACGAAGAATCCCGTCAATTTCTCGACCGCTACCAAATCTCCTATGATGAGCGGTATCTCTGGGATTGAGAATCCCGACCCTACAGGCCAGATGGAGGTTTGTGGCCAGACCCAGCCCGATGGGCTGGGCTGGAGAATCCGGCACCTTCGGTGCCAAAAATGGCCAAACCCCAGTCGCAGGTCATTGCCTGCCGATTTTCTTGTGCCGATGGCTACCGACGCATTTCTCAGCTTTCCGATCCCTGCTCCAAAAACCTGACCCTCCGATCCGCGCGGGGCAACCGGATCGTGAGCGTCAACCCCTGCATCGGAGTGCTTTCAATCATCATCTCGCCTCCATGAGATCGAATGATCCTCCGGACAATGAGGAGACCCAAACCGGAGCCGCCGGTCTTGGTGGTAAAATATGGCTCGAAAATCTTGCTGATATTCTCCGGGTCGATTCCTCCTCCCGTATCGGAAATGGCGAGAATGGCATGGACCTCATCGGCTCGGGAACGGATGCGAAGAATCCCCCCGGTCTTCATGGCCTGAAAGGCATTGCGGATGACATTGTAGATCGCCTGCTTGATTTGATCAGCATCCAATTCCAAGGGCGGCAGAGCCTGATCCAATTCCAACTCCACGAGAACATCCCGGTTCGTAATTTCCGCCTCCAGGAACGCGACTGATTCCTTGACGATGGCGTTGAGATTGGCCATCCGGAGAACGAGCGGCTGGGGCCGAATGGCCCGGAGAAACTGGGTGATGATATGATCGAGGCGGGCCACCTCCTGCCGGGCGACCGCAATCGATTCTTCAAATCCGGTTCGAACCCGGGCGGCCAGCTTCTTGGCCCGGCGCTGGATGAGCTGCAAATGGATATCGAGGGAATTGAGCGGATTGCCAATTTCATGGGCCACCCCGGCCGCCAAAAGCGTCAGGGCGGAAAATCGCTCACTTTCAATCGTCTCCTGAGTCGCCCTCCGGGTTTCGGTGATGTCGCGCAAAATGATGGCCAATCCTTCAGTTTCCGCCTGCCCCTCTTCGCTCATTAAGGGAACCACGTAAAAATTGAGGAAACGATTAACCGGATAAAAAACCTCTAGATCCCGACTCATGACCCCTCCTCCGTCGGAAATCTCCGCCAAATCGAGGCCCTTGACCACCTCGTCGAGCGGCTTGCCCAAACTCTCCTGAGGATCGATCCCAAAAAATCCGCAAGCGGCCTGATTGAGGTAAATCACCCGCCCGCCGGGTCCAGTAACCATGACGCCCTCACGAATGGCGTTAAAAATCGTCTCCAGAAAACCTTTTTCCCGAGCGATTTCGACCAAATAATTCTGCACGTCTCCGGGCTGAACCAGCCGGATGCGTTCGATCAGTTTTTTGAGAAATCCGCGTTTCATGTCACTGGAGAGTAAACCTAAAAACCAAAATAAACCACAGAGGACACAGAGTGGAAGCCGCTTGCGCCACCATAAGTCGTTGATAATGATGGGCGTGCAGCCGGAGGGGATCGAACCCCCAACCTTCTGATCCGTAATCAGATGCTCTATCCAATTGAGCTACGGCTGCAAGAGAGTCAGCAATAAAGCGGGATTGCACCAGAAGGTCAAATCGGATTTTCTAAATGTTTTCCGCCCTCGGTCGTTTAACTGCCATGACATCACGAATTTTCCTCACGCTTTCCATCGTCATTATCGCCTTTCTGGCCATAAGTACTGGCCTCCTCCCCTCACTGGCCGCAGCAGACAAAAAAGTGGATGTTTCAAAAATCCACGGCCGGATCCAGTTGGTTACCTCATTTCCAGATTACAAAGTAAAGGTCGTGACCAGCTTTCCTGATCTGCGGGTACAAACGGTGGAAAATTTTCCCGATCGGCCCGGTCGCTGGCAGATCGTCGATTCCTTCCCTGATTTCAAAATCCAACTGGTGGATTCGTTTCCGGATTTCACGGTTCAGTTCGCAAGCGGCTTTCCTGGTCCGGCCCGATCGCGCCAAGGGATGTTACCGAAGTGGGGGGCGCAGACCTTTCCATCAACTCTCCCGGCACCCGTTCAGAATCGAGGACTTAAAAATGCCGTCCTCGAAGATTGACGCGGCCCGTCCTCAGCCCCACTTTCTTTCGTCCATGAGCCTGTTATTCTTCAAACGTGTCCTGGCCAATCCGCTGCGAGTTGGTTACGTCGTGCCAAGTTCGCCATTTCTTACCCGTCAGACTGCCAAACGCATCGATTTCTCTAAACCCCGAGTGGTGGTGGAACTCGGGCCAGGTGAAGGTTGCCACACCCGCCAGATCGTCAAACGCATGGACCCAGAGTCCCGACTCATCCTCTTCGAGTTGGACGAGGAATTTGCCAAACATCTGAGAAAATATTTCGCCGCAGATTCTCGCGTGACCGTACTGCACACCGATGCCCAGCATCTCCCGGAAACCTTGCTTGAACTCGGACACACGCACTGCGACTACATCGTTTCCGGCCTTCCCTTCCTTGTCATCGAAGAACAGACCCGCAACAAGATCCTCAAAAATATCGCCGATTCGATGCGGCCGGATAGCCGCTTCATCACCTATCAGGTCTCGAACCAATTGTGCGGCCACAAGCATCTTTTTGAACTCGCCGGACGCGAATATTGCCCCCTGAACATTCCTCCTATCAACGTGTTCGAGTTCAAAAAAGCCGCCGCCTGAGAGGCCGGGGCCCCTCGCTAAAAAATGATGGGGCGGCGCGGAACCTGCGAATCGGCAGGCCTTATCCCCCCAACCGTCGTGCGCGCAGGGACGGCGTAGGCTCAGCCCCCCACAAGCCACTGTACTCCGTTTCGCTTCGGTTGCCGTTTTGCTTCCCAGCTAAACATTTTGTAGTTCCTTTTGGGATGCGCTTCCGCGCAGGGTTTTCCGCCTTCCGCTTTCCGCTTTCCGCTTTTATACTTCATTTTCATGCTTCGCCCTCGTGTCATCGCCAATTTTGCTCTCACCGCAGATGGCAAGGTCTCCACTCGCAAGGGCACTCCTACTGGATTTACCAGCGCGGAAGACAAACGTCGGTTGTTGGAAATTCGGTCCCGGGGGGATGCTCTCCTCGTCGGGGCTTCCACCGTCAAAGCAGATCACATGGCGATGCGGCTCCTGGTTCCGGACCTTCAACGTCAACGCTTGGCTCGCGGACAAACGGCTGAACCGCGCCCGGTCATCGCCAGCAATCGTGGCCTGATCGATCCGGAGGGAAAACCTTTTTTCAATCCGCCAGCTCCGCCTCTGGTTTTTACCACCGAACGCATGCCCGAGAGCACCCGGGCTAAATTGTCCCGACGAGCCGATCTCTGGATTTTTGAGACGAAAACGGTTCCGCTGCAGACCCTCTTGGCCATTTTGCGAAAGGACTATGGCTTCCGCATCCTAATCTGCGAAGGCGGACCGACCCTTTTTCGGGCTCTCCTGGAAATTGACGCCATCGACGAACTCCACCTCACCTGGGCTCCCTGCATTTTCGGCGGAGCTAAGGCTCCCACCCTCACCGGCCAGCCGGGTGACTTTCTCCCGGAATCCCGTCAAGCCCGACTCCTCAAAATGGAATCCATCGGAGGAGAATGCTTTCTGCACTACCGATTGCTGAAACGTCGCCGGGAGCTGGCGGAGTAAGTGCGCTTCGAACTCCTCCAAGGAGTCTCCCGGTGCAAACGCCTTCTGCTCCTGCGCAGGCTTGAGACGATGCCTCTCCTGACAACGCCATCAACGCTCTGGCGCGAAACCTCCGAGTTGGCCGCCAAACCCCGAGATGAAGGGCTTAACCTCCCGTCGATGGATTTACTTATCGCCGTCGTCGGCATTCCCCACCAAGTCATCCTGACGACTTTCGGCGGTCACTTTGGGGATCTTGCGCAGATCTGCGGTCTTCGTGCCCACTTGCTCATTCGTCCCGAATAACGACCGATTGATAAGTCAGATCGTGGACTGGGAAGGACCCGATTCCTCCGTCTCGCTCGCCGCCCCCCCATCAACTAAGTCCGATTCTCCTGCCGGGACAACCGGGACGTCCTGGCCCTCAACTTCCAGGGTTCCAGAGACCGTGTTCCGCAATTGAATGGCATCGGCCAAAACCTCGATGACGCCTTCGAGCTTCTCTCCACTCTCTGCGCTGACCGGCAGAACCCTCGCCTTGGGGAACCGATTTTGGAACGCCTGCAGATTTTCCTCCGCCCCGTCCAGGTCCATTTTGTTGGCCACGACGGCATAGGGACGAGCCGTCAGAGTGGGATCATAGAGCTTCAATTCGGTCCGCAGGGTTTGAAAATCCGTCACCGGATCCCGACCTTCGCTTCCAGCCATATCCAAAACAAACAAGAGAACCTTGCATCGGACGATGTGACGAAGGAACTCATGCCCCAGCCCCCGGTTCTCATGCGCCCCTTCGATCAAACCCGGAATATCCGCCACAGTGGCCCGGTCATAAGAGCCCACGTCGACCACCCCGACGACTGGATTCAAAGTCGTGAAGGGATAAGATGCCACCTTCGGGTGGGCGGCCGAAATCTTCCCTAAGAGAGTGCTTTTGCCCGCATTGGGATAGCCGACCAACCCAACATCCGCGATGGTTTGCAACTCCAAGGCAAACCAACTCTCTTCGCCGGGGTCTCCGTCCGTCGTGCGCCGGGGAGCCCGATTGGTCGATGATTTGAAATGGGTATTCCCTTTGCCGCCTTTCCCGCCGGCACAAAGTACAAATTCCGAATCCGGCGCGGCTAAGTCCGCCAAGGGTTCGAGAACCCGCAAATCCAAGGGCTCCTTTTTGTCCGCCCGCTCCTCAAGAACTTCCCCCGCTTCCTCGGCGGCCCAGGCCTCATTGGCATCCCGGGGTCTAAATCTTTCCGGCAGGCGATAGATCAGGGTTCCGACCGGAACCTTCACAATCGTCGACTTTCCATTCCGCCCATGCATGTCCTTGCCCATCCCGTGGGCTCCGCGCTCGGCCCGGCGATGCGGCTCAAAGTACAAAGAGACTAAGTTGTCAGTATGCACATCGGCCTTTAAAATAACATGCCCCCCATCGCCGCCATCCCCGCCGCTGGGACCGCCGCGTGGAACATACTTTTCTCGGCGGAAACTCGCACACCCATTGCCGCCATCACCCGCTTTTCCGAACACTCTGACTTGATCTACAAATTTCATAAAAATTACACTTATCCTACTGTTGTTTATAAACAACTGACTTGTACAGTTGCTCTGTTTTTCTGGCAATGGCGTCCCAGCCAAAGATCTCTTCCACCCGACGCCGTCCCGCGGCTCCAAAAGCTTTCCTCTTGTCCGGATCAGCCATTAGAGCATTGATTGCCGCGGCGAGATCTCGGGAGAAACGGTTAGAATCGGACGCCTCGAAGGGGGCCATGGCCATTTGCTCAAGTTGAACTAAGGTTCCCGTCTCGCCATCCGCGACGACCTCTTTAATTCCCCCCACCGCGCTCGCGACCACGGGGACTCCGCAGGCCATCGCCTCCAGATTAATGATCCCAAAAGGCTCGTAAATGGACGGGCAAACGAAGACGGCGGCATGGCTATAAAGTTCGACCTTAGTCCGGACATCAACCATTTCTTCGATCCAAATGATCCCAGTCCGTTCACGTCCGGCCTTCTCAACCGCGGCTTGCATTTCAGCGGCGATTTCCGGGGTGTCTGGGGCCCCGGCGCAGAGTACGATCTGAAACTCTGGATCGAGATGGCGGATGGCATTGACCAAATAAACAATCCCTTTTTGGCGAGAGATCCGACCGAGAAAGAGCACATAGGGTTTCTCGGGATCGATGCCGAACCGCTCGAGGACCTCCTGGGTGGAGACGGCCTGATATTCCTCCAGATCGATGCCATTATAAATGACATGCAACCTTTCATCCGGGACTTGGAAGAGGCGCTGCACGTCCCGCTTGGTTTCCTCGGAGACTGCAATGACGGCATCGGCCATCTCTAGGGCGGTGCGCTCCAGCCAGCAGGTGAAATCATACCCTCCACCGAGTTGCTCCCGCTTCCAGGGCCGCAACGGCTCCAGCGAATGAACGGTCACCACCAGAGGAATCCCGTAATTCAATTTGGCCAAGATCCCGCCCCAGTACGCATACCACGTGTGACAATGAACTAAGTCCGACGAAATATTGATCGTATTGGCATCCAGTCCCAGTTGGAGGGCTCCAAAGACGGAGCGCAAGGGTTGCGGGCAGGTATATTTTTTCTGGTCAACGCTCAATCCAAGGACCTCTGGATTGCCGTCAGGAAGATCCTGATCGCCAAAGCAACGGACTTCCACTTCCATGAGTTTGGCCAACTCCCGACTCAGATATTGGACATGGACACCCGCCCCGCCATAAATATGGGGGGGATACTCATTCGTAAGGAGAAGTGCCTTCATCGGCGAAACGGTATCAGAGCCTTGGCTGGCGGCAAGCCGGACGAACGCCTTCTCAGGCCACTTGGCCACTCGATGGTTCTGCCCTATTTCCAGTAGGTCTCTCCAAGGCGCTGACCCGAAATTTTGGCATTGTCATTTTTCGCCCTCTCCGCAACAAAGCGCCTATGGTCAAAACACGGAAAGTCTGCGTCGAAGATATCGACAAAAATTTCAAAGCTTCCACCGGGAAACAATCGCTCCAATGGATCGATGCCTTTGATCGGAGGCTGGCCCTCCGGGGTTTCGCTTGGGCGGCGGAGAATCAGAAGCACAAGAACTTCCGGCGACTGCCAGATCGGATGGTCGCCGGCCTTTCTGAGGCGGTTCAATCTCTCTCGCATCAACCTTCGAGCGGGTTTCTCTCCTTCTTTGCCACCACCTCTGATTTGTCGGTTCGAATGACTGTCGAGGACACGGCACAAATGAACCACATGCCGGCCACCGGGATGGCTGGGGCGGAACTCTATTTTCGAGATGGTTCAGTGTGGGTCCCAGCCGGAACGGCGATTCCCAGTCAAACTGAAGTGTCGTTCACACGCGCCCTCATCGAGAACGGGCCTAAGGTCCGCCGGGAATACCGTCTTTATCTTCCGCTGTACAAAAAATTAGAATCCCTTGCGCTCGGGTTCTCTTCCGGGGCCAAGGTGTCCGCCGTCCCGGCGCCCAAAGGGAGCAAGCCAATCTTTTTCTACGGCACATCTATTACCCAAGGCGGTTGCGCGAGCACGGCGGGAAGCGATTTTGTCTCCACGGTGGGTCGTCTCTTGGACACCGAAGTGATCAATTTTGGGTTTTCCGGCAGTGGTCGTGGCGAGCCCGAAGTCGCCCTCCTGATCCGTAAGGTGGATGCCGAGATGTTTATTCTCGATTTTCAGGCCAATGCCGTTGTGGAGACTCTCGACAAGGTCCTCCCGGAGTTCATTCGTCTCCTTCGGGAAAAACATCCCACCACCCCGCTCGTCTTGGTGGGGAATCCGGGCTACGACCAACGCCTTCGCGGTGCGGAGGCGCGCGACCGCATTGATCGGAAACGCGATATTGGGATGACGGTCTATTTGGAGAAAAAAGCCGGCGGCGACCGCGCCATTCACTTCATCGATGGTTATGGGCTGCTCCCGGGGGGATTGAGCGGGGCCACTGTGGATGGGGTCCACCCCACCAGCCATGGGTTTGCCATTATGGCAGAACGGCTGGCTCCCCAGCTTCGCGCCATCCGGTTGCAAAGAGCATTTGATTGAGCGTGAACTCGGAGACGCGCTCACGGGCAACTTCTGCTGAGGGCAAAGTGGCACTTGCCCCCCGAAAAAACCCAGGCGCATTCCCTCCGTGGCGCCATGGCGATTATTCTAAAACGACCTCGCCGGAAAAGCAATCGGCGGCGGAAAACTTCACAGGTCCCCGCACCTCGAGGCGCCGGCAATTGACGAGCGAGGGAATGCCG
>Ga0209390_10002316_pt1 | contig 33715 bp, 34 predicted proteins | sample BON01_FD_187212 | JGI IMG/M metagenome (GOLD analysis project Ga0209390, IMG submission 187212) | Freshwater microbial communities from Lake Bonney liftoff mats and glacier meltwater in Antarctica - BON-01 (SPAdes) (version 2) | ecosystem: Environmental > Aquatic > Freshwater > Ice > Glacier...
TCCACTTGAAAAAGAAGTACATGTTGATGAATTTGAAATAGGAACCCCTCAAAAAGGTGAGCAAGGAAGAAGTAAATCTGAAAAGAAAATAAGAATCGTAATCGCACTAGAATATTGTGATGGTAAATCGGGTCGAAGGTACGCAAAAGTAATTGATGATTACAGTGCAAAATCGCTAAAAACAATTTTTGATGTTCATATCGATAAGAAAGCAAAAATCACAACCGATGGCTGGACAGGATGCTCGCCATCAAAAAAGGAATATCCACATTTTGAACAAAAATTATCCGACAACGGGCAGAATTTTAAGATGCTTTATATTCAAATTAGAAATTTCAAAAATTGGCTAAGAGGAGTACACTCTTATTGCCATTAAAGCTATATAAAACAACACATTCAAGAATATTTCTTTAGATTCAATCGCTTGAATTTCAGAACTACGATTCTAGAAAAATTGCTAAACAGAATGACTTCCAATCTTCCAATGACCTGTAAATCAATTAAATGCAATGTGGCTTAAAGGGGTAACCCTATAAATTAAAAAGAAAACAATATAAATCAAAAAAGCTGAACAATGACGTCATTGTTCAGCTTTAATTAATAATTTTAATCCTTTAATAATCTGTATCGGTTATTTAGGACTAGACAATTTAATGGCCTTTTGCCGATAAATATCTTTCAGCATCCAAGGCAGCTATACAGCCTGTCCCAGCAGCCGTGATGGCTTGACGATATGTTTTGTCTGCAGCGTCGCCCGCAACAAATACGCCTGGCACATTCGTAAGAGATGTTCCAGGTTTTTCATATTTCACATAACCAACTTCGTCTAACTTAAGAAAGTCGACGAAAATATCAGTGTTTGGTTTGTGACCAATGGCAACAAAAAATCCAGTTGCTGGGATTGTTGCTACTTCACCCGTCTTATTGTTTTTAACCTTTACTCCGTTTACAACATCGTCTCCCAGAACTTCTTCTGTTTCTGTGTTGTACATGATCACAATATTAGGCGTTTTTTCAACTCTTTCTATCATAATTTTTGATGCTCTAAACACATCTCGACGAACTAGCATGGTTACTTTTGAGCATAATTTAGAAAGATAATGCGCTTCTTCGCAGGCTGAATCACCCGCACCTACGATAACGGTTTCTTGTCCACGATAAAAGAATCCATCACAGATTGCACAGGCCGAAACACCACCACCGTTCAATAAAAATTTTTGTTCACTCTCTAATCCGAGATATTTTGCAGTGGCTCCAGTGGAAATAATTACAGTTTCTGCATGGATCTCATGACCAGATTCAGTCCAACATTTGTGAACTTCACCGTTAAAATCAACTTTAGTAATAAAACCAAATCGAACATCTGTTTCAAAACGTTTTGCCTGTTTTTCTAGTTCCAACATCATTGCCGGACCGGTTATTCCGTCTGGGTAGCCAGGAAAGTTTTCCACCTCATTTGTAGTGGTTAATTGTCCGCCTGGTTGCATTCCTTGGTACATAACTGGTTTCATATCCGCTCTGGCCGCGTAAATTGCCGCGGTGTAACCAGCAGGACCTGATCCAATAATCAAACATTGTACTTTTTCTATATCACTCATATCATCAATAAAATTCTGAACAAAAATAACAGTTTTATTCTCAGAATTAAGGTCAAATTTCTGAAAAAATGAGTTAAAACGTTAATATTCTTGAATTCTAACCAAAAAAAAGAAATAAAGCTTTGGATAGGCTTTGTTTTACAAAATAAAGGGAGTAATTTTGTACCCCAATTTTGAAAACAAAGAATGATAGATACGGAACTATACCAAGCAAAAACTCTTTATCCTTTTCAAGAAAATACAGTTGCGTCAATACTAGAAGAACTTGAAAAGAATGGGAAAAATTTTAATCTACTTTATCAATTGCCCACGGGCGGAGGAAAGACAGTAATATTCTCAGAAATAACGCGGAATTATATTGAGAATTGGAAAGAGAAAGTACTGATCTTAACGCACAGAATAGAGCTTTCTGTTCAAACATCCAAACAGCTTTCTGCGATAGGTGTAAAAAATAAGGTAATCAACAGTGAAATCAAGACATTAGATGATCAAGATGAGTTTCATTGTTTCATTGCTATGGTTGAAACGCTAAATAATCGATTGCACGATGATGAAAATTTCATTAAGAATGTTGGTTTGGTAATTGTTGATGAAGCGCATTATAATAGTTTTAGAAAAATATTTCAGTTTTACGAAGAAGCAAATATTCTTGGTGTTACGGCAACTCCTCTAAGCTCGAATCGTGCGTTGCCACTCAACGATAATTACAATAAATTAATTGTTGGAGAGAGTATTTCTAATTTAATTGAAGGAGGTTATTTATCAGATGCAGAGACATTTACATATGATGTAAATCTCCATGGTTTAAAGATTGGTTCGAACGGAGATTTTACAGTGAGTTCATCTGAGTTGGTTTATGGAAACTATTTTATGCAAGAAAAACTCTTGTTCGCATATGAAGAAGTAGCCATTGGAAATAAAACCTTAATTTTTAATTCAGGTATTGAGACTTCAATGCGAGTGGAAGAAATGTTTAAAAAACGTGGATATCCTATACGTCATTTGGATTCTACATTTTCAGACAAGGACAGGAAAGATGTACTGTCTTGGTTTAAAGAGACAAAAGACGCAATATTAACATCAGTAGGTATTCTAACTACTGGTTTCGATGAGCCAACTGTACAAACAATAATTTTGAATAGGGCAACGCGCTCATTGACACTTTACCATCAAATGATTGGCAGAGGATCTCGGAAATTACCTAATAAAAGTGTTTTTAAGCTTATTGACTTAGGAAATAATGTTCGCCGCTTTGGAATTTGGCAAGATTACATAAACTGGCAGGATGCTTTTAAATTTCCAGATAGATTTCTGGAATCTAGATTAACAGAATCCGACGATATAGAGTTCGAGGTTGAATATGAATTTCCAAAAGGTCTTAAAGAAAGATTGGATGTAAAAAAATTGGATTCATTCAACATGCGCAACGTATACTATGAATGCATTGACAATAATCAAAAAGGAAAAATTGCTGTAGACCAGTCTTTAGAAAATCATTACGAAGTAATACATTCCGTTGCCACTGACTTTTTTGATGGTTTAGACTTGCAGACTGCGATACAAGAGCATATTGAATATCGTTTAAAGCAATACACAAAATGTATTTCAAAAAGTACGAATAATTACTTTAAGTTCTTGATTGAAACTTATAACCGCCAACTTCGACAAAAGTTGCGTGAGAATCTTGAAGACGAGTAAAATCTCAATAATTGAAAATAAGCGTTGTCGTATCGAATGCGTGGGTATAAACTGCATTAATACCATTATTTGATGTTCCTAGAACACTGTAGAGGTAGGAATAGTAGGTGTTCCCGTCATTGATGCAAAATATCGTATCATTTACAGCGCCAGATAGTATTTGTTTGTCAGCTGAACAGCACTCCGAACAACCAACTTTACCATCTTGTTTGGTGTACTGAAGTTGATCATTTGGATTTGGATTGTTGTTGTTAAATATTAAACGAGCCCATGCTTTAGCAGTGGTGTTAAGATTATATATATTAGCATCCTGCGTTAAATTGCCATAAGCGATAATACGCTCGATAGGAAAATAATTTGTAGGTGCAGCGCTGATTCGCACTTTTTCATATAAATCGTTTTGTATAGTGAAGGAATAATTACCATTGGATTCCGTAAGCACGTTTGTTAATAACGAATAATAGGCATTACCAGATTTTTTAGCTTCTATTTTCAAGGTCAAACCTGAAAAATTAGTTGAGAAAGTATTGTCATAGACATTGCCAGAAACAATATAGGTCACTACTTTCTTCTTGCATCCGCCGAACAATGAGATTACACTAATAATTAGAGCTATAAAAAAAAATGATCTTTTCATCTACTTGTATTTTTTCATAAAAGTAGGAAATCAAAATGTAAAATAATATTTCAATTTAAGTTTATGAATACAAGCATGAAAATTTTAAAAAGCTTACCTTTAAAGATTCAAATAAACTAGTATGTCAGAAGATAATAAAATCATTTTTTCAATGGTTGGTGTATCAAAGAATACACCAGCTGGAAAGCCAATTATTAAAAACATTTACCTATCGTTTTTTTACGGAGCCAAAATCGGGATTATCGGTTTAAATGGTTCAGGTAAATCTACAGTCATGAAGATTATTGCGGGTTTGGATCAAACATACCAAGGCGATGTTGTTTTTAATAACGATTACTCGATAGGTTATCTTCCGCAAGAACCGGATCTTGATTTAACGAAAACAGTTAAAGAAATTGTTGAAGAAGGTGTTCAGGAAACGATAGATGCATTAAAAGAGTTTGAAGAAATCAACAACTCTTTTATGAACGAAGAAATATTGAATGACCCCGACAAAATGGATAAATTAATTCAACGACAAGGTGAAGTTCAAGATATAATAGATTCTTTGGATGCATGGGAAATAGATTCTAAGCTGGAAAGAGCAATGGATGCACTGCGTTGTCCTCCAGATGATCAATTAATTGGAACGCTTTCAGGCGGTGAGAAAAGAAGAGTTGCTCTTTGCCGTTTGTTACTGAAAAACCCTGATATCTTATTGCTAGATGAGCCAACTAACCACTTGGATGCTGAATCTATCGAATGGCTAGAACAGCATTTACAACAATATGCTGGAACTGTAATTGCTGTAACTCACGATCGTTATTTCCTTGATAATGTTGCTGGTTGGATTCTTGAATTGGATAGAGGAGAGGGTATTCCTTGGAAAGGAAATTATTCCTCTTGGCTAGAACAAAAAGGTAAGCGACTAAAGGATGAAGAAAAGCAAGAGTCGAAACGTCAAAAAATGTTGGCGCGAGAGCTAGAGTGGGTGCGCATGAATCCAAAAGCGAGACAGGCAAAAAGTAAAGCTCGACTGACTAATTATGATAAATTGCTTTCTGAAGATTTGAAAGATAAAGAAGCAATCTTGGAGATTCCAATACCAAATGGACCGCGTTTAGGTAATAATGTAATAGATGCAGTAAGTGTGTCTAAAGCATTCGGAGATAAATTGTTATATGATAATTTAAATTTCAAATTGCCACCTGCTGGAATTGTTGGAATTGTTGGTCCAAATGGAGCTGGAAAGACGACGATATTCAAAATGATTATGGGTGAATTAATGCCAGATTCAGGAACATTTGAAACGGGTGAAACAGTGAAAATTGGATATGTAGATCAGACTCACGCGGATATCTCGGATGAGAAAACAGTTTTTGATGTCGTTTCTAATGGATTAGAATATGTTGAAGTTGGAAATCAAAAAATAAATTCAAGAGCATATTTATCTAAATTCAACTTTAGTGGATCTGATCAAAATAAAAAAGTTGGAATTCTTTCGGGAGGTGAACGAAACCGTCTACATTTGGCAATGACGCTTAAAACAGAGGCCAATGTCCTGTTACTAGATGAGCCCACAAATGATATTGATGTAAATACACTGAGAGCTCTGGAAGAAGGAATTATGAATTTTGCCGGCTGTGCAGTGGTTATTTCTCACGATAGATGGTTCTTGGATAGAATTTGCACACATATCCTTGCTTTCGAAGGTGACTCAGAAGTCTATGCTTTTGAAGGAGGTTATACGGAATACGAAGAAAATAGAAAAAAACGTTTGGGAGATAATGCACCAAAACGTATTCGATATAAAAAATTAATTAAATAGAATCAGGACTGAAAGACAATAAAACTTCAAGATCGCACAATGAAAAAACGTCAAGTCCTAAAATCCTATTATCATAAAGTCCTATATCATAAAGTCCTAAAATCATTAAAAATATGACAGTTAAAGAATTAGAACCAAAAGCTCTTTGGAATCATTTTGCAGACTTGAATGCAGTACCCAGACCATCTAAAAAAGAAGAACGTGTTATTCAGTTCATGGTCGATTTTGGTGAAAATTTAGGTTTGTCAACAGAAGTAGATAAAATTGGAAATGTAATTATCAAAAAGTCAGGTACTCACGGGATGGAAAATGCTGGCCCAGTGATTATGCAAAGTCACTTGGATATGGTTCATCAAAAAAATAACGATACCGTTTTTGATTTCGATGAGCAAGGAATTGATATGCTGGTCGACGGTGATTGGGTAAAAGCAAATGGAACGACTTTAGGAGCGGATAACGGAATTGGAGTCGCGACAATTATGGCAATTTTATCTTCTACAGATATTCCTCATCCACCAATCGAAGCAATGTTTACGATTGACGAAGAAACTGGAATGACAGGCGCAATGCATTTAGATCCAAGTTATTATACGGGAAAAACACTATTAAATTTAGATACAGAAGATGATGATGAATTGTCGATAGGTTGTGCTGGTGGAATTGACACGAATACTTCATACACATATAAAATAACAGAATTAAATCGTAAACATGTTGGTTTTAAGGTGACAGTTAAAGGTTTAATGGGCGGCCATTCTGGAATGGATATCGACAAAGGACATGCGAATGCCAACAAAATTCTTACACGAATTTTGTATACAATACGCACATTTGCTGTTCTGAATCTAGTTGAATTTGACGGTGGAAGTTTGCGAAATGCGATTCCACGAGAGGCAAATGCGATAATTGCAGTGCTGAAAGATGACGTTGCAGTTTTTGAATTGGAATTACTGAAAATTGCAAAAATGATGGAAGTTGAATATCAAACTGTAGAAAAAAATTTAGTTATTAATTCAGAAATCGTTGATTTTCAGTCTAAAATGGTTATGGATAATTCAGATATGATCAAGATTCTGAATGTTCTTTACGCTGTTCCTAACGGAGTTTTTAGGATGAGTCCTGATATTGAAGGTTTGGTAGAAACTTCTTCTAGTTTAGCAAGAGTAATTGTAAAAGATGGTCAGTTTATTACGCAATCGTTGCAGAGAAGCAGTGTGGAAAGTACGAAAGATGATGTTGCCAATACAATACGATCTTCGTTTGAAAACATGGGCGCCGCTGTTGTTCAAGCTGGAGATTATCCCGGATGGCAGCCAAATCCAAATTCTAAAGTATTGACCATGATGGCGGATTTGTATCGCGAAAAATACAAGGAGGAACCACAAATTAAAGCTTGTCACGCAGGATTGGAATGTGGTATTTTAAGTAAACATTTACCAGATGTGGATATGATATCTTTCGGACCAAATATCCGTGGAGCGCATTCTCCAGATGAAAAAGTTCAAATTTCTTCGGTTCAGAAATTCTGGGATTATTTACTAGTTGCCCTGACAAGATTAAATTAATGAATAAAGTAGATCTTGAAGGCTTGGCGAACATGCGCATGCCTTACGGAAAATATGAAGGTAAGCTTTTGGTAGAAATACCAGAAGCTTATTTTATTTGGTACCGACAAAAAGGCTTCCCAAAAGGCAAACTTGGCGACCAACTTGGCGTTATGCTCGAAATAAAGATAAATGGCTTGGAAGATCTAATTTATCCACTCATTCGAAAATAAATAAAATGTATTTTAATAAACAATATTGAAGTTTAATTAAATATTGTTTAAATTTGTTTTAATATTTAGAGTAAATAATGTCAAAATTACCAATTATTTGTCCAAGTTGTGAATCTACACTTTCGGTGAGTAAGTTGACCTGTCCAAGTTGTGATACGCTTGTTGCTGGGAATTACTTATTACCGGTTTTTTTAAGATTAACAGAGGAAGAGCAATTGTTCGTTTTAAATTTCATCACCTCAGGTGGAAGTTTGAAAGAAATGGCCAGTAAATTAGGGAAAAGCTATCCAACTGTACGAAATATGTTGGATGACATCATTGAAAAAATAAATCCAAGATCATAATGAAAGTCATTCTTTTTAAACCATTTGAGAAATTTCGTGAAAATCAGCTTTTTATATTCGGAACTTTTTTTCTTCTACTAGGCACTTATATTGCAACCTTTTGTCACGCTAATTATGACGGTGCCATTGACATTCATTTTTCAAATTACCAATTGACGTTCACGGAACTATTAACTGAAAATCTCATAAACATCTCAGTTCTTTTCCTTTGTTTATTTCTGGCAGGGATTTATCGCTATAAGAAGACTAAAACGATTGACATTTTAAATATCGTTTTAATATCTAGAGTTCCCTTTTATTTTCTAGCACTTTTCAATGTGAATAACTCACTTTCGGTTAATTCATCGATTCCAATTAATGAGTTGATGGATTTCGCAATGGAACATTTGTTTTTATTGATAACGATGACGATTGTAATGATACTCGTTGTAATTTGGATGTTTGCTTTACTATACAACGGTTACAAAACAGCCACTAATGCCAAAGGAAATGTGGGCCTTGCCTTATTTATTGCTGCAATTGTAGTTGCTGAAATACTTTCCAAATTAATTATTTATTCGACAATACTTTAAATTATGAAACGCGCTATTTTATTTTTTTTACTTCTCTCATTTTCCGGATTTTCCCAAAATATAAAAGGTGTTTGGTACGGTGAAATTAACATATCAGGCATGCAGTTAGGTTTTATAATGCATATTTCGAACGAAAATGATACTTTCAAAACATTATTAGATATACCGATGCAAAACGCAATGGGAATTCCAATGTCATCAACGGTTTTTAATGACAATGAATTAATCGTTCTAAGCAAGGAACTTGGGGGTGAGTTTAAAGGAAAATTCAGTAATGAAGAGTTTACGGGTACTTTCAGTCAAAATGGTGGAATTTATCCTTTTAACATGTCCAAAGAAGTGAAAGCTATCAAAGAGCAGCTTCGTCCTCAAGAACCTAAGCCTAAATTCAATTATAAAATTGAAGAAGTTACATTTGAAAACAAAGCTGATAATGTTAAGTTGGCAGGCACATTAACATTACCAAAAGGAAAAGGTCCTTTTCAAGCTGTGGTTTTAGTAAGTGGAAGCGGACCACAAGACAGAAATGAAGAAATCCTTGGACACAAGTCATTTTGGGTGCTATCCGATTATTTGACAAACAACGGAATTGCAGTCTTGCGTTATGATGATAGAGGGGTAGGAGAATCAACAGGGGATTTTAGTACAGGAACAACAGAGGATTTTGCCCGTGATGCCAAATCGGCTGTAGATTATTTGATGGGTTTGAAGAGAATCAACAAAACTAAAGTTGGAATTATAGGTCATAGCGAAGGGGGAACAATTGCACCAATAGTTGCTGGAGATCCAAGAAACAAAGTTGGGTTTATTGTAATGTTGGCTGGTACCGCGATACTCGGTAGTGAAGTTTTAGTAAAGCAGCAAAAATTGATTTCGATTATCAATGGTGAAGATGAGGAGGAGGTGGTTTCAAATTCTCAAATGTCCATTGCTCTGTTTCAATTTCTGCAAGAGAATTTGGAATCGGAAAGTTTGAAAATTGATATGGAAAAGTTCATTGGTGATTATATGGTGGAAAACAATACTAAACTTCCTAAAGGCTTTTCAAGCGAACAAATGAGCAAGGTTTTAATAGAAGCTTATGCAACTCCTTGGATGAAATATTTTTTGTTTTATGACCCGCAATACGCCTTTTTAAATACCAAATGTCCAGTTTTGGCACTAAATGGTTCAAATGATTTGCAAGTAACTCCGAAAGAGAATTTATCCCTATTCAAGCAATTGGCAGAGCGTTCAGGAAATGAAAATGTTACGACTATTGAACTTCCTGGATTAAATCATCTCTTCCAACATTGTGAAACTGGTTCACCAAGCGAATACGGTGATATAGAAGAAACTATGTCGCCAGAAGTATTAGAAATAATGAAGAATTGGATTAAAGAACTGCCGTAAAGCACACTTTTTCTAAAAATAATTAAACATTTTAGAATGCTAATCATCAATTGGTTAGCATTTTTTTTTGCGAATAACTTATTTTTTTCTTGAGAAAAATGTAACCTCCAAAACAACCTGTCGTAGAAGACTTTAGTAGATTATTTAAAAACGATTATGCAAACAACAAAATTTCGTATGATTAACAATAATGTAAAGACAGCGCAGTTCAGAATCGCTCAACACAGAACACAAGGAGTTCATTCTCAATTAAGTATTTTTGATGTCGCCAACTTGTTGGATCAAATCAAAAGTAGAGAGGAATTGAACGAACAAACATCAAAACCATCAATTTTCCAATCTATAGGATTCAATTGAAATATATAGATTTCATAGTTTTGTTAAGTAAGCGTATTTAAAGGGAAGCGATAGCTTCCCTTTTGATTTCCATTAAAATGTGATGGCAGTCCGGATTTTACCACCTTTTAATTGACTTAAAAGGCTGAATAAGCCAATAAAAGTTCGATTTACATATAGAAAGTGCTCCGATCCTCGGTTTCCACTCATTTTACGAATTTCAGTGTTCTTAGTCAGATCATCACCAATTTTCGCAAGTTCAGTAAAAAATTCTGAATCAGAGAAGTCAAATTCATCAGCATTGAAAGGTTTGCATAGCATACCTAGCATTTGATTAAAAATAGAGCGAACAACGTTTTTTTGTGCATCTGTATCATCTTTTGAAAATATTTGCAATTCCCAAAGTAGTTCTTCAAATCGTTCTGGATCGTTAATGTTTTCTTGTTTCGTCAATTTATAGAAAGAATCATAAAATGCACTTGGAATAGCTTTTGTGCAGCCGAAATCAAGAACAATCAACTGCTTTTGCTCATTAACTAAAAAGTTGCCTGGATGAGGATCAGCGTGCATTACCCGCAATTCGTGAAATTGATACATATAAAAATCCCATAGTGTCTGACTGATTTTTTTTGCAGTTTCGGGATTTGTATTTGTTTCATTTAGCTCAGACAAATGTTTTCCATCCATCCATTCCATAGTAATTATCCTTTCTGAAGAGTATTCAGGATACATTTTTGGGAATTTAATATTCTGCAAATAAGCACATTTTGCAGCTATTTCGGACGATTGTTCGATTTCTCTTTTATAATCTGTTTCTTCGTAAAGTTTCGATTCTACTTCTTTGAAATATCGTTCTACATCTTTGCTTTTAATATTAAATACTTTAAGAGCGAGTGGTTTAATCAAGGCTAGATCTGAAGAAATGCTTTCAGCAACCCCAGGATACTGTATTTTCACAGCAAATGATTGTGCTCCCTTTTTAGCATGATGAACTTGACCAATGCTAGCGGCAAATGAGCTTTCAGGATTGAATTCATCGAATAAATCTTCCGGATATTTCCCGAGAGTTTTGAAAAACGTTTTTCTTACTAATGGTGCAGATAACGGAGGGACGGAAAACTGTGCTAGCGAAAATTTGTCAACATAGGCTTTTGGTAAAATGGATTGGTCCATACTCAGCATTTGCGCCATTTTTAATGGACTTCCTTTCAATTTAGATAATCCCTCATAAATATCTGACGCATTATTTTCATGTAAATTAGCCTTTGCTTCGGTTGAATCTCCTGTTAGTTTCTGACCGTAATATTTAATATAGTTTACACCAACTTTTGCACCGACACCGAAAATTTTGGAGGCTCTCTGAATTTTTGTTGTAGGTATTTTATCAAGCGATTTCATACTTTACTTCTTAACGTTTTCTTGGTAAACAAACTTTCCAAAATCTAGGAGACTTTCAAACGGATTTTTATGAATTAAATCGAAGCTAGCACGAAGAGATTTTTCTATATATACATCTGTTTTTTCAAAGCCTTTGGATTCATCCTTCATCCAAAATTCTATGGTTTTTATTAATTGTAACCAAGCAATAGATCGAATACCTTTGTCTTGATAAGATGAGAGGGGGGTGTTTTGCAAAAAACTAATTTCTATACCCAAAGTATCAATGTAATCTTGGAAATGGGATTTTAATCTCTTTAAGACTGGAGACGTCATCCACTTCTTATCATCAGAAGGGAGTAATAATGTCACCAAAGTTCTGTTGTTTTGTAAAACCTCGAAAAACGTATAATAGAAAGCTAACAGTTTATTTTGTGAGTCGGCTTCATCATAGTTCTTGTCTTTTTCTAACAGAGAATTCGCATTCTTAAAAAATAATTCAAAAATATTGGATTCCAACGTTTTGAAAGATGAGAAGTTGTCATAGAATTTACTTTCATCTATTTTTAACTCCTTACAGAATGCAAAAACTGTGACAGGACTATGGCCCTTTTCACACAAATAATCACAATACTTATCTAGTATTTTTTTTCTTGATTCGACCATGTTAGCGTATATACGAGATTAAACAAAAATAAGAAGTATTTGTTGGAAAAGCCGGTTAAAAAAGCTTTCTCCAGAATATCAATTTCAGTTTAGATTCAAAAAAACTTGTAAGTTGCAATGCAGTTCTGCTAAGTGAGTTTTTATATTCTATTTCAGTTCAATTTACAACAAATAATTTTTGAAGAAAAACTTTGTTTTCGTTGAAAAGACGATCTTTAGTGAGTGAAAATCTATGCTCTTCGGAAATAAGTGTGAACACCTGATCATTTTCAATTTGCAATCGATTACTTGGAATTAGCCAACTGTAAACAGTTTGGTATTTCTTAAAATGAATTACAAATCCAGCTTTTCGAATTTCGATATTACAATAAACTGTATCCAGTTGATTTGAGAAATAAGTTGTGAATTGTTCACTGACAGAATTAATGCGCATGCGTTTTGAACCCACGCCGCCCATTCTAATCCTTTCCATCATGCTGTATGGTTCGCCTACTTTTGCGGCCATTATTCGTTTCACTTCAGGTGTATGAACAGTTGTATCAAGAATCATTTTTATTTCAAGTTAAGAACAAGGAATAAACAAATACAAAGGGTAAAAAGTTGATTCAGTTTGTATTTTTAAAGGGCAAAAGAATAAATTATTTATAAAGTTGCTTAGTTAATGTTTAATTACACCACTACCGATTAATTTTTCTCCATCATACCAAGCTGCAAACTGACCAGCCGTTATTCCACGTTGCCTTTCTGCAAATAAAATATACATTCCATTCTCTTTCCGAATCAAAGTTCCTCTTTGAACCGCTTGGCGATAACGAATGCGTAAATCATATTCACGACATTCACCAATTGCAATTGCTTTGTTTGGTTCAATATAATGTATATCTGCTTCGTCAATTTTCAATGCATAACGATTCAGTCCAGGATGATCATCTCTTTGGCCAGAATAAACATTGTTTGTTGATGTGTCCGTTCCGATTACAAAAGAAGGCTCTGGCCGACCACCGATGGTTAATCCTTTTCTCTGACCTATTGTGTAAAAATGCGCACCTTGATGTTCAGCGACAACCTTGCCCATTGAAGGCTCAAATTCAAAAGGTTCAGAAAGAATTTCTACGTTTTCAATTGTTGGAGCGATGATGTGGTATTCTTTAAATTGTTTTAAATCAGAAGGTATTTCTATTACGGGCCCTTTTTTTACGGCCAGTTGCTGTTGCAGAAAAATAGGCAATTGAATTTTACCGACAAAACATAAACCTTGAGAGTCTTTTTTGTCAGCGGTAAGTAGTCCTGCACTTGCAGCTAGTTGTCTGACTTTCGATTTTTGTAATTCACCAATTGGAAAGAGTGCTTTAGAGAGTTGTTCTTGAGATAATTGACAAAGAAAATAACTTTGATCTTTTCCGTTATCAAAACCTTTTCCAAGACTTATAGTTCCATCTTTATTTTCGATCCTACGGCAGTAGTGTCCTGTCGCAACATAATCGGCACCTAAATCCATTGCTGCTTTAAGGAAAACATCAAATTTTATTTCACGGTTGCAAAGTATATCTGGGTTTGGTGTTCGCCCTGATTCGTATTCACTGAACATGTAGTCGACAATTTTCTCTTTGTATTCTACGCTCAAATCGATTACCTGAAATGGAATGCCTAGCTGATTAGCAATTAGTAAAGCATCATTGGAATCGTCTATCCAAGGACATTCGTCAGAAATAGTTACGGATTCATCATGCCAGTTGCGCATAAATAGGCCAATTACTTCGTATCCTTGTTCTATCAGTAACAATGCAGCTACACTCGAGTCAACTCCACCTGATAAACCTACAACAACGCGTTTCCCATTCATGCTCTAAAATTACGGAATTTCTGTGCGATTTAATTCCCGAATGAATGCTGAAGTTGGTCTATTTTGTGTTTATTCAAGAATATTATACCTTGTTAACATTTGTTGAAATGGTGCAAAGCTTATATTTGTAGTAATGAGAAAAATATTATTCGTTTTTATATTGATGTGTTTCGCGGGAGTTAGTACTGCCCAAAATTGCGATAAAGTGTTATTATCAGGTAAGGTTGTGGATACCTTGAGACCACAAAATTTTTACAATTTGATGGTTGTCAACCGGAGTATTGGCAAAGGTTTTTTTGGAATGCCAAACGGAGGTTATACAATGTATGTAAACAATGGAGATTCAATAACATTTTCAATAAAAGGGTACAACAACATCGAATATAAGGTAAAAGCAGATGCAAATTGCCAAGCAAAAAATATTTGGTATATCGAAATGAAACCACAAGATATTGAAGAAGTTATTGTTCGCCCATTGAAGTCTTTACAAGATATTCAGGAAGAAAGAGCTGGTTTAGCCATGCGTGAAACAAGACAAGTTACAGGTTTTGAAGTATTGCGCAGCCCAATAACGGCTTTGTATCAAGTTTTCTCGCAAAAAGAACAGTCGAAACGTTCAGTGGCCAAATTTGAATACGCTGACAAACAAAAAGCTGTTCTTCAAGAATTACTTCGTTTGTACGTAGCTTATGATATTTTCTATTTAAGTGAACAAGAATTTGATGCTTTCATCTCTTTCTTGAACATCAATGAAGATTTCTTGAAAACCGCCACAGAAATGGAGCTTGTGACGTTTATAAAAGACAAATTTGAACACTTTCAACGACTAAATCAAAGGTAGATTTCCAGATCTTTGAAAGGGTGGAGCTCACGATTGTACAGAATTAACTTAGTCCGCAAGAAAAAAGTCAAATCAAGTATCAAGTTGGTAATTGCTATTTTCCTTGCTTTAATTTATCCACACGTTTTTGACGTTGCATTGGGTTTTCGAGAGTAGCTTTTTGTTTGAATAATTCGTAGCGCGTCGGTTCCAGAACAGGAGGGAAGGAGTTGTTATTTAAATCCGTATCACCGGTTTCTAAAAATGGATCTACTCGGAAAGAAACCGCCTCTTTATCAAATAGAAAAACTTTCGTCACTTTGTCTTCTTGTTTTCTCCAAATTTCAGCAGGAATGCGAATAACTTCAGATGTATTGTCCGTAAATTTCACTTCCAGAATAATTGGCATTACTAATCCACCTAAATTTGTGAAAGTCAATTCATAAATTGTTTTGCCGCTGTTGAGAATGTTTTTTTGATTTTCTGATAAACCAGCTATGAGATCTTCATATTCATTTTTATCGAGTGTATCCACTTCGTAAATGTTTCTTTTGGCGTAGAAATCATCAATATTTTCATCTCTTTCATTTACCGTTTCTTGGATACTCTCTTTGTTTCGCGTATCACCAATAAATTGATCTTTCATTTCGTTTGCACTTTTATAAGCCGATTTCGACTCGATAGGTTTCATTGAACTTACGCTGCCGCCGGATACTTTGTCTAAGGAAATATCTACATGATTGTTTGTATAGAACCACCCGCGCCAAAACCAGTCTAAATCTACTGCCGATGCATCTTCCATTGTTCTAAAAAAATCTGCTGGAGTTGGATGTTTGAATTTCCAACGTTCGCAATAAGTTTTGAATGCGTAGTCGAATAATTCCCTCCCCATAATGGTTTCGCGCAAAATGTTTAAAGCTGTTGCTGGTTTTCCATAGGCGTTGTTACCGAATTGCCAAATACTTTCAGAATTCGTCATAATAGGCGAAATGAAATTTTTGTCGCCCCGCATGTAATCAGCAATAAGATAGGCTGGACCCCGACGAGAAGGATATCCACGCTCCCATTCTTGTTCGGTCAAATATTGAACGAAGGTATTTAATCCTTCATCCATCCAAGTCCATTGCCGCTCATCTGAATTTATAATCATTGGGAAGAAATTGTGGCCTACTTCGTGAATAATAACGCCCCACATGCCGTATTTCGTTTGCTCTGAATACGTTCCATCAGCTTCCGGACGTCCACCATTAAAACAGATCATAGGATATTCCATTCCAATTTTATCTGTATGCACAGAAATGGCAACAGGGTAAGGATAATCAACAGTATATTTTGAATATGTCTTGATTGTATGTGCTACTAATTTTGTAGAATATCTTTCCCACAAAGGGTTCCCTTCTTTTGGGTAATAACTCATACAAAGTACATTTTTGTTGTTAATTTTTACATTTTGTGCATCCCAAATGAATTTCCTTGAACTTGCAAATGCAAAATCACGAACATTAATGGCCTTAAAGGTCCATGTTTTGTAAATTTTAGATTTATCTTTTTCGACTTTCTCGGCTTCGCTTTGGTTTACAATGAAAATGGGTGAATCGGCATTTGTCGCTTCTTTGAGCCTATTTCTTTGCTCCACTGTCAAACAATTAACTGCATTTTGTAATTCACCAGTTGCACCAACAATATGATCACTTGGAACAGATATGTTGACCGTATAATCTCCAAACGGAAGAGCAAATTCACCTGCACCTAAAAATTGTTTATTTTGCCATCCTTCAACGTCATTGTATACACACATTCGCGGGAAACATTGAGCGATTGTATAAATGTAATTGTCCTCTTCTGGAAAATATTCCAAGCCCGATCGGCCGCCAACTTTTTCTCTATCGTTTATATTGTACCACCATTTAATTTTAAATGAAACCGAACTTTTCGGTTGTAGAGCTTTGTCTAAGTCAATACGCATCATCGTTTTATTGATGAAGTATTTCATTTTACCTCCGGATAACGATGTTATTTCTTCAATTTTAAACCCACCATCATAATAAAATATTTTGCGTTCTAAGTCTTGAATAGACTTAAAATCTTCCATTTTTTCGACGGAAATTAATTGAGCATCTGAGCCTGTTTGATAGATATTTTGATCTAATTGAAGCCATAAATATTCTAATTTGTCAGGAGAATTATTGGTATAAGTAATGGTTTCTACGCCGCTTAAAATTTGTGTTTTATCATCAATTTTAATATCAATTTTATAATCGGCTTTTTGCTGATAATAGTTGTGACCAGGAGCACCACTCGCTGTTCTAAATTCGTTAGGTGTAGGTAATTCCTGATCTAATTGAGTAAATTTTGTTTGTCCCAAAACTAGGCTTGGGAAAAGGAAAAAGAAGATTATTTTTTTCATTCTATAATTATCAAAGATTGTTTTTTTGTTTCAGTAAAAATAGCTGTGAAGCTTTTCTGTTCATATAAATAAGTGATTTTATTTTGCTGCTCAGGTATTTCACTCATCATCATGTCAAATGTGATATCGAGAATCTTAGGTCTTGCTATTTTTTCCGAATGGAAATAGAAATTAGTCATGCCATTTGGAAGCACTTCGTAGCCAATTACTTCGAATTTAATATTTTGTCCGTTATCCTTTACCCTCAATTCAGAAAATAGAATAACTGACATTTGTTGAATTAACTTGGTATCGTTAATGTGGTCTTCTAATTCATTCACTGCCAAATTCTTCGTCAGAAACCATTCTTCTAAATCATGGGTTGACAACATCAAAGTACCTTCTAATTTTTCTTCATTGCTATTGTAAGCCAATTCGGCAAAACCAAAAAAATATTGATGCGCGTGAATTGGTGTTAAAGACAACAAGCTGAAAACTATAAACAGGAGAAATTTCATAGTTAAAAATTTTAGCTAAACTAAATAATATAGTCCGAAAGAACTACTCAAATAATAAATAGGTGTCGTTTCCGACACCTATTTATTATTTCTTTTTCATTTTTTCTTGTTGTGCTTTTTGCATTGCTTCCAATCGTTCTTGAAATTTGGATTTTGGTTTTGGACCTTTCGAAGTGACGGTTGCCTTTTTGGCTTGCATTTTCGCTTTCAATTTTGCTTCGTCGACAAAGAATTTCTTGATGGCAAGCATAATCAAAATAGAGAATAAAGTTGAGATGAAGTAGTAGTAACTTAAGCCTGAAGCGTAATTATTGAAGAAGAATATCATCATGAAAGGGAATATATACATAATGACTTTCATATTCGGCATTCCCGGTTGTTGCGGTGTTTGCATCTGTCCACTATTGACGTACGTATAGATAAGTGTAGTTCCTGCCATTAATAAAGTAAATAGCGAAACGTGATCTCCATAAGGCCATATATAAGTTCCAAAATTGTAAATTGAGTCATAAGAAGATAAGTCATCTGCCCAAAGGAAACTTTTTTGTCGTAATTCAAAAGCGGTTGGAAAGAATCGAAAAACGGCTAATAAAATAGGCATTTGAATTAACATCGGGAGGCATCCGGCCAAAGGACTAGCTCCAGATTCTCTGTAGAGTCCCATCATTTCCGTTTGCTTTTTCATGGCATCAGATTTTTCTGGATACTTAGCGTTTAATTCATCAATTTCTGGCTTCAAAATTTTCATTTTGGCAGAGGAAACGTACATTTTCCATTGAATTGGCATTAAAACCAATTTCAGAATCATGGTCAGTAATAATATCGCTATACCTATAGCAAGACCCATTTCCAATAAGAAATTAAAAACAGGTTGAACTGCGTAAATGTTAATCCAACGGAAGAGTCCCCAACCGTAATTTAAAATATCATCGTATCCTTCACCGTAAGATTTTAATACTTCGTAATCATTGGGTCCGAAAAACCAATTAAAATTCATTGTTGCGTCATCGCTAGCTTGTAAATCTAAGGCAAGGGTTGAATTGAAATCTTTCAGGTGCGTATTATGTTTTTTTTCACCCTCCTTATAAGTCACAACTTCCATTTTACTTCCACTCGATCTAAAGGATGAACTAGGTTTCAAAATAGAGGAGAAGTAGCTTTGTTTGTAGGCCACCCAGTTTATGTCATCTTCAGCTTTTTCTTCATCATCGCTCATTTCGCTTAGATAATCAAAACCATCTTTTTTGTTTTGAAAACAAATGGTTGAAATTCTTCTCTGCTCACTGAACAATCGTTCTGTTTTTTTAAATGCAGTTTTCCATTCCAGATTGACATTCTTATTTTGAATATCATTTTTCATTCCTTTAAGACTAATTCCATACGATATATTGTAATTATCTTTAGGTAATGTGTATTCAAAGACTACTGATTTACCTGAAACTGGTGCATAGGAGAATCGAATACTATTTGAGGTCTTTTTGTCGACTGTAAAAATTAAGTTATCAGTGTTGATTTGTTTTCCTCCTGTTTTAAAAACTAAAGCATTTGAAGCATCACCCTTGTCAAAAAGCAACAAAGGTGTATGTTTTTGCGTTTTTTTGTTTTTATCGTAATTGTAATATGTTTGATATTCCTTTAATCGAACAGATGCTATTTTACCACCCTTTGTATCAAAATCAATGATCAATTTGTTGTTTTCCAAACGAATAATTTCGCTTTTTGCAGTTGGAACTGTCTTTTTGATGTCAGATTTTGAAATAGTAGCTTTTTTGGTAGCAGCATCTTTTTTTACTATTACAGCATTATTAATATCTGCCTCTATCGCACTATCGGCTTTAGCTTTTTCTTGTTCGAGACGTTGTTTCTCTCTTAGTTCCTCTGCACTTGGTTGATTGAAAATAGTGAAAACACTTAAAATCGCGCCAATCAAAACCAATCCAACGATTGTATTTCTATCCATTTCTAATTATTAATTTTCTTGTTTTTAATTGCCGCTTCGATAAAAGCGACGAAAAGAGGATGTGGGTTTGCCACTGTACTTTTGTATTCTGGATGAAACTGTGCTCCGACAAACCATGGATGCTCAGGTAACTCTATAATCTCTACTAAACCAGTTTCTGGATTTTTACCGGTTGCAATCATTCCTGCTGCTTCAAACTGTTTCAAGTAATCATTGTTGAACTCGTATCTGTGTCGATGGCGTTCGGAAATTTTATCGGTATTGTATGCATTTGCAGCTTTAGAACCTGGTTTGAGTTGGCATTTAAAAGCTCCTAAACGCATCGTTCCTCCCAAGTTAGCGATTGTTTTCTGTTCTTCCATCATGCTGATTACAGGATGCGGACAGTCTTCTGAAATTTCAGTTGTATGTGCTTCATCATGGCCAAGTACGTGACGGGCAAATTCAATTACCGCGCACTGCATGCCTAAACAAATACCAAAAAATGGAACATTATTCTCTCTTGCATAGCGCACAGCTTCAATTTTCCCAGCAATTCCCCTCGAACCAAATCCTGGCGCAACGAGTATTCCGTCTAAATCAGCTAATTTTTTTTCAAGATTCGTACTGTTCAATTTTTCAGAGTGAAGCCAAACTACATTTACTTTACATTCATTTTCAGCTCCGGCATGTATAAATGATTCCGAAATTGATTTATACGAGTCTTTCAATTCAACATATTTTCCGACCAAACCGATGTTAATAGATGTTTTGGGATTGTCTATTCGTTCAAGGAATTGTTTCCATTTGTCCATGTTAGCTTTGGACTTCGTAGGCAATCCTAATTTTTCAAGAACTACCTTATCTAGTTCTTCATCTTGCATCAAGAAAGGAACTTCATAAATTGTTTTTGCATCTATAGATTCTATTACGGCATTCATGCTAACATTACAGAACTTCGCAATTTTCTTGCGCAGGTCTAAATTTAATGGATGCTCAGTTCTACAACAGAGAATATCGGGTTGCACGCCAAGTTCCAATAATTGTTTAACTGAATGTTGAGTTGGTTTAGTCTTAAGTTCTCCAGCGGCCGATAAATAGGGGATTAGTGTAAGGTGAATGACAATGCAATCGTTATCAAACTCCCACATCATTTGCCGGACAGCTTCTACGTAAGGTAAAGATTCGATATCACCGACTGTTCCTCCAATTTCAGTAATAACGATATCAAAAGTGCCTTTTTTACCAAGTATTTGGATTCTTTCTTTGATTTCATCAGTTATATGAGGAATTACTTGGACTGTTTTCCCAAGAAATTCGCCTTTTCTTTCTTTTTCAATAACGGCTTGATAAATTTTACCAGTTGTGACGTTATTGGCCTGAGACGTTGGAACATTTAAAAAACGCTCATAATGACCCAAATCCAAATCGGTTTCTGCTCCATCATCGGTCACAAAACATTCCCCATGTTCGTATGGGTTTAATGTTCCTGGGTCGATATTGATATAAGGATCAAGTTTTTGAATGGTCACCGAATAACCTCTTGACTGCAATAATGTTGCTAGTGAGGCGGAAATTATTCCCTTGCCTAATGATGAAGTTACACCCCCTGTTACAAAGATGTATTTTGTGGAATTTGACATACCGATTTAAAATTGTAACTACGGGATGCAAAGTTATACTTTTGCTTGACTTAAGGACTATTCCTTCTATTATATTTAATAAAATCAGTACGACCAAATGCTATTTATTCCGAATTGTAGGTATAATTTGTTGTTTCTAATTGACTCTTTATCAAAAACGGGGCAGCCGTTTTCACCCAATCTGGGGTAATGGGGAGTTTTTCTTTCTATTTGTTTTGGAAACAATATCATATCATGAGAAAGGCGGTTTTGAAAAATGTGTCTTACTTGCTCTGAATCCATGCCTATCTGACCATTTAGATAATTTCCAAGAGGTAAATGATAGGATATTCCACCATAAATAATTCCATGGCTCGTTTTGCCAAAAGGTAAATTCTCTAGTATTCGATAACCACTTGGACATTTGTTTAGTTGAATTTTTTGCCAATCTGAACCTCGAGTTTCTCCAGTCCAAAGTTTGGTGCCCAATTGAAAATTAAAATCACGATCGCGATATCCAAGCATTAAATGCCCTGTTCTAAATTTATCTTTACCAGTTCCTGCAAAAATGTCATTTTCAAAAAACAATTGGAAATGTGAAACTTGAGCTGTCCATCCGCCCGAATTTTGACTCGATCCCAAATTATCTCTATACCACAGATAATTATAGCCGACAGCATTTTGATAATTGGTTTGGTGTCTTAAGCCATCCCAAATAAAATCTATATCCATATTTTTTTTTCCTCCAAGGATCAAAATACCAAAAGCAAGCCTGTTTTCAACAAGTTTTTTACGATGTGCTAAATTTCCAAATGAAAAAGTGATCGAATTTCCAAGATTAATTTGAGAGAACCCATGATTGATATATGTGTCTAATCGCAATCCAATTTGCTGGACATGTGACCCGAAATTTCCGATAATTCCAAATTTAACACCGAAATTTCCATGGGTACTCTCTTGCGCTAAAAAACCACTAGTTAAAGTTAAAAAAGTAACAATAACAGCTAACGAAGTAAACTGATAAGATTTTTTGAGCAAAATAATTCTTTTAAAAAGAAACATTTCAAGAATCGTACCTAAAAAACAAATTGTTAGTTTATTGGTTTTAACGATCGAACAGCATCCTTTTCAATTTCCACCCATTTTTGTTTGTATAGATTACCGAGCGCTTTCTTGAAATTCTTCTTACTCATTCCTGCTTGACGTTTTATTTCTTCAGGGGAACTTTTATCATGTAAATGAAGAATTCCCCCTCTTTTTTGAATAAGAGCAAATAATTCTTCAGAAAGTGGTTCTATTTTCCCGTATCCCTCTGGTTCAAGTCGAACATCGAGTTTCCCATCTTCACGAATATTGTATACGTAACCAGTTGTAGTTTCGCCTTTTAAAAGCCTTTTATTGTAGTCTTGATGATAAATTAACCCAGCAAAACGATCATCGACGATTACTTTTACACCTAAGTCAGTTTCATCGTCAATAATAATATCTACCGGTACGTTTAAGACAATATCCCCTGTGTCGGTTGAATAGAACTTTTTAAATTTAGTGGTTGCAACGAGACGATCTGTAAACTCATCCAGATAAAGATAAACTAAGACTTCCTCCCCTTCAACTAACTTGTATCGTTGCTCACGGTAAGGAACCATTAAATCTTTTTCAATTCCCCAATCTAAGAAAGCACCAAAGTTATTCACTTGATTTACTTTTAGGTACGCAAATCGATCAACAGTCACTCTTGGATGCAAAGTTGTTGCTATTAAACGATCTTCTGAATCTCGATAAAGAAAAACGTTGACAACTGTCCCTTCTTCCCAATCGTCTTTAACTAGTTTTTGTGGTAATAATACATCACCATCGTCATCTCCGAGGTAAACGCCAACGCTGGTAAATCTTAAAATGGGAAGGTTATTGTAATCGCCTAGAATCATGAATTAGAAATAAAGTGCAGATGCCAATTTAGAGTTAACAACTAAACAAGGTAAATTTAAACTATTAGTAATAAGGGATTGACCGAAAGTTTCGAATTGAGGAAGAATACTCTCAGAATGATAGGAAAAGGCTAATAATTCTGCTCTCATTTCATGCGCGTATGCTTCAATTTTTTTTATGTAAGGACCTTTTGATTCAAGTTTTACAAACTCTGCCTTTACATTTCTTTCTTCGTAATTGTTTTTAACAATATGAATACGAGTTTTCATTGTCATTAATAATCGCTCGTCACTTTGAGATTCATAAAGAATATGAGCTGTTCCTTTAAATATAGCTGCCATATCTCCAGCTATATTTACGATTTGCAAAGATTCTTTCGTTAAATCAATTGGGACAATAATATTTTTAATATCTCTTAGCAGAGTTCCTTTTTGAACAACTAAAAATGGCACTTCAGAATGGCGAATCATTTTAATAGCGTGAGATCCGAACAACTTTTGCAAACCCAAAGCACCGTGTGTTCCCATTATAATAAGTTGCGCACGTTCTTGTTTCGCCAAGCTGCCCATATCTTCAATAAAATTACCAACTTTTACCAAAGGGGAGAGGGTTATTCCTTCTGGCAACTTTCTTTTCGTAATGATCTCCATCAACTTAGAAGTGGCTTGAATTTCTTTATCAGCCTCATTAACGACATGCATTAATTTTATATCTATATGTACGTGATTAGCAATATGCAATGCATAATCTAAGGCAGCGTCTCCAATATCAGTGAAATCATGCAGCACGATATATAAATTCTTACTCATAACGGTCTAAATTGTTTTATCAAATATACCAAAAGGCTTTTAAATTTTTACAAACTCACAAAAAAAGATAGTATCGAATTATTGATTTCACCATTTTTTTCTCTTTTTCTTCATTTTTTTTAAATCACTGTAAGGATATTGATTACTTGGATCTCGTGTATCTTTGGACTTTTTGATCTTTGGTGTTTTGGTTCTTTTTTCTTTTTTTGTATTTTTCTCACTTCCTTCTGGTAAAGCGGAAGAATGACCACTTCCTCCCGTTGGGGAGCCAGAATCAGTTGGATCTATCCACTTATTTTTCAATTTTATTGTATTGATATTTCCATCGCTATCTGGGGCTTTAATAGTTAATTTTTCCGCAGTTTTGGAATTAACAGCGACAACATCTTCTTTTAGAACCCATTTTCCAGATTTTAATTCAAATGCATCATAAGACATATCAGGAACATAGTAAGCATAAAAACCAGCCAATCCAGTGCTCTCAGGAGATAAGTGATCCATCAATATACGTTCGTATTTTTCGTCATAGCGCAAAGACATATTGCTTTTTTTTGAATATTCGTAGAACACTCTTTTAAACGTTTCGTTTCCCACTTTAAAAACGGGACTACCAAGTTTCGCTTGATTTCCAGAAAAGTACAAAGCGTCGATTAATTTCATGTTTGAACTAGCGCTGTTCCCATCCCAACCGAGTAGAACATACATGTCCCGATTTCCCTTTTCAAATGGTATGATTTGATAATACAAAGCTCCATACCAAGATTTCGAATCTAAAATTCCCATTGGCTTCAAAGCCATTACATCATTGAATTTTTGAAATTCAATTTTTTTAATTTCCTTTTTACGTTCATCGTATCTCAGTATAAAGCAGTAATACTTTTGAGTAAAATCATCTTGTTCTACATTCCAATTGAAAATACGCACAAGGTTATCGGAACTTTTAATTATGCCAACCGTCTTTAACTTTGAAAAAGGATAATTAAAAGCTTGTTTAAAATCTAAAGTTTCGGAAAGTTTTAATTTGAACAGCAAATTTCTTTCTTCTTTCTCTTGATTGTTCTCGGCGTTTCTTAGTGAATTTAGAAAATTAACCAATTCATTTTCCTTTTGAACCATGGATGTGTCCGTTTGCGCATGACCTGCAAAATTTGCCAAAAAAAGGTAAATGAGTACTTTAACGGAGCTTTTCATTTTGGAGGATTTATGTGTTTAGGCCCACTAAAAAACCATAAATATTGTTTTTTATACTGGAAATCGAATTTTTCTAATACTTTAATAACGCTTGTTTGGATTAATTGTTGTCGATGTCACGCGCCAGATTTTATAATTTTTTCAAGTCAGAGATTGCCTTTTTTGGATTTTCGGCATTAAAAACAAAATTACCGGCGACTAAAGCGTTTGCGCCAGCTTGAATTAATAATGTGCCAGTTTCTAGGTTGACCCCACCATCTACCTCAATTTTGGCGTTGGAGCCTTTTCTGTGGACTAAGTTGGCCAATTGTTCAACTTTATAAATGGTGTTTTTGATGAATTTTTGGCCTCCAAATCCTGGATTTACAGACATAAGTAAAACCAAGTCTAAATCTTCTATAATATCATCGAGCAATTCAATTGAAGTGTGTGGGTTAAGAGCTACTCCAGCCATCATTCCGTGTGCTTTTATATTTTGAATTGTTCTGTGAAGGTGGGGGCATGCTTCGTAATGAACGGTTAACATATCTGCTCCAGCTTTTTTAAATTTCCCTACATAGTCGTCCGGATTAGAAATCATTAAGTGAACGTCCAATGGTTTTTTCGCATGCCGTTTTATAGCGGAAATAATAGGGAAACCAAAACTAATGTTCGGAACAAAAACACCGTCCATGACGTCCACATGAAACCAATCCGCATCAGAAGAATTGATCATTTCTACATCGCGTTGAAGGTTCGCAAAATCACAAGACAAAATTGAAGGAGAAATGATTGTAGACATAATTTTTTTTAGCAAAAGTATAAATTTTAAAATGATTTGTATGCTTTTGTCTTAGACGTGAGCAGAACATTCAATACTTAATAATCCTCTCATAAGTAGAATATTCTTTATTTTTGGCTTTTCAAAACAACGTACAATATGGGAATAAATGTTCTTACCCTAATCTTAATAGTCACAGTTTTAATTTCTATGCAAGCCATGCAAAACGGAAACTTGAAAGAAAGACTGATGTATTCGCCTTATTTAGTGAAACACAACAACGAAGGCTATCGAATTTTTACGCATTTATGGATTCACTCAGATGTCGCACATTTATTCTTTAATATGTTCTCTTTGTATGCATTAGGTGGTGTGCTCGAAATGGAATTAATAAATGAATATGGTAGACTTAAGGGCGAGCTACATTTCCTCACCATTTATCTTTTGGGCGGTTTGTTTGCAACATTAATACCTTACATTCGGAATCATGAAAATCCAGCCTACCGATCTTTGGGAGCTTCAGGAGCAGTTTCTGCCATCATATTTGCTGCAATTTTATGGCGACCCGAGATGGAGCTTCAAATCATTTTTGTGCCAATACCATTCAAAGCATATTGGTTTGGCATTTTTTATTTGGCCTATGAAATATGGATGGATAAGAAAGGAAATACCGGAATAGCGCATGATGCTCATATTGGAGGTGCAATTTTAGGGATTGTTTACGTTTTATTAGTTAATTTTGATAAGCTCGCTAATTTCGGTCAACAATTTACTTCCTAAATCCATGTCACATCTATTTCAAAATATTAACGGAGAAGTACTTGAGTCCTCTATAAGTGGAATCAGTTCAAGCAATAGATCCTATTTATACGGAGATGGTTTGTTTGAATCTATTCGTGTCTTCAATGGGGAATTAATTAATCTTGAAAACCATTTTAAACGTTTACAAGAAGGAGCTGTGCTCCTGAAAATAAGGCTGCCTAATTATTACACCGAAGAATTTTTTAAAGAAAAGATTGAAGAATTACTGCAATTGTCTAAAATTGAAAAAGGCGGAAGAGTGAGACTGTCAATTGACAGAATGGCTGGGGGCAATTATACACCAGAATTCAACGAAGCGACTTTTTCTATTGAGGTGAAACCAATAAATTCAAGCGATTTTGAATTAAATTCCAAAGGTTTAGAGGTGGATGTCTTTACGGATATTAAAAAAAGCAGAAATAAACTTTCAAATTTTAAAACAAAAAATGGATTAATTTATGTGTTATCCGGAATACATGCAAAAGAGAAGGATCTTGATGATATGCTGATAATCAATGAAGACTTTGGGATTATCGAAAGCTCTAGTTCAAATCTATTTGTTGTGAGCAACGGAGTACTTTACACTCCAGGATTAGAAGACGGTTGTTTGGCTGGGACAATGCGAATGCAAATAATAAACTTAGCGCTTCGAAATGGTGTAAAAGTATACGAGAGTAAAATTTTACCACAAAATTTGTTGAGTGCCGACGAAGTTTTTTTAACCAATGCCATTGAAGGAGTAAAATGGGTAATAGGATACCGCACAAAAAGATACTTTAACAATACTTCTCGAAAGTTTGTTGCAATGTTGAACGAGTTTTGGGAAAAGCAATTAGAACCTGAAGACAATAGCCTGTCTACTGATGAATGAAATAAGGACCCTAGAAACAAATCATAAAATCAAATCACTTCATTCCTTCCAAAAAAGCAAAGAATGTAGTATCTTTGTAGCTAAATACGACAGGTGTAATTAAAATCAGGCGTATTTACTTCATATTCTAATTGATTTGTATTGACAAAATTGTCTTTTGCCATTAACTTAATTGAGAAATTGAAAAAGACATATTTTACTTTTAATCAAAAAAAATAAATGGGTAAATCACAAGAAACATACAGTAAAAAAGAAAAAGAAAAAAAACGTTTAAAAAAGCGACAAGATAAATTGCTTAAAAAAGGAGAAAGAAAAGAAAATTCTCCTGGTGGTGGTCTTGATAATATGATGGCTTATCTTGATGAGGATGGAAATATCGTAGATACTCCGCCAATCATTACAAAGAAAAAAGAAATTGACGCAAGTGAAATCGTTTTGGGTGTTCCTGCTCGTGAGGCTGAAGAAGACGAGGGACCGGCTGAAGGTAAAGTTGCCTACTATAACGAGTCAAAAGGATACGGATTTATTAAGGATCTTCAATCTCAAGAAAGTTATTTCTTCCATGTCAATGGAGTTCTTGAAGAAATTCGTGAAAACGATAAAGTAACCTTTGAATTAGAGCGCGGACCGAAAGGAATGAATGCTGTTAAAGTAAAAAGAATTGCATAGAAAATACGACTAACAAAAAAGCCTAATTCTAAATATAGAATTAGGCTTTTTTGTTATCATCTGTTTTAAGCGAGAATAACCTTATTTCTTTTTAGATTCAGGTTTAATAAAAAAAGGCAGTCATAAAATTAAATTTATGACTGCCTTTTATATTAATCTGCTAGAGATAAAATCTCTAGCTTTTTACTTTCTACCTTTCAATATTAAAAAAGGAATTATTGGCAACATATATCCAAACATAACCCACTCATATGAGTGATGCTTTTGCTTTTTGCTTTCCTTATAACACAAGAAAGCTGTGATAACGCCTAGTGTCAGATAAATCACTACTAGCGCGGTAAAACCTGATGACATCCAATAGGGAGTTGTTTCCATGATTTCTTTTTTGAGTTTCTAATTTCTATATATTTTATCTGTCGTACAATGCAATGGCGCAAACTGTGTAAGCCAGACAATTAGGCATCCACCAGTAATATCTCAGACATTGTTTGAACTCATACAAATCTTCAGAATTCGTATTGGCTAGGACACCATCAATTAAAAGTTCATTGTTGGCATTAAATGAAATCACGACATCTTTACCGCCATCAATTTTGACTTTCATTACTTCACCATTCTCTTTTAATTTTTGTTCAAAAGATGGAAATATTAAAAGCAAATCTGGATTTGAAATGGATTTGAAACCGTCTTTACTATAAACAACTTTCAAATCTTGCGTACCTGCAAAATAGAAGTTTCCAAATACTGTCATCATTGTCATAAATTGAAGACCATCATACTTATTGTCTAAGGAAGAAACTTCACCTTGGTCGTTCACCAAAACAGTCACTTGTGAACCTTGAATTGACTCTGCCATAGATACAACTGCATTTTTCAGTTGCGCGAAGCTATTCACGTATTTAACGTCCGAAGTAGAATAACCACCCTCACCGTCAAACGTAATAGAAAAGTTGGGAGTCGGCTGGTCTACCGGAGTAACAATCGTTTTGTTGGCTCCTGTCGGAGACGCGGCAGCGATTGAAGTCGACGTTGCAGCATCCTTATTACAAGAGATCGCCACAATTGAAACTACGCCAGCTAAAAATAAAATCTTTTTCATAATTTTTTAAGTTTAGTAATGGAAATAATGTTTTATAAATACTAATTATCAAAACAAAATTGCGTTATTACTGACGAAATAGATGAAAAATGAGGTACTAAAGGATGAGGGGATATAAATTAATGGTGTGTGGTCAAGTTTTCGTTGCCAACGGTCATTTTCGCATTATTTTCTGTAACGAATGCGTTCAATTGAGATACGAAGTCACGTTTTTTATGCTTGCTAAGCTTCACAATTGCTTTGCTGTCAAGGTGTATGATATCTTCTGAAATATACAATTCAGAAAAATGCATGAAATTCATAATGAAAGACTTGTGACAGCGAAAAAAGTATTTGCTGGGCAAGACTTGCTCAACGTGTTTTAAGGATAAATTAGTGGTGAAGGAGCTGTCTGGGAGAAAAATCTTTGTGTAATTGCCATATGCTTCACAATACATGATTTTTTTTACGGCAACTCCTTTAATCCCTTTAAAGGAAGGTATTAAAATAAGTTGATTAAAGTCATCTAGTACAAGCATACTCTTCTAAGAATTCCTTTTACGTACTATAACTCTCAAAATTGAGTAATCAAGTAACATGGTTAAAGTTAGAGATTCGAACGAGACAATACGTGCGTTTAGAGGATTGATTTCAACAGGCTAATGTTGGAATTGATAAAGTTATGTTTTGAAATCTTCCTGATTTTCGGAATCATCTATTTCGTCTTCCGAAAATGATGTAAGAGAAATTAAAAGGGAAGCTAAAACCGGAGAGAACAAAATGAAAAACAACCATAATAATAAATTTAATCTAAGTTGCAAAGCACTGAGGAAAATCCATATCACACCAATTAAGCGCATTCCTATTTCAAAACTGAATACAATAGGGCTAAACTTAAGAGTAACATATAAACTGTCGAAAATTTCAAAATAGCTTAATGTCAATTCCAATAACCATGTAAAACCGCAAAAAACACCAAAAAACAAAGCCTGTCTTTTCAATTTTTTTGTAACTATATCCTCGTTTTTTTTTATCAAACTTGTTCTTATCTTAGAATTAAACAACAGCATTACTAAGTTGGTTCGTTTTCAACTGCAGGCTATTTAGAGTATATGGCTTACTGCTCTTACGATTGTTGCCTCAAAAAAGTTATCGAAAGTAGTTAAAAATTACGTTAAATATTTAACTCCAATTGAAATTATTCTGAATTCATTTAATTTGCATTTTAAACAATTAAAAGCGCGTAGGATGCGCTTGCGTTATATTGGTTCGTTTCAAGTGAACAAGATATCTTACCTTTGTGGAAATTAAAGTAGCACGATGTCTGGATTTGAAATTTTCACCTTACGTAAACAATTAAATAATGCCTTATTAGAACTAGGGTATGATTCGCCAACGGCGATACAAGAAAAGTCTTTTAAAATTGTACTTTCCGGAAAGGATATATTAGGAATTGCTCAAACCGGAACAGGTAAAACGATGGCATATGCATTGCCAATATTGGAAGATTTAAAATTTTCTAATCAAGTTCAACCTAGAGTTCTTGTTTTGGTTCCAACAAGAGAACTAGTAATGCAAGTTGTCCAAGAAATGGAGGCGTTAACGAAGTATATGAATGTTCGGATTTTACCAATTTTTGGAGGTGTAAATATAAATACCCAGAGAATTCGAGTTGCAGAAGGCGCGGACATTATTGTTGCAACGCCAGGACGATTATATGATTTAATTTTAAGTCAGACAATAGCAACGAAAAGTATAAAAAAATTGGTAATCGATGAAGTTGATGTCATGTTGGACTTGGGATTCAGACCACAGTTAATGAATATTTTTGAATTGATGAATGACAAGCGTCAAAATATTATGTTCTCGGCAACTATGACGGATGAAGTTGAAGATTTGATTGATGCATTTTTTATTGCTCCTGAAAAGATATCTATAGCTCTCAGTGGAACGCCATTAGATAATATTAGACAGAGCAGTTATACTGTTGAAAATTTTTACACTAAGGTAAATTTGTTAAGACATTTAATGGCTGATAAATCTACTTTTCAAAAAGTTTTGGTATTTACTTCGAGCAAACGAAAGGCCGATAAGTTGTTTTCTGAAATGGAGGAGGAATTTGGAAGCGAATGTGGTATTATTCATTCAAATAAAGCTCAATCAACTCGTTTTCAAACAATCGAAAATTTCGATAGAGGATATAATCGAATTTTAATTGCGACCGATATTATTGCCAGAGGTCTTGATTTAAATAAAATAACGCACGTAATTAATTTTGATACACCAGTTTTCCCCGAAAACTATATGCACCGAATTGGTCGAACTGGTAGAGCTGAAGAGGAGGGAAGCTCTATTCTTTTTTCTACATCAGCGGAAATGAAATGTAAAAATGCCATTGAAGATCTAATGGATTATAAAATTCCAGAATTAGAATTTCCGAAAGATGTTAAAATATCAGATAGATTACTTGCTGAAGAGCAACCCGATGATTACATAGATAAAAACCCAGGTCGAAATGATAAAAATGCCGATAAAGGAGCCAGTTTTCACGATAAGAAAGACAAAAACAAAAAAGTGAACCTAGGTGGAAGCTACAAACAGAATATTGGAAAAAAATACAAGAAACCAAAGACAAGAGGAGATAAAACTTACCACAAAAGACAAAAGTTGGGTTAGTAATGGAAACACATAACAAAAAAGGCTTGCTTCAAATTGAAACAAGCCTTTTTTGTTATAAACTTGTCCCGTCCTAACATAGCGATACACTAAAACAATAGTGTAATGAAAACACCAGTAAACAAAGTAGGTAACAAGCGAACCCAGAAAGACTACTCTCTTTCTTTTAAATTACAATTAGTAGAAGAAATTGAACTAGGTTTTCTGACAAAAACTCAAGCCAAGATTAAATATGGCATTCAAGGTGATTCAACGGTGAGTAAATGGTTGCAAAAGTATGGTACATTTGATTGGGAGCATAAAAATGAAACTACTATGTCAAAAACACCGGAACAAAAGATTCTAGAGTTAGAAGCTAAGGTTAAACTTTTAGAGAAACAAAAAACACATGCTGAACACCTGGCAGAACGTGCCGATAAGAAGGTTATCATCTTTGACATGCTATTGGATATGGCTAAAAAGGAATATAATATTCGAATCAGAAAAAATTACAAACCCGAGTTATCGACTCCTTCAAAGAAGAACACAAAGAAACATTAGTTTCTACCTGTGATTTACTCGGGGTAAATAGACAGGTCTATTATAGGTCAATAAAATCAACATTTCATAAGCAATTTATTGCTCAAAAAGTACTGGAACTAGTACGAGATGTGCGGGTTTTAATACCCAAATTAGGAACACGAAAATTATATTATATGCTTAAAAATGAATAGGATTACCCCTTTAGGTAGCAGAACGTAAATAGTTTATATTCTGGATCTGTTTATTTGTGTAAAAATAGCACAGATGAAAATACTTAAAGAATTATCGAGAAAAGAATTTAGGGCAAAATTTGGGTCGGAGGCTCTATGTTTAGCCTATTTATCTAAGACGAAATGGGTCGAGGGTTACAATTGTAGAAAGTGTAATAACGGACGATTTGGCTCCGGAAAAAAGGAACACAATAGGCGTTGTTCTCGTTGCGGACATGACGAATCACCAACAGCTCACACGTTGTTTCATAAAATTAAGTTTGGTATCGAAAATGGTTTTGAAATGGCTTATGATATAGCTACAAGCAAGAAGGGAGCAAGTAGCATTTGGTTAGCGGAACGCTTTGGTGTAAAGCAACATACGGCGTGGTTGTTTCGGCGAAAAGTACAAGAGGCAATGAAAAGTAGCGAACAATTTCCACTTGAAAAAGAAGTACATGTTGATGAGTTTGAAATAGGAACACCTCAAAAAGGTGAGCAAGGAAGAAGTAAATCTGAAAAGAAAATAAGAATCGTTATCGCACTAGAATATCGCGATGGAAAACCAGGTCGAGGGTACGCAAAAGTAATTGATGATTACAGCGCAAAATCGCTAAAAACAATTTTTGACGTTCATATCGATAAGAAAGCAAAAATCACCACAGATGGCTGGACAAGATACTCCCCATTAAAAAAGGAATATCCACATTTTGAACAAAAATTATCCGATAAAGGGCAAAAGCTGTGTTCAACTCATAAGTGCAACAAACTTATTATTCAGAGTTTCAATAGGACTAAGATAATTGAATTTTCTGATTGGTCTGTGATTAATTGACAATTCTACTTGTTTAATTCTTTCTTCGGATAC
>Ga0209390_10002324_pt1 | contig 33625 bp, 33 predicted proteins | sample BON01_FD_187212 | JGI IMG/M metagenome (GOLD analysis project Ga0209390, IMG submission 187212) | Freshwater microbial communities from Lake Bonney liftoff mats and glacier meltwater in Antarctica - BON-01 (SPAdes) (version 2) | ecosystem: Environmental > Aquatic > Freshwater > Ice > Glacier...
CGCCAGCAAGTCAGCCAGGCCCTGGATCACCCGATCGGGCCGGGCAGACGCGATTGGCAGCCCCTGGTTGTAACCACCCGGCACGGCCCAGACCGCGACACCGGCATTGCGGGCGCTGGCCACGTCGATCGCGGAGTCTCCAACGAACAACGCCCGCGTGGCCGCCACCTGCAACTGCGCCAGGCAGTGCGCAATGCCATCGGGCGCCGGCTTCTTGCGTGCGACCGTGTCGCCGGCGACCACCAGATCGAGCAGCGAGGTCAACCGATGGCTGTCAAGCAGGCGCCGGGTGAACCGGCCATCCTTGTTGGTCACCACGGCCAGACGCACACCGCGCGCGCGCAGTTGCTGCAAAACCTGCGCCGCATGCGGATACAGCCGGCTGCGGGTGCCGCAGCGCCGCTCATAGCACGGAACGAACAGCGCCACCGCGCGCTGCGCCAGTTCGGAGCCGCGCAACGCCTGCGGTGCCTGACCCGTGCTTTCGGCCAGGCCCCGTATCAGCAGTTCGCCAGTGCCATTGCCGATCCAGCCGCCAACCCGCGTTTCGGCCACCGGAGCGCAACCGAGGCCAGCCAGCGTGTCGTTGAGCGCGTCCGACAGTTCCGAGGCGGTTTCCATCAGCGTGCCATCGAGATCGAACATGACCAGATCGTATGGGAATAGGCGGGTTTCGGGCATGGTGTGTGCTGGATCTTGCGTCATAAGCCCCGAAAGGCTCATCCATCCGGGGTACGGCCCATTGTCGGCGCCCGCGCGGCCCACCGCGATCGGCGGATAATGATCTGAACACATTTGAGGAGCACACCATGGCGTCAGTCAATAAGGTCATTTTGGTCGGCAATCTGGGCCGCGACCCCGAGGTTCGCTACTTGCCGAGCGGCGACGCCGTTGCCAACGTTGCCATTGCCACCAGCAGCAGGTACAAGGGCAAAGACGGCAACATGACCGAAGAAACAGAGTGGCACCGCGTCACATTCTTCGGCAAACTCGCCGAAATCGTCGGCCAATACCTCAAGAAGGGCCGCTCCGTGTACGTCGAAGGGCGCATCAAAACCCGTAAATACACCGACAAGGACGGCGTCGAGAAATTCGCAACCGACATCATCGCCAGTGAAATGCAGATGCTCGGGGGCCGCGAAGGCATGGGTGGACCGAGCGGCGAAGGCGACGACGACGGCAGTTATTCCCGCCCCAGCGCACCATCGGGGCGTCCGGCGCCGCGCCAGCAGGCGCCAGCGCCTGCGCCCGCCGCCGCCAAGTCATCGAGCGGATTCGATGACATGGACGACGATATTCCGTTCTGAATCTATCGGCCAGGGCACCATAGACTGAGTCGTTGTCATCTATCGCCGGCGACGTGGGCGCAGCATGCCGCGCGCGGTCAGTTCCGGGTCCGGAACTGACCTGAGGCTGGCGCCGTCAATGATGGCTCAGCAGCGAGCCGAAACCGGCCATGCGGTCCTGAATACCAACGGCACGCAGCGCATGCCAGTAGGTCGCGGTATTGATCGCAATGACCGGCTTACCCAGGAATAACTCGGCCGCCGCAGCCAGACGTACCATCGACATATTGGTACCGATCTGCACGATCGCGTCGACATCGTCTCCGTCGAGTTGCTGGATGGCCTGCCGGCATTCAGAGTCCTGCGTGTGCGCGATCAACACCGGACTAGGCCGGCGCAAACAGACGTCGCGCACGACGGTAAACCCGCAGTCTTCGTAGAAGCGACGCACCTGCGCGTTGGCCGACGGGAAGTACGGCGACAGGAACGCGATCCGCTTAGCCCCAACCGCATGCAGAGCGGCCTCGGTGGCGAACGATCCGCAGGACACCTCGACCTCGGTCCGCTCCTCCATTAATTTGCGGTACCCCTGTGCGCCCGTCCTTCCATTCCAGAATGTGGTGGCGGACATGCCCATCACCAAATACTGCATTTCGCAGCTTTTGAGCACATCCGCCGCGGCCAACGTGTGCCCAAGAATGATGTCGACCAGTCGCAGGAAGTCAGCATCGGACTTGACGTCCATGTTCGGCACTTCGATTCGGCTGTAGTGATTGGTCACACCGACCGGCCGCATGTCGTCCATGTCCGGTTGCACAATGGTATTCGTCGACGGGCCTAACACTCCGAATTTCATGCGGAAACCAAGATGATCCATGAGCAAACTCCTGTTGTCGGTTAATGCAGCTCCGCGATTCACCTGGCAGACGCGTACATCTGCCCACCGTCCATGTTGATGACGGAGCCGCTCAGGTAGGCCGACAATGGCGAACAGCAAAAGACGGTCAGGTCGGCCACTTCCTGAGGCTCCATCAAGCGACCGAACGGCATGTGGCTGGCCATTTCCATCCAGCGCTCAGCGTCGCCCAGCTTTTTCTCGGCCTGCGTCCGCAACATTGTTTCCATGCGGTCGCTCCGCGTCGGTGACGGGTTGATGCCAAAAACCCGGATGCCACTACGCACGCTCGCCGCACCAACCGCCTGGGTGAACGCAATCAATGCGGCGTTGGCGACAGATCCCGCCAAGTATTCGTTGCGCGGCGCAGCGCCGGCCATTCCGATAATGTTCGCGATCACACCGGCGCGCCCTTGCGCCTCCATGCGCTCCAACATCGCACGCACTACGTTGATGTAGCCGAACAGCTTGAGTTCCCAGGACTGCCGCCACCGGGCGTCGTCGAGTTCGCGCAAGGAGCCACCCGGAATCGCACCGGCGTTGTTGACCACCATATCGACGGTACCGGCCGCCTGCATCAGTGTCTGCAGGCCTTCTGCGGTGGCCATGTCGGCAGACAGGGTCTGCGCATTGACGCCGGTCAGTGCCTTGATCTGCGCGGCAGCCTTGGTTAGAGACGCGTGCGAGCGCGAGACGATCAGCGGCAGTGCGCCTTCACGCGCAAACGACGTCGCAATCGCGAGCCCGATACCGCGGGATCCTCCCGTGACGATGACACGTTTGTCTTTGAGTTGCAGGTCCATGGCAGGTTTTCCTTGAGATGATTGAACACGATGTGGCGCCAGTGCGGAAATCTCTCAGCAGCCTACGCCAGCGCGGGTTTTTCTGCTTGCTGGCGAAGCCACTGGATGGAGCGCCCGCCAAAACGACGTTGCAACGCAGCCTCGGCAAAAGCGATCGCGTCGAGCAGGGCGTGCAGATCGATGCCGGTGGCAAAACCGCTGCGCTCGGCCATCAGCACCAGATCTTCGGTCGCCAGGTTGCCGGCGGCGCCGGGCGCAAACGGGCAACCGCCGATACCACCCGTACTGGCATCGAAGCGGCGAACACCGGCCTCCAGCGCAGCCCAGGCGTTGGCCACGCCCATGCCACGGGTATCGTGGAAATGCACGGCCAGTCGATCTGCGGATATGGTTGTCAGGAGCACCTGCAGCAGTTGCTTGACCATGCCGGGAGACGCAGACCCGATGGTGTCGGCGATGACCACTTCATCGGCACCTGCGGCCTGCATGCGCTGTGACAGTGTGACCACGGTATCCATGGACGTCCGTCCTTCGAACGGGCAGTCGAAGGCCACCGCCACATAGGCCCGCGTGCGAAGACCTTGCGCCTTGGCTCTCTGCAGCGTTTGCGCGCTGACATCGGCCGCCTGCGATAGACCCATGTTGATGTTCTTGCGGTTCATGGTTTCGGTGGCCGACAACACCACTGCGATCTCTTGCGCACCCGCCGCGCTGGCGCGTTCCAGGCCCTTGAGGTTGGGCACCAGTACCGAGGCACGCACGTCAGGCAGCTGCGCCATGACACGGGGTAACAGATCGGCGGCATCAGCCATTTGCGGCACCGCCTTGGGTGACACGAAGCTGCTCACCTCTATGCTGCGCACACCAGCGCAGGCCAGGCGCCGGATCAATTCGAGCTTGGCCTGCGTGTCGACTGCTATCGACTGATTCTGCAGGCCGTCGCGCGGCGACACGTCTGTAATAAAAATCGGCTCCATGGCATCGGCCTCCAACGGTTGGTTCAGGCGATCGCGCCTTTGGACTTCAGCTGCGCCAGCTGCTGCGGGCTGTAACCTACGAGATCGCCCAGCACCGCTTGCGTGTGTTCGCCCAGTTGCGGCGGACGGGTGTAGCTGCGTGGCTGCGCCGCCGACAACTTAATGGGATTGCCCGGCATCTGTACTGTTTCGCCGTTGTGCAGCTGTACGTCGACCACCATGTCGCGCGCACGCACCTGACTGTCCTGCAGCGCCTGTCCGAAGTTGTTCACCGGGCCGCACGGGATACGCGCCGCCTGCAATTGCGTCTGCCAGCTGGCGGTGCTCTGGGTCTTCATCTTCTCGCCCACGAGCGCATCGATCCGGGCCTTGGCGGCGTACCGGGCCGGCTGGCTCTTGAATGCCGGGTCCAACAGTTCGGGGATGCCGATGAAATCGGCGAATCGCGCAAAAAAGCCATCGCCGATACACGCCACGATGATGTGCCCGTCCGCCGTGGCGTAGCTGTTGTAGGGCACGTGGACGAAATGCCCGTTGCCGATGCCTTCCGGGGTATGGCCTGACATCAGATACATGGTGGCCATGTAGTTCAGCATCGATATCTGGGCATCGAGCATTGACACATCGACATGCTGGCCGGCGCCGGTGCGCTCGCGCTCAGCCAACGCTGCCAGCACACCCATCGTGCCAAAGATACCTCCGCCCAGATCGCCAATCGGGATGCCACTGCGGATGGGTCCGGTGTCGGGCGTACCGGTGATCGACATGGCACCCCCCATGGCCTGCACAACCTGATCGAAGGCGGGGCGCTGGGTCTCGGGGCCAGTTTCGCCGAATCCGGTCACCGAACATGTGATGATGCGGGGATTGATCGTGGTCAGGGTTGCATGGTCGATGCTCAACCGCTGGGTCACACCGACGCCGAAGTTATCGTAGACCACGTCGGCATGCCGCACCAGGTCGTGGAATACCGCCCGGCCTTCCTCGCTCTTGAGGTCAATGCATACGCTTTGCTTGTTTCGGTTGAGCGTCAGGAAATAGGCCCCCATGCCTTGGCGCGAATACTCCGGATCATTCTCCAGCAGGCGACGTGTGCCTTCGCCGCCGCCTACCGGCTCGACCTTGATGGTGCGCGCACCGAGGTCGGCCAGCATCATCGTGCCATAGGGGCCCGACAACATGTGGGTGAGGTCGAGGACGGTAACGTGTTCGAGTGCCATGGTGGGTATCGCTTGTTTTGCAGTGTTTCGGATCAGGGACGCAGGCCAGACTGGAGTTGCGCCAGTGTCATCACGTCGGCGTATTTCGCGTTCAGGTCGAACAGGTTCGCTGCATGGGGTTCTGGATGTCGGTCACCGCACGCGTCGGACACCACCACCGGGATGAATCCGAGTTGCATGGCGTCGACACCGCTGGCACGAATGCAGCCACTGGTGCTCATGCCGGCCAGCAGCACGCAGTCGACTCCCTGCGCATGCAGGGTACTGGCCAACGAGGTGCCAAAGAAGGCGCTGGCGTATTGCTTGGTCACGACGGGTTCGCCGTCTGTCGGGAGGAGTTCCGGCACGACGTCTGCGAGTGGATTGCCGACGCAGAACACCTTGAGCGCCGGAACCTTGCGAAAGAAGACACCCCCATCGAGCCCGTCGGCGCGGTATTCGACCCGGGTGTGGCAGACCAACATCTTGCGCGCACGTGCCCACTGCAACAACGAACGCGCGGGCGCGATCACCTCGGGCCGATTGGCGAACAGCGGCGACCCGGATTCAAAATAGGCTTGCGCAAAATCGATCATCACCAGTGCCTGGCGACTGCCGAAACCCAGCTTGCTGCCGAAAGCGCCATTGCCATAGTTGGCTTGCAAGGATGGGGTGTCAATGGTGGACATGGGGTTTGGCTCCTATCAGGGTTTGCTTGGCAGAATGGATGTGGCTGCCCATCACGCATTTGGCCCAGGCGTCATCATGGGCGCGGAAAGCTTCGATCAACTCGCGGTGGTGACCGAAACTGCGCGCCAGTTGCGCCGAGCTGTAGCGGCGAAAGGTCTGTTGCACGATCGGCACTTCGATGGCCGCCGCGAGCATGGAGACCAGTCGCTCGTTCTGACTGGCGCTCGCAATGAGATTGTGAAAGTCCCGATTGAGACGACCAATTCGCGTGGTATTGACTGCGCCGAGGTCGACGCCCTGCGCTTCGATTGCGTCTTGCAGCTGCACCAGCGCAGCCAGATCAGTGTTGCTCATGCGTTGCGCCGCATGCCCTGCTATCTCACTCTCGATCAGCGCGCGCAGGTCGAAGATCTGGCGCATCTGCTCGGACGTCCACTCCCGCACCACGGTGCCGCTATTGGGCTTGAACAAGGCGAAACCATCGGCCACCAACTGCCGCATGGCCTCTCGCACCGGCGTGCGTGAGCTGTTGAACTCGGCGGCGATGTTTTGCTCCGTCATGCGCGCGCCCGGTGCGTAGTGGCCATCGATGATCTGCTCCTTGATGGCACCGTATATCCGCGAGGCGACTGTTTCCATGGGTGTGCGAGGCTCGGTTGTTCGTAGTGTGTTCAGTGGCGTTCGAGCAAGCTGCCGAAACCACTGATGCGGTCGGTCACTCCGGACGCGCGCAAGGCCTGCCAATAGATCGCAGTGTTGATCGCGACCACGGGTTTGCGCAGCCAGGTTTCGGCCTCGCCGGCCAGGCGCGCCATGGCCAGATTGGTGCCGACCTGGACCAATCCGTCGATGTCATCGCCGTCCAGCTCCATCAGCGCGTCGCGCAACTGCGCCTCGGACACATGGGCGATTTTTACCGGGCTCTCACAACACAGGCCCTTGATGCGTTTGACCTCGAAACCCGACTCCTCGAAAAAGCGGACAACGTTGCGATCGCCGACCGGGTGGTAAGGAGTGAGGACGGCAAGTTTCTTCATACCCAAGGCCTGGAACGCGGCGTCGCAGGCCTCCGACCCCATCGATATCGGCAAGCCGGTGCGCTCGTGCAACTGCGCCTTGAGCGTACGGCTGGCCGCCAGACCGTCCCAGAAGGTCTCGGCCGAAATACCCAGTACAAGACGATCGGGCTCACATGACATAGCCGAGTCGACTGCGTCGTCCTGGGCTGCGGCAATCAGCGTGATCAGTCGATTGAAATCATCGTCGTTCTTCAGCGCAATGTTGGGAATTCGAATGCGGCTGATGTGGTTGGTCACGCCAGGCGGTCGCATGGCGTCGAATTCGGGCTGCACGCTGGTGTTGGTCGACGGGATCAGGACCGCGAACTTGTGCCGCCATCCAAGTGAATCGGACATGGTTGATTCCAGTTGTTGACAGGGTCTGCTGCAATCTATTGTATACATCGCATGCCAAATGTTGTAAAAAACGGCTATCAACTGGCTCCATTGTCGACAATGGTGTGCTAACCTTGGCTCCAGATCGTGTATGACATAGTCTCAATATCAAAGTGGCCCTGCCTGCAGGACCGGCCATTCCAACAGTAATCGCGTGGAGTCCACATGACCGACAGCAGCCGCACAATGGAGCCCACAAAAGGCTATTTCACAAACCGAGACGCCATTGCGCCTGAACGACTGGCCTCGGTCGAAGGCGTCAAGCCCAAGGGCAAAGTCGAGGTACGCCGCGTGATGGTCGGCAACGAGATCCTGATGCTCCACGTGCTGCGCGAGAAGGGTTTGATCGATCCGGTGCACAAACACATGGATCACGAAACCGTGGCCTACCTGATCCAGGGACGCTTGCGGGTCGTGATCGGCGGCGAGGAGCACATCGCAGAAGCTGGCACCTCGTGGATTCACCCACGTGGTGTCGAGCACTTCAGTGAAGCGCTGGAAGACTGCGAGCAGCTCGAGATCAAGTCGCCACCGCGCAAGACCTGGACCACCGAGTAAACCCTCGCGCCGCGCGAACGCACATCAGCCACTATCCGCGATGCACATCATGACGACCTGGACCGACCGTGTGGAGCACACGCTGACCCGCGAAAACCTGGCGTTGCTGCTGGACAACACGATCCCGGCCATCCGTGTACCGGGATTCGCCACGGCTGCCGAGTGCACCGCCTTTGCCAGTGCGGCCAAGGCCGGCCGCATGCAGTATTACAACGTGTCCGATCGCATCGGCTACATCGGGCTGGCACAGTACCAATACCGTTGGACCAAGACGAAGGCCGAATTCCTGGCCGACGTGGCGCAAGCGCAGGCAGACGTGCAGGGGGTGTTCGACGCTGCGAACTTCAATCCGTTGCAGCGTCTGATCGAACTGCTCCGAAGCCATTGGACTGCATCGGTGGACATTGCCAATGAGGACGGAAAACCCTATTTCGCTGGTATCGTGCGCTCGACCTGCGACAAGATCGATCTGCATGCGGATTGGGCGCCCATCAATTCGCCCGACTACGCAATCGGTGCCATTGACGGCCATTTGGGCTGGAACTTTTTCGCCGAAGAATTGCAGTCAGGTGGTCATACCATCGTGTACAACAGCCCGTGGGACCCCGAAGTGACCACCGGCGAGATTCCCAAGAGTTATGGTCTGGACCGCAGCTTGGCGGAAGGTGCGCCCTGTTTCACCTACAGTCCAACGGCCGGGGACGTCGTGATCTTCAACACCCGCAATCCGCATGAGATCGCTCCCGGCACGGCCAAGCCTGGCGGCAGTCGGGTCTCCATTGGTTCGTTCGTCGGGCGCATGCCCGACAACCGCCTGGTGTTGTGGGCCTGAGTTGCTGCACCATGCTGGTTGAAATGCGCACCTATGTCTTGCATCCCGGCACGATGGCCACTTTCCTGGCGGCCATGGAGCACGAAGGACTTGCCATCGAGCGTCCAATCCTGGGCCGCTTGCTGGGTTACTACAGTACCGAGATCGGCACACTGAACCAGGTCATCCATTTGTGGGGCTATGACAGCTTCGAGGAACGCACGCGGCGACGCGCGCAACTGGCGCAGGACGGCGCTTGGCAGCGCTTCGTACCCCAGGTAACGACGTGGGTCCGTGACATGCACAACCAGTTGCTGACACCAGCGCCATTCGCGTTGCCCGAAACGCTGGACTGGCAAACTGGCACGCAGGTTGCTTGATACAAGATGCGTGCGGCCCATGTCCGCACCATGCCCCATTGGCGCACACATCGGCGCCGGATCCTGAGGAGATCGTTGTGACGGCCTTGATTCAATGGTGCTCCAATGCATCGCGCTGGCTGGCCTGGCTCGGCGGCGCAGGTCTGCTGCTCAGCGCCGGCCTGATTTCGCTAGACGTGGTGTTCCGCGCGTTGTGGAGCGTGACCTATTTCGAAAGCTTCGAAATCTCAACCTACGCTTTTGCGGTCGCAGTCGCGATGGGCATGTCCTATGCCATGGTGACGCGCGCACACATCCGCATCGAGGTGCTGTATTCGGCGTTGCCTGAGAAGTGGCGCCCCTGGCTCGACGTTTGGGCCTATATCGGGCTGTCGGTCGTGAGCGTGACTTTGCTGTACTGGTGTGCACAAACGGTCATCGGCAACTGGCAAACCGGCGCGCGCTCGAACTCCTCGCTCGCACTGCCGCTGGTATGGCCCCAGGCCCTGTGGTTGCTCGGGCTGGCCTGGCTGGCGGTGTTGTCCACGCTGTACGCGATGTACGGGCTTGGACGTTGCCTCACCGGACGCCCGCAAGACGCGCACGCCAAGCTCGGAGTGGCTTCGCTGGAAGAAGAAATCGAAGCCGGCACCGGCAAGGAGCGGCGCTGATGCTGGCCACCACCCTTGTCCTGTTGCTGGTGCTGGCAGGCAGCGGCCTGTTTGTTGCCGCTGTGCTGGGCGTGCTCGGTTATTCGCTGGCAACGTTCTTCTCTCCGTTTCCGCTGATTCGCGGTCTGGGCGAAGTCGCCTGGAGCTCGAGCGCCGACTTCATCCTGGTAGCGGTTCCCATGTTCATCATGATGGGGGAGTTGCTGCTGCGCTCGGGCATCACCGACGCCATGTACAACGCGCTCGATCGCTGGGTCGGACATATTCCTGGCGGCTTGATGCACACGAACATCGCTACCTCCGCCGTATTCGCAGCGACCTCGGGCTCGAGCATCGCCACTGCTGCCACGATCGGTACGGTGTCGATCCCCAACATGGACCGTTTCGGATACAACCCCAGTCTGTTCCTGGGATCGATCGCCGCTGGCGGCACGCTTGGCATATTGATCCCCCCCAGCATCAACATGGTGCTGTATGGCGCGATGTCGGATACCGCCGTGGGTGATCTCTACCTGGCTGCCCTGATTCCGGGCGTGATGATGGCCGGCCTCTTTTCGCTCTACATCTACCTGCGTTGCAAATTGAATCCGTCGCTGGCGCCGAACGGCGAACGCGCGCAATGGGCCCAGCGCCTGCGCGGCCTGGTGCACCTGGTGCCGCCATTGCTGCTGTTCATGCTGGTGGTGGGCTCGATCTATGCCGGCCTTGCTACCGCAACCGAAGCCTCCGCGCTGGGCGTGATGGGCTCGTTGGCGCTGGTCATCGCGCGCGGCCGCCTGTCGGTGTCGCTGCTGCTGCGTTCCTTCGAGGGTACAGTCCGCACCACTTCGATGGTGATGGCAATTGTGATCGCGGCCTATTTCCTGAATTTCGTGCTGTCCACTCTGGGGCTCACCGACGCGGCTGTCCAGTGGGTCGGCCAACTGGGCTGGAGCCCCAACGCGGTGTTGCTGGCCATCGTTGTACTGTATGTCTTCCTGGGCTGCTTCGTTGAGTCGCTGACACTGATGATCGCGACCACGCCCATCGTGGTGCCGATCATCACGCAACTGGGGTTCAGCCCGATCTGGTTCGGCGTGGTGTTCGTCATCCTGATCGAAACTGCCCTGATCACGCCGCCTATCGGCATGAACCTGTTCGTCGTGCAGTCCGTGCGCAAGGGTGGGCCGTTTCGCGACGTCGTGATGGGCGCATTGCCCTTCGTTGTATTGATGTTCATGGTTATCGCCGCGCTGGTCGCCTTTCCCGATCTGGCACTGTGGTTGCCATCCGCTTTCGCCGCTAGCCGTGCCTGACACGGCCCATTTTTCCAACCATAGGAGACTTCAATGAAACTCGGATCCAAATCTTGCTGGGGCGCAATCGCGCTGATGCTGGGCATGACGGGCACTGCCCAAGCGCAAAACTCACCCAAGGTCAACTTGCAGGTCGTCGGAAACCTCGGTATCACCACCCAGTACAAGGAGCTCGAGGCACCGTTCTGGACCAAGGACATTCCGGCCGCCACCGGCGGCTCGGTCACGGCCAGCATCAAACCCTGGAACGAGATGGGCCTCAAGGGACCCGAGGTGTTCAAGTTGCTGAGCCAGGGCGTGTTCGACGTCGGCACGACCCAACTGGGTTTTGTTGCCGGCGACGCCGCGATCAACGACGCCACCGACCTGGCCGGCGTATCCCCGACCATTCAGACCTTCTGGCAGGTCACACAGGCTTTCCGTCCGACGCTCGAACGGTATTACGACCAACAGTTCAAGGTCAAGGTGATGGGCATGTTCTCGTTCCAGGCACAGGTGCTGTTCTGCCGTGATGAAATCAAGGGCCTGTCCGATCTCAAGGGGCGCAAGGTACGCACCTCGGGCGCCTCGCAGGCTGATTTCATCAGCTACTTTGGTGGTTCCGGTGTGAACATGGCATTTGGCGAGGTGCAGCAGGCGCTGCAGAACGGCGTCATTGACTGCGCCATCACCGGCACCCTGGGTGGCTACAAGGCGAAGTGGTACGACGGCGCCAAGTACCTGTACTCCTTGCCGATCAACTGGGGCGCAGGCATGTCCGCCATCAGCAACAAGAGTTGGAACAAACTGGACGCCAGCCAGAAAAAAACAATGCTCAGCGAATTTGCCCGACTGGAAAAGGCGGTATTCGACCAGAACGTCCGTGAGAACGACATTGGCCTGGCGTGCAACACCGGTGGCGCCTGTCCTGAGGGCACGGCGGCCAACATGGTGCTGGTCAAGCCAGCGGAGGGCGACGCCGAATTGCGACGCCAAGCTCTGGTCAATCAGGTGTTGCCGCGTTGGGCTGGCCGATGTGGCGCAGAGTGCGTGAAGACATGGAACGACACGGTTGGCAAGATCGTCAACCTGACTGCCAAGGCCAACTGAGCAGCGAATCGCAGTAGCGCATCAGCCGTGAGAATCGGCTATGCGCGGGCGCCGCCGTTCGGTACCGGCAGCACCAACGCCAGCAACAAACCGGCATGTGCCGACTCCGCAATCGCGGAGTCGGCGTTTTCCTTTAGCGCGACGACGCCAACAAGGCTGCCAATGGTTGCGCATCCCGCGCCTCTGGTAGGCGCCGCAGCCAATCGAGCATGTCCTCCATGCGCCGGTCCTGCTGCGCATCGCGCGCTCGCGTCAGGTGCCAACACAAGCGGAACTTGTCTTCCCGCTCCTGCGTGCTCAACGGCAACATCGGGTGCCCCCACGCGTACGGAATTTCGCGCGCGATGGACTCTCCATTCGCCAACTCCAGCCTCAGCGTCTGCGGATAGAAGGCGTTCGGGTTCGGGTGTGGCTTTTCGCCGGTGATCACGCGCAGCGCCAGCGCTTCGACGATAGGATCACTCAGGCCTTCGGACCGGAAGGTCGTGGGATCAACACGGCCCAGCACCACCTCGGCCGCAGCCACGAATGGAATGCACAAGCGCGCGTAATTGGGCGCCGGATGGTGCATCATGGGCCGCCCGACCAGGCGCATCCCCAAAGGCGGCAAAGTCACTTGCATGCCTGCGATCCGCTCCAATGCATTTGTCGCGTTCAAACCAAGTTCTTGCCGCAACTGGCGCATCGCATGGATCACACCATGCGTCACGCGTCCGCTCGGAAACGGCTTGTGCGAGAGCTGCGTCACCTTCCAGGGCGCGCCCATGGCGTCGAGCGCGGCCGGCAGATCGTGGTCGTGTTCAAAATTGGTGAAGAAACCAAACCGCCCGGCCAGCAACTCTACGGGTGCAGTAACACCGACCCGCGCCATGTCATGTGCCTGCATCGCATTGCGCGCGGCAAATCCCATCTGCATGGCCAGCATCATCGAGCCTTCTTCGTGGGCCTGCATCGGACCACACATCTGTGAGTAGCCGATGCCGAACGCATGGCGCAGTTGATCGCGTGGCAACGGGTCCAGGCAGGCCACGGCAGCCAGTGCAGAGAAGACGCCTGTGGTCGCCGGACGGAAGAAAAACATCGCACTGCGCGTGGCAGCAGCCAGCGTGCAGGAGACCTCGAGCGCGACGACAAATGCACGTATCAACGCTGGCCCATCGGGCGCACGTCCGAGCGCGCTGAGTTCGTCGACCTTGGCCATCAGCGCGCCAAAGATCGGCGGCGTCGGCAGGATCACACCGGGCTCGTAGACGCAGTCGAATTCCAGCGCATGGCACTGATAGCCATTGACCATGGCCGCCACCGGCGGCGGCGCGCGCACGCCAGTGTTCCAGATCGAGGCCGCGACTTCGCCAGGCGTTCCCCATCGCGCCGCAACCGCCACCAGTTCGTCGAGCTTGGGGGCCAGCTTGCCGGCGCAGGCCACGCCCACTGTGTCGAGGAAAAAGACGGTGGCGGCCTCAACCGCCGACGCGGGCAGGTTTTCGTAGCGCGTGTGCTCGATCAGGTCGAGTACCCGTTCGATCGGGTCGTGAAATGTCGGGTCAGTCATGGTGCACCATCCGCAAAGTGAGAAGGAAAAAGGGGCGGACGCCGCTGTAGGAATCCGTCCCGCCCCTCGGCGAAATCAGGCCCCAGAAACAGCGCCAGGAAGGTCTGCTCCGCCTCGGCCAGGGCAGCCACATCCTGCGCCATGACGGCGCGCAGTCCACTCTTGATGGCACGCGTCGCATCGACAGAATTGGCGGCGATAGCCTGTACCAGCATGTCAGCCTGTTCCGCAAACGCTTGCTGTGGCCAGACTTGGCTGACCAGCCCCGATTGCAAGGCACGCGCAGCGGACCATGTTTGCCCTGTCAGCATCAACTCACTGGCCGCAGCCAAGCCACAGGTTCTGACCAGCAGACGCAGATGGTCGGAAGGGTAGGAAAGTCCGAGCTTGGCCGGGGTCACCGCAAAACGTGCCTGTGTGCTGGCGATGCGCACGTCGCACGCAGTCGCAAGGGCAACCCCACCACCCACGCAGGGGCCGTCGATCAGCGCCACCACCGGCAAACCACATTGCGCCAGCGCATCGACCGCGTCGTGTATTTCGCGCGCTGCCACGCCAGCCTCGCCGGGCGTGGTGTATGTGTGGCCGAACTCGCTGATATCGGCACCGGCGGCAAACAATCCTGGTTGCGCGCCCTGCAGCGTCAACAGACGGGTTTGCGGCGCGGCCAATGCCGCGCCCACCAGACCGGGAAGGACGCGCCACATGGCCCGGCTGAGCGCGTTCTTGCGCGCAGGATGGTTGATCACGATACGGGCAACAGGGCCATCCTGCAACAGTTCTAGCAATTCCATGATTCGGTGAGCGACCGACAAGCGGTCGTAGTTGATCTATTCGATGGAAGCGATAATAATATGTCCGTACAACTTTGCAAAGCCGGCAGTCGATCTGGTCGCCGATGTACCGCACATCGGGCCGGCCAGGGCGCACGGCAACGCCTTCCATGCAATACACCGTTTCCCCAAAACCTTATCGGTGGCCTGGCGACGCCAGGCTCGCGCTGTCCATCGTCGTCAATGTCGAGGAAGGCGCTGAAGCCAACATCCTCGACGGCGACAAATACCCCGAGCCGGTCGACGAAATGGGCATTGCGCTCAAACGCACAATGCGCAATTACGGCAACGAGTCCAACTACCGCTACGGTATCACCCGAGGCGCGCCACGCGTGATGCGGCTGCTCGAGCAGCACGGCATCCAGGCCACCTTCACCGCCTGTGCGTTGGCGCTGGAGCGCGCGCCGGAACTGGCCCGGGAAATCGTGCGCCAAGGTCATGAGGTCACCTCGCACGGCTACCGCTGGTCACACCAGTTCAACATGAACGAGGAAGATGAACGCGCCTACATCCGCAAGGCAGTGGATTCGCTGACACAGTCGACCGGTCGCCGGCCGCAGGGCTGGTTGTCAAGGTACCTGATCACACCCAACACCCGTCGACTGCTGATCGAGGAAGGTTTTCTGTACCATATGGACGACCTCGGTGACGACGAACCATCCTGGGATAGCGCGGCCGGCAAGCCGATCGTCGTGCTGCCTTATCAGGTCGATAACAACGACATGAAAATGTGGTCCGAGCCATCGTACACACCGGATCAATGGCTCAAATACGCCAAGGACAATCTCGACTGGGCGCTCGCCGAAGGCGAACACGAAGTCAACATGATGTCGATCGGCCTGCACCTGCGCATCATCGGACGGCCCGGTCGCATCTGGGCGTTGCAGGAGTTTCTGGCGTACGCGGCAAAGCGCGGCCGCGAGCCAAACGGCGTGTGGATCACCACCCGCGAGGCGATCGCGCAGCACTTTGCGGCGCACATGCCCTGGCGTGGCTGAGATCGATTGGCGACGCTGGTTGCGCGCTGGCGACCACCTGGTGTGCTCGCACATGTCGGCCGAACCCGTGGCCTTGTTGCAGTCGCTGGCACGGTCGGCGCCGGCACACCCGTTGCAACTGATGCTCGGCGTTCCCTTTTCTCAGGCGGCTGCCGAGTTGCCGGCAAGCTGCGCCATCACGACCTTCGGCGCCATGGGCAGCGCGGGGCAACTGGCACGGCGCCGCGCCGTGCAGCTGAGCCCGCTGCATTACAGCCGCTCCGAGCTGGTCTACGCGCAGGGTTTGTGGCCATGCGACGTCGCACTGGTGAGCCTGGCCCGCGCGCCCGATGGCCAGTTGTATCTGGGCGCCTCGCACGGTCCCGGTCTGGCCGCGGCGCGACGCGCCCGCCATGTGATTGCCGAAATCAATGTCCAGGCCCCCTGTATAGAGGGCGCCGCCTGGCCCGTCGATCTGCCGATCAACGCCATGGTCGAGGTCGACCATCTGCTGGCGCCGCTGCGCGAGCCATCCTCGAGCGAGGCCGAGCACGAAATCGCACGTCGGATCGCCGAGCTGGTACCCGATGGCGCCTGCCTGCAGGTAGGTTTAGGCGGCTTGCCGTCGGCTACGCTGGCTGCGCTGCACGCACACCGCCACTTGGGCGTGCACAGTGGGATGTGGTCCGATCAGTTGCAGGCCCTGGTCAAAGCCGGGGTCGTAGACCATACCCGCAAAACACGCGACGCCGGCGCCGCAGTGGTCGGCTCCGTACTCGGCAGCGATGCGCTGTATCGCACCGTGGATCGCAACCCGGCAATCAGCCTGCGCGAACCGGGTTACACCCACGATCCCGCCGTGATCGCGTCGATCAGTGATTTTTTCAGTCTCAACAGTGCGATTGAAGTCGACCTGCTGGGCAACGTTAACGCGGAGGCCGTGGGCTCCGCGGACGGCCGCTGGCGCCATGTCGGTGGCGTGGGCGGCTTGCCCGACTTTGTCCGGGCCGCCCGCCTGTCGCGCCGCGGGCAGTCCGTGATCGCCTTGCCCGCGCGAACACCCCGCCAGCAGCCACGTGTCGTGGCGCGCCTGAACGGCCCGTGCACGCTGGCGGCAAACGATACCGACCTGGTGGTGACCGAACACGGCGTGGCGCGGCTGCGCGACGCTAGCCTGGGCCAGCGCGTGCAGCGCATGCTGGCCATTGCGCACCCCGAAGACCGCGACTCATTGGCAGCCAGCGCGCGCGCCATGGGTCTGGCCTGACACCGGCAGGGCCATGACCACAAGCGATACACACGCCATGCAACCCGACATGCCCCCCGGACGAGTCGGCGTATCGCGTCGGCGGCAACTACCGCGGTTGACCATGCACTGCCTTGACTGGCGCGGCGACGGCATCTCGTTGTTGCTGCTGCATCCGAACCGGACAAACGCGCGCGTCTGGAATTTTGTCGTTGTCCATTCAGAACTGTGCCACCGCTGCATCGCACCCGAAGCACGCGGAAAGGGCTTGTCGGATTACCCCACGCATGGCTACGACTACGCCGATTAACTGAGCGACTTGCGTGCCTTGCCCGATGCACTGGGAGTAGCGCGCGCACATGTCGCGGGCGCGGCCACCGATGGCAACCCGCAGGGTCTGGCCGCCTTGATGGACGGCTTCATCGGCGCGTTGTAAGCGAAAACAGTTGCAGGATGGGTCCGTCCCACAGGTGCGTGGCATCGCAGGCGCGGCTGTTGGTCCCCGAACACATTGGCGCACAAGGCCGGCGCGCAGCAGCCGTCAACCCGCAACGATCGGGCAATTGGCTTCTTTCTCGACCAAGTCGTAGACGAAGACGAATTTCGCCATGCCGGTCAGGATCCCGGCCACCATGCCAAGCTCGAAAATCTGCGCATCGTCAAAAAATGGCTTGAGCGCGCAATGCAGCTCGGTGCCGAGTTCGCCATGCATGTTTGTCATGACGATCTGGTCGGCCAAGCGCAACACGGCGCGATCCTGCGGCGAGAAACAGACATGATCCTCATGCATGATGTGGACCAGCTGCTCGGCGCTGACGCCAGCATTTTCAGCCGCCACACGGTTGCCCTTGTTGCAGTATGCGCAGCCGTGTGTCATGGACAAGCGATAACGCAGTAACTCTTTGCTGCGGACGTCAACCCGGCCGCCATAGAAGAGACGGCCATAAAACGCATCCTTGTACCAGGCCATAAGCTCAGGGGCATTTGCGCCGACTTCCTGCATCGTCGCGTCGTCGCGCAGTGCGAGCGTGGTGTCGAATTCGGCCTGCAGCCGGGGTGTCATTTCTGCACGCGGAACGCGGCGCAAAACGGGATTGGGCATGAACTCTCCTGAAGTTGTGGCGCCGTTGGCGGCAGCGCTAGGAAATGGCCAAGGCCGACTCGACCAGCGCAGCCAGTTGCAACAGTGCTGCGTCGTGCCCGCGTCGGCCCACCAGCTGTAGTCCGATCGGCAACGCACCGGGAGCCACCGACAGCGGAAGGCTGATCGCCGGTGCACCGTTCATGTTGGCCATGGCGGTGAAGTCCGCCTGGTTGGACGGCACCGCATCGCGCATCGAGAAAGCCACCTGTGGCGTGGTGGGCAACAACAGCGCGTCCAGGTTATCTGTCAGCCGGTTGAGCCGCTCGCCTGTGAGCGCGACCTGCGCCAACGCGCGGCCCAGGTCCGACGCCGCTTTGCCCGCGATGTACCGCATCATCGCCAGTAGATCCGGCGGCAGAGCATCAGGGCGTTCCCGTACCAGGCAGGCTAGCTGCGGATACAACTCAGCCTCACACAGCAGCAGCCCGGCACGTCGACTCGCGCCGAGGTCGATCTGATCCAGGCGCACAGGCTCTGCCGTACAGGCAAGGACATGACGCAAGCGCTTGAGCGCGGCATCAAACGCCGATACGACTTCGGTACTGGCACCCAATTCCGCCAGACCTTGCACCACCCCCAGACGCAGTTGCGACGCGAGCGCGCTCTGGCCCAGCGTGAGCTGGGGTGCACAGATACCCATGGCTGCATGGATGTCTTCGACACTGCGCGCCAGCAGTCCCGCATGGTCGAGCCAGCGGCACAAGGTGTCGACACCGTCCAGGCCCAGCGTCTCGTGGCTTGGCTTGAAACCGACCACGCCGCAATACGCCGCCGGCACCCGTACCGAGCCCATGGTGTCGGTACCCAGTGCAATTCCGCACAAACCGGCGGCCACCGCAGCGCCGGATCCGCCACTGGAGCCGCCCGGCGTGAAGCCGACCCGGGCCGGGTTGAAGCAGTCGCCGTAATCCGGGTTGCGATTGCTCGCCCCCAGCGCCATCGGATGCATGTTGAGTTTGCCCAGGCAAACCAGGCCGGCGGCGCGAAGCCGGGCGACCAACGGGGCGTCGCGTGCCGGCATGCGCGACATGGCGCGCAGGCCTGACGCGCTGGGCAGCCCCGCGACGTCGAAGTTGTCCTTCACAGCAAAACTGCTGCCGGCCAACGGTGAGCTGCCCGACTCCGGCAAGGGCGCCGGCGCACGCGCAATAAAGGCATTGAGCTGCGGGTTGCGGCGCTCTACCGCTTCCAGTTGCAGTTGCAGCATGGCGGCCGCAGAGATTTGCCCCGCGGCGACGGCACGCGCCTGCGTGCTCGCGCTGGCGTACAAGAGCGGGGAACGGGAAGCAGCGTGATTGACCATGCGATTCTCAGTCCTGCTTGATCAGGCGCACAGGTTTTTGCCGCACCTCGACCCCGGTGAGTGCTGTCAACGATCCCGGTGCGCACAACTCGACCTGCACGTCGACGCCCAACCGGCGCTTGAGCCGTTCGTGGTATTGGGCGAGAAGCGATTGATCGGCCTGCTGCGTGCATTCGATCCGGACGAGCAGGTCTTCGCGCGCGTTAGCGTCGCGTCGCAACACGCAGATGTATTCACCGCGGAAGCCAGGCATGTCGGCCAAAATGGAGGCGAGCGCCTGGGGGAACACATTGATGCCGCGAAGTTTGACCATGCTGTCGCTGCGACCCAGGAAACCCTCCATACGCCGAAATGGCAATCCGAGCTGAGACTCACCGGGCAGTAGTCGCGTAAGGTCATGGGTATTAAAGCGGATGATCGGAAAAATGTCCTCTGTAAACAGGCAGGTCACGACCAGATCCCCCACTTCGCCATGCGGCATCGCAGCGCCGGTGTCGATGTCGCAGACCTCGACCCAGTGGGCGTCTTCCATCACATGCATGCCATCGTGGTCCTTTCCTTCTGCCGCGATCAGACCGGTATCCCCAACGCCGTACCAGTCGAACAACTCGGCGCCGCCCCAGGCCTCGGACAAGGCCTGCCGGGCATCTTTGGCTAGGTGGCCCGAGATCATGCGTACAGGTATGTCGCGCCCGGGCTCCAGACCTTGCTCGCGCGCCACGTCGGCCAATCGTTTGATGTAGTCGGCAAAACCGAGGATCACGGTGGTGCCAAAGTCGCGCATGAACTCGACCTGTTTGATCGACGGTGTCTCAACGCCGGTGCCAGCGGCGAAAAAGGTCGCCGCCGTATGGTGGATGACGGCTTCGCGCACATAGTGCCCACCGTTGACCGGCCCGTGGCCGTACACCGAATGCACCATGTCGGTTGGAAGCAGGCCCTGCATCTGGTAGGCCCGTGCCAGCATCAGTGCATGTATTTCGCGCGTGCGGGGGCTAAAAAGCAGTGGTTGCGGGTGTCCGGTGGTGCCACTGGTGGCATGCAGGATCATCGGATAAATCTTGCCGTCGATCGGAATATCGCGGCCATGGTGATCACCCAGCGGCGGATGGCGCTCGATTGACTCCATCACCTCCTGTTTTCCGAAACTGGGCAGCCCTGCGATGTCCTCTACGCTGCGGATGTCACCCGACTCAATACCGGCATTTCCCCACAACCGCTGGTAAAACGGCAACTGCCAGGCACGCTTGATCTGGCGCGCGAACAACCGATTCTGGTGTGCACGCAACACGTCTGCGCCCATACCGGTAAAGCGACTGGTGAAAGCCGCGCCAACCGGAAAGTCCTGCATCAGTGCTTTGGTATCTATGACCTCGTGGTAAGTGGAATAGTGCATGTCGGTCGAATCCAGTTGTACGGACATATTGTGACGACCGACTGTGCAAAAATCAAGCCATAACGCCAGACCCGGCATAACTCCTCCTCCAAGCCGCCATGACCCAAGAGCCCTTTTACCGGCAGATGTACCACGCCCTGGCCTCCGACATCAAAGACGGCAAATATGCTGTCGGCGCCGCTTTGCCGACGGAACGTGAGTTGTGCGAGATGTTTGGCGTCAGCCGTCACACTGCGCGCGAGGCACTGCGTCAACTTGAGCAACGCGGGATGATTTCGCGACGACAGGGTTCGGGATCCACCGTCCTGTCACGCAGCCCGTCGGTCCGATACGAACAAAGCATTCAAAGCATCGACGACCTAATGCAGCAGGGAAGCGCGAGCCGGTTGCAAGTATTGAGCTGTCAGGAGATGGCTGCCGATGCCAACCAGTTTGCCAGTCAGGTGACGCTGTTGACCAAGTTGCCGTGTATTCGTGTGCGCTCAATCCGCTATCTGCGCAACGACGTGCGACCGTTGGCACTGGTGGACGTATACGTGGCGGCCCGCAACAAGGCGCAGATTCGCCGGCTTCTGGACAACGATACGGCGGCACAGGAAATTGTTGCTACAGTGGAACCGGCGCACCTGGACCGGATCGAGCAGGCTTTTGCTGCGGTCAACCTCGAAGAGGGTCCGGCCAAGCTGCTGCACGCAAAACCCGGCGACGCCGCGTTCGAGACAACACGAAATTATTTCGACCGACAGGACCACTTGCTGGTGGTCGCGCACTCCCTTTACCAGGGCCAGTTGTTCACCTATACCTCGACGCTGCGCCGCCACACCTGAAAACCGGCCGGCACATTGGCTGGTGGATAACAAATTCGGATTGGCACGACCCTTGCACGCTCCGGATAGGGAAATTACCAGTTTACAGTTGTACGGACATATTGTTAAATACGCTCTATGTATCGGGAGCCATTCTCACCTGCCGTTTCGGCAGCAATCCGGGTTCCGGCATGGTTGAAGCACGTGACGCGGTAGGCGCATTGCTTCTTGGTACGACAGATGTTTCTTAGGAGTTCGGTCATGCGTCATATTTCCACTCTTGGGCGGTGGGTCCGTCCGATTCTTGCAACAGGCTTGCTAGCCATGGCGTCGGTTGGCGCCAGCGCACAAGTCAAACTGGATATATCGGTCCCATGGGGACCAAACGAATTCCATTCGCTCAACGCGGCGCGGTTCGCAGAGCGGGTCACACAGGAGACCAAGGGAGAGGTCGTGATGACCACACACCCCGGCGGCACGCTGGGCGTGAAAGCCAACGAATCGATGCGCGCGATCGGTGAGGGTGTGGTCCCGATGGGCGACTTCGCCCTGTTCCAGAATGCCAGCCGTGGCGCCGCGATGGCCGTCGAGACGCTTCCGTTCCTGGTCGGCAACTACGACCAGCTCAAGACCATGCACACGTACTTTCGGCCGGTGTGGGACGGCATCCTCGCCAAAAGCAACCAAAAGGCGCTGTACATCGTGCCGTGGCCAAACCAGTTCTTCTTCGTAAAGAAACCGTTGGCCACCGTGGACGACCTCAAGGGTTTGAAGATGCGCAGCCTGGACAAGCTCACCACCGATTGGATCAACCGGTTGGGCATGACACCGGTGCAGATGACCAATCTGGAGATCCTGCAGGCGTTGGGTTCGGGCATGCTCGAAGGTGTTCCCACCTCAGCCGGTACCGCGGTATCGCAGAAGTACTGGGACTTCATGAAGTACGGTTACATGACCAACCACATCTGGGCGTCGAACGTGATGTCCATCAACCTCGACACCTGGAAGAAATTGACGCCCGCGCAGCAAGCCACCATCGAACGGGTGGCCAAAGAGCTTGAGCCGCAATTCTGGGAGGTCAGCAAACAGGACCACGAGAAGAAGGTCGCCGTGCTCAAGGAGAACGGCATGAACGTCGCACCGGCACCCAAGGCCATGGTTGACGAAATGGTCAAACGCACCCAGCCTCTGTGGGAGACCTACGCCAAACCCATGGGTGACGACGCCTTGGCCGCATTGGCGACCTACCGCAAGGAAATCGGCAAATAACCACCAAGGAACGGGCGCCGACAGGCGTCTGAAAGACCGCCCTCATGCGACGTGTCCTTCACCATACCTACAACGCCAGCCTGTTTCTTGCAGGCGTGTTCCTTGTCGGCATCTTCGTGCTGATGATCGGCGAGTCTGCTTTCCGCAAAATGGGCAGCTACATCACCGGCGCCAACGAACTGGTCGGCTGGTTCTGCGCGGCGGCCGGTTTCCTGGCCCTGCCCGCCACGTTCATCCGGGGCGACATGGTGCGTGTCGGGTTCGTCATCGACCGTTTTGCGCCCAGCGCACGCAAATCGGTGATGCTGGCATGCCTGCTGCTGGCGCTGGTGTTCGTCAGTTACATGCTCTACGCGGTCTCGGGCTACATGTTGACCAGTTTGCGCTACGGAGACATGACGCAAGGCATGATCGAGGTGGCGGTCTGGATCCCGAAAACCAGTTTCCTGCTTGGCGTGTCGCTGCTGTGGGTCGCCATCGTCGACTCGCTCGCCGCTACCTTTGCCACGCCGGCGGACCGCTTGCGTGCAGAACGCACGAAAGACATCGACGACGCTTCGCGGCACTAACGCCATGACGACCTCTGCCCTGCTTATCGTATTGCTGTTCTTGTTGCTGGCCGGGGGCGTCTGGATCTCGGTCACGCTGGGGGTTGTGGCCTGGGCCGGGGTTGCCTTTTTCTCCAGTACCCGGCCCGAGATCAATCTGGTGACCTCGTACTGGAACACCTACGAGTCCTTGTCGTTGGCCTCGTTGCCGATGTTCATCTGGATGGGCGAGATCTTATACAGGACCCGCCTTGCGGAGCAGATGTTCGCTGGACTCGCGCCCTGGCTAGACCGACTTCCTGGCCGGCTTTTGCACGTCAACGTGATTGGCTGCGGCATCTTCGGCGCAGTTTCCGGATCATCAGCTGCCACCTGCGCCACCATTGCCAAGATCGCACTGCCGGAGCTGTCGCGACGCGGCTATGACGACAAGATGGCATTGGGTGCGTTGTGCGGCGCCAGCACATTGGGCCTGCTGATTCCGCCGTCGATCGCGATGATCGTCTACGCAGTGGCGGCCGACGTCTCCATCATCCGCATGTTCATTGCCGGTGTGTTGCCCGGCGCCCTGCTGTTGTGCCTGTTCTCGGGGTACATTGTGATCTGGGCATTGTTGAACCCGAGTAAGACACCCAAGGCGACGGTGGCGATGTCGTTGGGTCAACGCATCAAGGCGTCCGGCAATCTGATTCCGGTGCTGCTGCTGATCATGTTTGTCTTCCTCTCGATGGTTTCCGGTTTTGCCACTGCCAACGAGGCATCTGCCTTCGGGGTCTTGGGTGCGCTCTGCATTGCGGTCGCCGGCGGCACGCTTAGCCGCAAGACTTTTGTCGAAAGCGTGTCCGGCGCTTTGCGCATGAGCTGCATGATCATGTTCATCCTGGGTGCGGCAAGTTTCCTGACTGTGGCAATGGGATTCACCGGCATTCCGATCGCGCTATCAAAGTGGGTGGTGTCACTGGGACTCTCCCCATATGCGCTGATTGGCGCGTTGACTGTTGTCTACCTGATCATGGGTTGTGCGCTCGATGGCGTTTCGATGATTGTGCTGACCACCGCCGTCGTGTTGCCGATGGTGCAGGCCGCAGGGTTTGATCCGATCTGGTTCGGCGTCTACATAATCATCATGATCGAGCTGGCCCAGGTTACCCCGCCAGTGGGCTTCAACCTGTTTGTGCTCCAGGGCATGACCGGGCAACGCATCATGACGGTGGCACGCGCGTCAGTGCCGTTTTTCCTGCTGATGATCGCGGCCACGGTCATACTGGTCCTGTTCCCGTCCATCGCAACCTGGTTGCCCCAATACGTCATGGGCGGGTAAGCAGTCCCGCTCATACGGCTGCTAATGATGCGACCCGATCGGGCCGCCATGCCGGACCGGTCGCGGCTCAGAACAAGGGGTCGAGCAAAACGCGCGGAAACGGCGCAGTGTGATCGGCTGCGATTTGCTGCTGCAGTTCCAGGGCCGCATCGCGCACGGCTTGTATGCGCGCCGTTGCCACGCCGCCATACCGCATCAGTTCGCACGCCTTGCCCACCAACGCGTCACTGGACATCGGGCGCTCGGGATCTCCCAGCGAATCGGTGACCTGTTCGGTATGCTGACTGCCGTCGGCCAAGCGTAGCGTGACCCTGGCGCCGTAATGGGCCGGGTAGGCCTGGTCCAGCGCCTGATCGATCACCAGTTGCACTCGTGCTGCAGCAGCCTGCAACCCAGGATCGCGCAAGCGCTCCAGGTCAAAGTGCTCCGGCACCAGACGACCCCAATGCGCTGCCGCCGCGACTGCGTATTGCAGTGAGAACTTCGCCTCGATCTGTGTCTGAGGGTGCGGCTGGTCGCAGATCCGTACTGCGTCGCCAAACCCTTCCACCACGGCCTCGGTAAATGCGATCGGGTTGTCGCCCAGACGCTCGCGCAGCGCCAGCACACAGTCGATCGCGCCATGGGTGTGGCGGCATGCCGGCCAGGGCTTGAAACTGGTGTTGTGGATCAACCAGTCTGCGGCCGGCGCCAGCACCCGATCGGGCTTGGCGTCTACACACATGGCAGCAAAAAACCCCTTTTCACCTTCGAGGATATGTCGCGGGCCGGTAAAACCCGCCAGCGCCAGGCTTGCTGCCGACAGTCCTGCCCATGCCGCGTGGCCGGTGTGCAGTTGCTTGGACATCACCGGCTCCAGCCGCACCTGCCACAGTCCCGCAGCCTGCGTACCTGCATTGCCCAGCGCCCAGACAGACTGTGAGTCGTCGAGATCAAGGGCATCGGAGGCGGCCGCGGCCGCGCCAAACGCGCCGGCGGTAGCGGTGTTGTGCCACAAGGCGTAGTGTGCCGGGCCCAACGCGGCCCCGACCCGCACCATCGTTTCGTAACCGCGCACGACCGCACTGAGCGCACGGGTAGTGTCCAGCGCAGCGTGACGCGCCACATGCGCCACGACCGGCAACACCACGGGCCCCGGATGCAGAATTGCCTCGCGGTGCATGTCGTCCATCTCCTGGATATTTGCCAGCCCGGCATCCAGGAATACGGCTTGCATATCTGTCGCGGCCTGGCCAGCGAGCGCGGGCCACCGGGCAGCATCGCCTACGGCGCTACCCAGAGGCTGCCAGCGCTGCAGCGCCTGCGCGGCCGGCGCGCGTACGCCTGCCGCGACACAGGCAATCCAGTCGAGCCAGTGCCAGGCCGCACGCTGGCGCGCCCGTCGATCGACCGGGCGCCGGTTCAGCCGCACCAGCTGCTCAGTCAGCGACAACGAGGTTGCCTCCTCGGGGCCATGCCACCCCGGCGTTTGTTCGGACATATTCTTGCGATCCCTGATCGGTGATGAAACTTGCCTGCAGTCCTTGTCAATTTGTCGACCAAGGTTGACATTTACGCTCGGTCAATTCTATACTTGTCCGGACAAATAAAGAAGCCGCTCCCACCCATGCCCCACCCGCCACGCACCCTGCTGTTCGTCTCCGCCGAACGCCCCGACCGCTTCGACAAAGCGATGGCCGCCGGCGCGGACGTGGTGTGTATCGATCTCGAGGACGCCGTCCACCCCGATCGCAAAGATGCGGCCCGCATTGCCGCAGTCGCCTACGCGCAGCAGCGCCCACAATCCGACGACGACACTCCCCGACTGGCGCTGCGCGTGAACCCCGTGCGCAGCCTGACAGGGCTGCGCGACGTGCTGGCGATCGCCGAAGCTGGCGCACAGGTCGACATGCTGCTGTTGCCAAAGGTCGAATCGGCGCAGGAACTGGTCACGCTGCACGACTGGTTACCCAACGTTTTCTCCAGTTTGGTAGCTCTGGTAGAGACGCCGCTGGGCGTGGAAAACGCGCATGCGATCGCAGCGGCCGTGCGCAACGGCGCACCGCGCTTGACCGCTCTGATGCTCGGTGGCGCCGACCTGTCAATGGAACTCGGCGCGCGTTTCGACTGGGACGGCCTATTCAGCGCGCGCGGTCGACTCTTGAATGCAGCCCGCAGCTGTGGATTGCAGGCCTGGGACGTGCCCTTCATCGACGTGGGCGACGAGGCCGGTCTGGAACAGGAAACCCGCCGCGTGCTCGGGCTGGGTTTTGACTGCAAGGCCGCGATCCACCCTAGCCAGGTGGCACCGATGCACGCGGTCTTCCGCCCCGAGAAGGCCGACGTCGAATGGGCACGTGGCGTGCTCGCCGCGGCCGCCGGCGGCAACGGTGCGTTTCTCTACCAGGGCAAATTGGTCGACGCTCCGCTGCTAAAGCGCGCGGAACGTATTCTTCAACGCGCGGACTGACGCGCACACATCGCAGGAGCGCAGCAAGTGGTGCAACAATTCAAGCAAATTTCCGAGAACCGCTATCGCGAATCGTTCGGCCGTTATTACGACGACTTCAAGGTGGGCGATGTCTACGAACATCGGCCCGGACGCACCGTGACGCAGACCGAGAATATCTGGTTTACGCTGCTCACGATGAACAAACACCCGATGCACTTCGACGAGGAATATGCCAAACATAGCGAATTCGGCCAGTGCATTGTGGCGAGTCCCTTCACGCTAGCCGTGCTCGTGGGCATGAGTGTCAGCGACGTCAGTCAGAAGGCGATTGCCAATCTGGGCTGGACCGACATCACGATGACGCACCCGGTATTTGCCGGCGACACGCTGTACGCCGAGACCGAAGTACTGGCCATGCGCCCGTCCGGTTCGCGGCCGAACGCCGGCATCGTGACCGTGCGCACCAAGGGCTTCAACCAAAAAGGTGACAACGTCTGCACCTTCGACCGCACCATTCTGGTGGCTAAGCAGGGCTACGATGTCGAAGAAAAAGCGGGCTATTGAAGCGCCGTGAAGGAGAGAACACAATGACCGAAACCACCACGCGCAGCAGCGCCGATGACCTGAGTCTGGTCGACGCGATCGAAGTCTGGGCCGAAAAGGAGCTGCGCCCGGTTGCGCGCAAGTTCGACCTGGCCGACGAGTACCCCGAAGACGTGGTCGAGCAGATGAAAGAGCTGGGCCTGTTTGGCGCGACCATTGGCGAGGCCTACGGCGGCCTGGGCTTGTCCGCCAGTGTCTACGCGAAGATCGTGATCAAGATTTCATCCATCTGGATGGCGCCTTGCGGCATCTTCAATTCCCACCTGATCATGGCTTCTGCTATCGAGCGCCATGGCACCGAGGAGCAAAAGCAGGCTTTTCTGCCGCGCATGGCCAGCGGCGAGTTTCGCGGCAGCCTGGGTCTGACCGAACCCAACGCCGGGTCTGATCTGCAGGCTATTCGCACCGTTGCCCGACGCGATGGCGACCATTACGTGATCAATGGCAGCAAGACCTGGATCACCAACAGTCTGCACGGCCATGGCACCTTGTTGCTGGTCAAGACAGACCCGAAGGCCGAGCCACGACATAAGGGCATGAGTTTGGTAATTGCGGAAAAGGGGCCGGGCTTTGTGGTGGCAGGCAAACTCAAAAAAATGGGTTACCGCGCTATCGATTCTTGCGAACTATCGTTCCAGGACTACCGGGTGCCGGTCGACCGGTTACTGGGCGGCGTCGAAGGCAAGGGTTTCGTGCAGACCGCCGGGGGCCTGGAACTGGGGCGCATCAACGTGGCCGCGCGCGGTGCCGGGATTGCCGAAGGCGCATTGATGCTTGCGCTGCGTTATACGCAAGAGCGCAGCGCGTTCGGCAAACCGATCGGCCAGCACCAAGCGGTACAACTCAAGCTCGCCGACATGGTGACCCAAGTCGAGTCGGCCAAACTTCTGATCGAGCAGGCCGCGCGCAAGTACGATGCCGGCGAACGCTGCGACCTCGAGGCCGCGATGGCCAAACTCGCAGGCTCGGAAGCAGGCGTATTCTGCGCGCAAGAAGCGATGCGCATTTTTGGTGGCTACAGCTATTCTGTCGAGTACGAGATTGAGCGTTACTACCGCGACTGCATGCTGATGTGTATCGGCGAGGGCAGCAACGAGATCCTGCGCACGGTGATTGCCAAGCAATTGACAGATCGATACCGCATCTGATCCATGAATCCGTCCCTGCCTCTGCAAGGTCTGCGCATCCTGAGCGCGGAACAATACGGTGCGGGTCCTTACGGGTCCATGCTGCTGGCTGATCTCGGGGCCGAGGTCATCAAGATCGAGTCACCCCGTGACGGTGGCGACGTTTCGCGCAAGACCGGTCCGTTCCTGATCAGCGACGACCCAGCCACACCTGACAGCCAGTTTTTTCAGAGTTTCAACCGCAACAAGAAAAGCCTGACACTCGACCTCAAGAGCGCCGCTGGTCAGGCGGTGCTGCACCGGTTGACGGCCAGCTGCGACGCGGTCATGAACAACCTGCGCGGCGACCAGCCGCACAAACTTGGCCTGACCTACGCGGCGCTCGGCCAGATCAAGCCGGCGCTTGTCTGTGTCCACCTGTCTGCGTACGGACGCGACAACGACCGCGCTGCCTGGCCGGGTTACGACTACCTGATGCAGGCTGAAGCCGGTTTCCTGCACTTGACCGGCGAGCCCGACGGGCCGCCCACACGCATGGGCCTGAGCATGGTCGACTACATGACCGGCACCACCACCGCCACAGCGCTGCTGGCCGGCGTGTTCGGTGCCACCCGAAGCGGCCGTGGTGGCGACCTCGACATCAGCCTGTTCGACGTGGCGATGGCGCAGCTGACCTACCCGGCCAGCTGGTACCTGAATGCGGGCCACGTGGTGCAGCGCAAGCCGCGCTCGGGCCATCCCTCGGCCGTGCCCTGCGAGCTGGTGCGAACTGCTGATGGATGGATCTTTGTCATGTGCATGACGCCCAAGTTCTGGGAGGCGCTGGCGCGTGGTGTCGACCAGCTGCACTGGCTGCAGGACCCTCGCTTTGCCGACGCCGCGGCACGACGCGAACATCGGGACGCACTCGCCACGCAGCTCAACGACACCTTCGCCCGGCACACCACCAGCCACTGGATGGACCGGCTTGCCGGCAGTCTGCCGCTGGCGCCGGTGCTGAACCTGCCGCAGGCGCTGGACAATCCGTTTGTGCAGCAAGTGGGCATGGTGCAGCCGGTGCCGCACCCGCAGGCCCCCAATCAGCGCATGCTGGCCAGCCCAATACGCGTGGACGGCCAGCGCCTGCCCGCACGTGCGTGCTCGGCGCTGGGCGCCGACACGGACGCATTGCTGGCCGAGGCCGGATACGGCGCACAGGAAATAGAACAACTTCGTCAGCAAGGAGTGTTATGAAACTCGAAGGCATCCGCGTCCTCGATCTCTCACAATTTCTGCCCGGACCCCACTTCACGATGATGATGGCCGATCATGGTGCCGAGGTGATCCGGATCGAACCCGCGAGTGGCGAACCCACGCGGTCCATCGGCGCGCGCCAGGGAAACGCCAGCGTATGGTTCCGCAACACCCATCGCGGCAAGAAAAGCGTCGTGCTCGACCTCAAGCGCGTGGAAGGCGTGGCGGCGTTCATGGCCCTGGCCACCAGCGCCGATGTGATCGTCGAGGCGTTCCGCCCTGGCGTGGTTAACCGGCTGGGCATCGGCTACGACAAGGTGTCGCAGGTCAATCCGCGTATCGTCTATGTGTCGGTCGCCGCGTTCGGACAGACCGGTCCGATGGCGCAACGGCCGGCGCATGATGTCAGCATCCAGGCGGAGACCGGCTTGGTCGACCTGAACCGCGGCAACGACGGCAAACCTATCTTGCCCAACATGCCGTCGGCCGACATGGCGTCGTCGCTGATGGCGATGAACGGTGTGCTGATGGCCTTGTTGCGCCGCACCAGCACCGGCATGGGCGACTATATCGACATCTCGATGCAGGACAGTCTGGCCAGCTGGCTGGTCAACGTCGTCGGGCCGGTGTTTGGCGAGGACCGCGACATGGTGCTGGCGAACGAACGTGGTTTTGGCGGATCGGCGTTCTATAACGTCTATGAATGCAGCGACGGACAGTTCTTGACCCTGGGCGGGAGCGAAATCAAATTTGCAACCAACTTGTTGACCGCTCTTGAACGCGTCGACCTGATCGCGCTGTGCCGGCTGCCGCCGGGTCCGGGCCAGGTGCCGGTGAAGGCATTTCTGCGCCAGGCCTTCGCCGCCCTGCCGCTGGCGCACTGGGAGTCATTCCTGGCACCACTGGATGTGTGCTGGGCGCCGGTGCGTACACTGCGCCAGGCCTTGCAAAGCGCGCAGATCCGCGCCCGCGAAATGCGGGTCGACGTTACGCAAAAAGGCTTTGGTGGCGGCACGGTCACCGAACTGGGTATTCCGATCAAGTTCCAGCGCGAACCCGGCCGGCTTGATCCGGAAATCCCCGAGCTCGGGGAACATACCTTCGAGGTGCTGCAGTCCCTGGGGCTCAGTGCCGACGAAGTAAGCAAGGCGTCCGCGCTGCCGGCCTCGCCAGCGGCCTGACACGCCATTGTTTTCATCAATCCAGAGTCAAATGGAGCCCACATGAACCGCGACCCCAGAGCAATGCAACAGACTGAATGCCTTTACGTGAACGGCGCCGGATTCGACGCCATTCGCATGGCAGTACTCGAAGGCCATGCCAGCGGCGGGGAGGTGCACCTAAAGCCGATGATGGTCGGCAAGGACATGCTGCTGGTGGAAATCTCCGAGAAGGCAGGGGTTCAGGTACCGGCACATTCCCACGACGACCATGAGTCGATCGTTTATCTGATCAAGGGCCGAATGTCGCTGGTGATCGGCGACAAGACCTTCGAAGCCAAAGCCGGTGACGTCTGGCGTCACCCGATAGGCGTATCGCATTCGAGCGTCGCGCTGGAAGACAGCCTGGCGATTGAGGTCAAGTCGCCACCGCGCAAGACCTGGAATATCGACAACTGAACCTGGCCACCCATTGCCACGGCGCGATTAGGCGCCGTTGGCTTGAACTGGCCCGACGACGTACGGCCATTCGGCACCGGGCTGCAGGCGCAACCCGGGACCGGCAGGCCTTAGGCTGAAGTTCTTCCCAAAAAACAGCGAGTTTCCTCTATGAAACCCGCTGAATTTTGGGTTCCACGTTCTGACTACATTTTGATCTGATCGATCAATTCGAGAGCGCGTTTTTGCTTTTGCGTGGGTGTCGTGGTGAGCTCGAATGTTGGTGCATCATCGGCACCTCGGGATGTGCAGCACGTGTTGCGCACAATGGTCTGCAAGTCCTGCATCAACGTCCTGTAGCTGTGCACCGGCGTGCCGTCATCAAGCGTGCGAGTGGACACCTTCTTCATCGCGGCGTCGGAGCGTTTGGCTGGTGCCACAGGGTCGCGGATCAGCTTGGCCGCCCGATCCTCGTCAGTAAACATCAGCTCGCGCCAGGCCTCGCGCATGTGCCACTCTACGTAGTAGGCCAGTGTGCACAAAAATATATGTGCGCGTGCCCGGTCCTCCAGGTGGTGATGAATCGGTCGCACCTTCAAATCCATCATCTTCATTGACAGAAACGCCCGCTCCACCTGGGCCAGGGACTTGTAGGTGCGCACACAGGTAGCCGCATCCATGCGCTCAGAGTTGACCGATGTGCGAATGATGTACAACCCATCTACCGCCGCCTCGGCGTCGATGTTCGCCTGGATTCGCGCAAATGCCAGCGAGTCATCAGTGATCGTCAATTCAAAATGCTTGGCCACCTTGTAGCGGTTGACCACCTTGCCTGCAGCCACGCCAATCTTGTCCCTGCCCGCGAGCTTGCCCACCGCTACCCGGGCTTGAATCTTTTGCAGACTCTCCTCGGTAGCGGCCAGCAAAGCAGTACGGGTGTGCACACGCAGCTTGGCCAACTCCGGGTTGCGGCACGCCACCAGGCGTTCGCCAGGAAAGTCCGGTGAGCTGATTTCAAGCAAATGGCGCTCATCAAACAGCCCCATCTGCAAATGACCGTGCGCCACTAGAGAGCGAATCGATGAGCTGCGCAACGCCGTGACCCAGGCCAGATCGCTATCCTGGCTCATCTCATCAATGGTCTTTTGCGAGATCATGCCCCGGTCGCCCACCATCACCATACGCTTGATACCAAACTGCTCGCGCAGGCGTTTTACCTCCGGCATAAATGTCACGCTATCCGATGTGTTGCCTGGGTGTACCGAGATCGCTACCGGGCAACCCCGCGCATCGGTCAGCAGCCCGTAGTTGACCTGCAGCGTGCCGCGCTTGCCGTCGCGGCTGTAGCCCAACTTGGCCAGTGGGCAGTGACTGCCTTCGAAGTAACTCGACGAGAGGTCGTAGAGCACCAGCGCGTCCTCTTGGAGGTGGCGTGTTGCCAACTTCTTCTGAATCCGGTCTTGTCCCGCAAGCAGCCAGTCCATGGCGGCGTACAGGTCGTCTTCCGTGGCCTCAACCACGCCGAACTCCTGGGCCAGGGTGCTGGTGTGCCACAGCCGGGTGGTGGCCAGTTTGGTGGCCGGACAAAGAATGCGCGAGGCCAGCATGGCCAGTACCAGGTCACGCTCGGGGCAGGGCTTGGCGGCCAACAGCGAGGCTAGCCCCAAGCGTTTCATGGCCAGTTGCACGGCTTGCACATGGCCGTGGCTGCGTGAAGACAGAATCTCCAAACTAGAGTTTGCGTTGATAAAGGTCTCGCCCTGCAAAGAGCGGCGAATCACATCGATCAAGGTGTCGGGCAAGTGCGAGATGTTGCCCAGCGTCTCGTTTTTGACCTTGCCGTCTTCGCGGTAGCTACGACGCAGCAAATGGGTGCAATAGACCTTGCCTTTGTACTCGCGCCTAGTTGTGACTACATGTGCCGTTCCTGTTCTTGATGCCATGCATCGCAGTATAGCTAATAATAAAGAATAATCAACTATTTTTAGTGACGACAAATGAAGGCATCGGCATAGGGGGCAGCCATTATCGGCTGCGCCCCTGCCACACCACCCGGCATGCGGGTCCGCACCGGGCGGTTCGAGGAGTTGAGGTCATGAGAGCCGGGGGACTCCTAGTCGGTCGTAATGTGCAATGGTCAATACGCTGTTA
>Ga0209390_10002331_pt1 | contig 33580 bp, 23 predicted proteins | sample BON01_FD_187212 | JGI IMG/M metagenome (GOLD analysis project Ga0209390, IMG submission 187212) | Freshwater microbial communities from Lake Bonney liftoff mats and glacier meltwater in Antarctica - BON-01 (SPAdes) (version 2) | ecosystem: Environmental > Aquatic > Freshwater > Ice > Glacier...
TCGCTTCGTTGAAACCTGCATCGTATTCATAGGCATCGAAGGGTGTTTTCCACGTTCCTTCCACATTTCTGGGACGCATCCAGCCAGACTTTACATCAAAACTATTTACGTAATTGGTTGACCTTTTCAAAAATTCTTGCGCCCCAGCTTCATCGCACAGCGCTTTCGCCAACTGTGCCAGCGTCCAATCCTGGTACGCATAATCCATCGTCAAGCTCGGGCCACCCTGATGAAATCCAAATCTACTGCCTTCTGGGTTTGGCCATGGCACGTAGCCACTTTTCAAGTAATAGTATAGTCCACCACCCTGTGTTGTTTTGTGCTCATAGCCTGCTTTTTCCATGATTCCACCAGGCCGATGATTCTTTTTCAAGCCTTCATAGGCCATCGCTACATCGAATCCACGAATTCCTTTCTGATAAGCGCTCACAATAAATGGCGTACTCGATGCACCTGTCATCACATAGGTGTAATTCCCACCCGAAGGACCTCTCGGAATCAAGCCACCATCCTGATAGTAGCGCAGCATGGAATTCACAAACTCCTCCGTGATCTCTGGGTAGACCAAGTGCCAAAGGGTGTTAAGGGTCCACTGAGCGCCCCAAAATGAGTCCGAATTAAAATGTCTGAACTTCGGCTTACCATTTTCATCCAAAGGAATTTGCTTGGTCAGATGAGTTCCGCTGGTCATGTCTGCGTATTTTCCATTGACATCGGAGAGCGTTCTTCTGCCTTGAAGTGCGTGGAATAGGTCGGTGTAAAAACGCCTTCTGTCTTGAAGCGTCCCACCTTCAACTTTGATTCTACTCAGGTAGCTGTTCCACTCTTCGAAGGCATCTTTACGTATGTCCTCAAAATTCCAAGTGGCCAATTCTGTTTCCAAATTAAGCATGGCTTGGTCTGCACTGACGTAGGAAATCCCCACTTTCATCAGAAGCTGCTGCTCAGCATTATCGAAAGTTAAAAGTGCTCCTGAGTCTTTGCCCTTGATCTGGGTAAGATCATAACTGATGTCACTTGCTGACCAACCTTCGATAGTAGAGATGGGCCTATTGAGTTTGATTGCAAAAAAGATGGGTGTCTTGTTAGGTCTTCTGATGGTAGAGCCATTGATCAAATGTCCTTGAAGCGTGGTTGGATTGACTTGAATCAGCTCTCCGTCAATTATTTCAGAAGGTCCCAGCAGTCCTCCCAATCTGATCATTACTTGCTGTGTACCCTGTTCTGGAAATGTGTAGCGATGAAACCCTGTGCGTAGGGTGGAGGTGAGCTCAACCTTGATGCCGTACCGATCCAACATGACTTGGTGATAGCCCGGTTTTACGATTTCTGTTTCATGCGAAAAAGGTGAGCCGAAATCTCTTTTCCCATCCAAACTGACATTGGAGACCGGCAAAACAGAGAGTGCGGAAAGCTGCCAAGCGTGAACATGGCTCAGACCTTTGATCGAATCACTTCCGTAGCGGTAGCCGGAACCCCAAGCACCTTTGACATCGGTATCAGGGCTGAGATTCACCATCCCAAAAGGTCTGGTTGCAGAATTAAAAAAGAACCAGCGTGAATTTTCGCTGTCTACGTAAGGATTTACCAGCTCCGCAGGTATTTCAGAGTTTTGGGCTAACGAACTTAAAGTGAGTTGGAAGAATAGTAAGGAAAAGAACAGATTCAGGCGCATTTGGAAGTCGAGTTGGAAGTCAAACCAATTAAGTTTCAAAAATTGAGAAATCAAACCTGCTTTGGCCTGTTCGGTGCAGATGTGTTACGATTCTTTTTCTATCTCTGGAGAAATGAAAGTATAGCGCATTGAAAATTGGGAAAACTTATTCGTTATGGTGGATTTAAAACTTATTTTGGTCAAAGATCTAGAGCTATTACAGCGATTTAAATAGTGAAGGTTGAATTGTCACTAGCTATTTAAAAGTAAAACATGAGATAATGGCAGTTTTTTTGGAACCACTGGAAAGGGAAATGGGAATTGAATAATCCCAAATATCAGTTCATTGGCTTTTATCGAACATGAGAATGATTTCCTTTTGTACCTTTGGCCTATGATAGAACGAGAAAGAGTCAGCGGTCAGGTAGTTCGTTATTTAGCCGACAAAAACTACGGTTTCATTGAAAGTGAAAAGGGAGGAGCTTTCTTTTTTAAAAATGATCGAAAGCGACAAAAAGAATTAAAACGAGAAGGGAAAATTGATAAAGTGCATAATTTTTCCTCCGGTGATGAAGTTACTTTTATACCCGCCAAATCTCCAGATCCCGCTTTAGGAGCATTCGCTTCTGAGGTACGTTTTGTGGGGAATACCGGAAGAATTGCTTTGGCTGATGAGTCGGATCAAAAAGGAATTCTTCAGGGAACCTTAAAGAAAATGGAGGATGAGAGTTGGTTTGTGATTCATACTACTACTAAGGTCTTTGTACCTTTGAGTATTTCGAACTGGGAAATAGATTTGGACAAAACCTATGAATCCAGAGTTGATCAATTGGTAGGCTTCAAACTGACTCAAACTCATAGCTTGGATAAATTGAGTGCCATCCTGAGTGATCGGAAGTTCAGTCCGAATTTCCAACTATTGAGAGATCATTATGACGATCAGACGACCTTGAAAGTGACCATAACTGGAAAAAATAAGCATGGGTACTTTGCGGAATTGAGTTTTGGGGATTTTGTGGGATTTATCAAGCTCGATAAAAGTGCCTCCAGAATTCAAGCCGATGAATACAATCAGTTACAAAAGGACCAGGAAGTTTGGGTGAAGCTACAGCGACTGCAAGAAAATCAAGTGCAGTTGCCGCTTTCTTTCTATGGCTTGGAGCAATAGGATTTGATTGAGATATTTCTAAGAAAAAAGATCTTAATCACCCAATGCTGTAGGTAATTCAAGTCAAAAAGATTCTGAACAGTTGACTAATGAATAATGAGTTTCTGCCATTTTATTCATTTTAACTGTATGAAGAAGTTCTCTAATCAATTGCTAAAAATCTATATTAGCTCAGATTAAGAACTTTTACTCATCTCAATCCCTAATTCTTTTGAATACGATTCCCAGATTCATACCAAAAGCATAGGGAGTGTAGGTATTCCTACTTTTCTGTGTGCCTAGAAACAATGGCGTATTTGCATAATTCATTACTGCCGATTAGAAAAAAGGTGTTAGTCGAATAGCTATCTGGTCAAAAACTTATTGCTCCAAACCGAGAGTCATTCGGATACTATCGGCAATAGAATTAAAGGAATCCTTACTGCCACTGCTTACTAGGATCTCTGGATTCAATAATGACCCAGCTACTATTTTGGTTTTTTCTCTGATGGGAAAGTCGTAATTGATTCCATAGAGAATGCCCATATATGTCAAATTCTTTTGTTAGTGATATAGCATATTAATAGGGCCAAGTTCTTGAGCACTTATCCATACCTCAGTCCAGGATTTCTGATTGATTCCTAGACCGTATACCAATTTTAAATTGGTAGTTCTAGACTGAACCTAGTACAACACACTGAAATCAAAACTCAAATTGGAAGTCTGATTGAGAGGAAAACATCCCTCAGAGCAGTTATTTGACTGATACCCTCCGTCCTCATACATTCCTGCTTTTTGTACACCAGCATTGAAAATAAATTGCGTGGATTTTTTTTGAGCAAAAGCTGATACTGTCATTAGGATGATAACGATCGATATGAAGGCCTTTTTCATAATTTGAAAATTCTATTAAAAAATAAGTTAATTACCCAGGTTCTTTTTTTATTAACCGAAGATCAAGATTTTTAACCTGCGTAACCCTTTAGATTCTGTGATGGGTCGTTCTGTATGTGGGATTCAATGATCAGTGTGGGGCTGATTTATCTAGCGTGATTTATGAATAAAAATGGCCAAAATCACTGGTTTATATGGAATTAAGGCTCAATATTTATTAGCCAATGCATCATGCTATTGGACAACAGGGATAAACAGATTCAGGATTTGATCAATATGAACCTTAAACTTATGGGAAGGATCAGTCTTCTCGAGTTGTGGATCGTTGATCTGGAGAGCGAACTTGCTCGGCATCGTAATCCCAAGAACAGCGGCAACAGTTCGGTACCCCCTTCCAAAGACGAGAATCATCCAAAAAAGACATAAAGTTTAAGAGCGGATTCGCAAGGAAAAATAGGTGAGCCACCAGGCCATACTGGCCACACACCTTGGAGATGAAGACTAATACTGAGGTAATCACTGACCATATCCCATGTTTCTGCAGCGGAGGTGGTCACGACCTTTCAGGAATTTCTGCCGAGCTTTCCTCCAAAAGGCAGGTATTCGATCTACCCACGATCAGACCGGCATATACCCAGCACAGGAGCTATCCTAAAACCTGCCCCTGCGGAGAAAAAAACAAAGCTTCCTACCCCGAACAGGTCAACTCACCTTTATAATACGGAAGTGGAGCGCTTGGTAGGTTACCTGCACGCCAGACGATATCTCCCTTATTGATACATGAGTAGTTATAACCATACCTTTAAATTAAAACATAAATGGCTATAAAACTATGTTCTTTTAAGCCAACTTTTTCAATAATATCATTTTTCACAAAAATATTGGTTAACAAAGAAACCTAAATTTACATAAGTGGTATTTTAAGTTTTTTATTTTATTATCAGATTTAAGCCCAATACTAGTTGAGAACCATCGATTGAATTGAATCAGAATTTTCAATTAATTCAAAAAGTTTGGATTTAATGAAGTACGTATTTGTAACCATAAACAAAATATGAAGGTAAAATTTACTGAAGAAGTACCTCTGATGAGTATTTGGAAAATTAGTTTACTTATTTCACTGATGTGCTTGATAGGCTTTCAAAATGACTTGTATGGTCAGCAAAAGACAATTAAAGGAATCGTTTATGACGATACAGGTATCGAACTACCCGGTGCCAATGTGCTTGTCAAGGGAACAACAAGAGGTACAATCACCGGTCTTGATGGGGTCTTCACCATAGAAGTGGCTCCAGGAGAAAACATGTTGGTAGTTTCCTATGTAGGCTATGAAACAAAGGAGATCAATGTTGGCAATCAATCTGAGATAAAAGTGATATTGGCGGAAAGTCTCCAGTTATCTGAAATCGTGATTACAGCAGCAGGTATCGAAAGAAATGCCAATACACTTGGGTACAGCGTTACGACCTTGAATTCGGATAAGATTACCCAAATAAATGAGCCGGATGCTGTCAGGGCGCTGACCGGTAAAATAGCAGGTGTGAATATTCAGAGTAGTGGAGGAGTAGCCGGAGGCGCCACCAACATTACAATTAGAGGTAATTCTTCTTTGGGTAATAACAATCAACCGCTGTTTGTGGTCGACGGGGTTCCATTTGATAACTCTACATTTGAACAGACAGGTTCAAGACAGACTCAATCAAATCAATCCACACCAAGCAGGGCATTCGATATTGATCCAAATAACATTGAAAGCCTGACTGTATTAAAAGGAGCTGCCGCCGCTGCCCTATACGGTTCCAGAGCGGCAAACGGAGCAATTATCATTACTACCAAATCCGGATCTCAAGTTAGAAAAGGGATGGAAGTGACCTTTAGAAGTTCATTTTCATTTGAAGAAATTTCAGGCCTTCCTGAGTATCAAACTAGATTTGGACAAGGAACAAGTGGGGATTACAGACCCGGAGTATTTGGGTCTTATGGAAGTGCCTATACCTCAAGACCTACCATTCCACATCCTTTGGCAAGTATGGTCAATTCTTCGGCATTCCCTCAGTTTTTTGAGGCAGATGGGTCTACTCCAATTCAAGTCCCTTACCAAAATTATTCAGGTGAAAATCAAAGAAATTTCTTTAAAACAGGATACCTCTCTGAAAACGGTATTTCCATCAATGCAGGCACAGAAAAAGCCGGACTTGTAGTTGGGTTCAGTAATGCCAGAAATAAAGGAGTGGTACCGAATAATGAAGTCAGTAGGACCTCTTTTAATCTGGGAGGAAATGCAAATCTTGACAATGGTCTATATATCAGAGGTACGCTGAGTTATGTAAGAACCGAGCAGCAGGCTCCCCCAATGGGAGGTTCAGGATCTGTTATGAATGCATTGCTTTATATGCCGAGTAGCTATGATCTGACAAACTTTCCTTATGAACATCCTGAAACAGGAGAAAGTATTTATTACAGAGGCGCTTTGGATAATCCTTACTGGTCTGTTAATAACAGCTTATCCACCAGTACTGTTGACAGGTATTTCGGAAGCTTTGTTGTGGGGAAAGACATCACGCCTTGGTTAAATATCCAAAATACCTTTGGCTTCAACGGTTATACAGACAGAAGGGTCAGTGTATTAGGCAAAGGTTCAAGCGTATATGCAAATGGAACTATCAATACGGACAACATTTCCAGACAGGAACTTGACAACAATTTACTTGCTACCATGAATTTTGCCCTTACGCCCGATTTGAAATTAAGAGCGATAGTGGGCAATAACATCAACCAGAGGACAACTGACCGTTCGGCATTTTCCGGAGATGGGATTATCGTGAGAGGTATAGATGATATTAGAAATACTACTACCATCACCCTTTCCAATATTCCAAACAATCAGGCATTTATTCAGCAACGGTATTACGCGTTTTTTGGGGATTTAACATTTGATTATAAAGATTATGTTTCTTTGAATTTTGTCGGAAGAAATGATGTATCCTCAACATTGCCGGCAGAAAGCAGAAATTATTTATATGGTGGAGTAAACGGGTCTTTCATTTTCACCGAGGCATTTAACCTGCAAAATTCCGCTTTGAATTTCGGTTCTATAAGAATGGGCTACACCAAAGTAGGAAATGAAGCGAATCCCTATCAAACCATTAATGTATTCAATGCAAACAGCAACTACGGAGGTTTGGGTGCACCATTTTCAAATGCCAACAATTCAAATGTCAGTACACAGACCCTGTCCACACTGTTGACAAATTCTACCTTACAGCCTGAATTCATTACAGAATATGAAGTAGGTACTGAACTCAGGTTCTTGCAGAATCTATTTGTAATAGATTTTACATATTATAATAAGTTGAGTACTTCTCAGGTATTTGTAGTCAACGCGGCACCTTCCTCAGGATTTCTTTCCAGAATTATCAATCTTGGAGAAACAAGAAACAGAGGGATTGAAATTGGCTTCACTGCAAACCCTCTTATATCTGAAAGAGGTTTGAACTGGACCATCAATGCCAATTTCACCAGAAATAGAAACTTGGTGATGGACATTGGCAGTTTTGCACAGTTATCTTATGGAGGCAATGTACATATAGCAGGGCAGCCATACGGTCAAATTCTGGGAACTGCCTTTGCAAGAGATGATGATGGCAACGTTCTGGTGAATCCGAATACAGCCAAACCTTTGGCTTCAGCTGTTGATCAGCCTATCGGAGATCCCAATCCTGATTTCTTTGCTGGATTAAGCAACAGATTGTCTTGGAGAGGAATTACTTTGGATGTATTGTTTGATTGGAAACAGGGTGGAAATATTCTTTCCACTACCATAGGAGAAATTTATGCCAGAGGTATCATAAAAGATTCCGAAGACAGAATTGCTCATCGGGTTTTTCAGGGCGTATTGGGAGATGCTTCCACACGTACACCCTTATTGGATAAAAATGGAAATTCGATACCAAACAATACTGCTATCGGATACAATGATTATTTCTTTTCCAGCGGATTTGGTCCGGGGGGAATTAGCGAAGCCAATGTTTTTGATGCAACAGTATTCCGGTTGAGAGAAATTTCTTTGGGTTACACAATTCCAAAAAATCTATTGGCGAGGTCACCTTTTGGCAGTGCCTTTATTTCTGTAAGTGGAAGAAATCTATGGTATCTGGCTCCCAATGCACCCAAATACATGAATTACGATCCCGAACTGAGTACTCAAGGAGCCAACAATATGGGTTATGATCAACTTGGTGTACCTGCGACAAGAAGATATGGCGTCAACCTAAGCGTAAATTTCTAAAAGTATAAAACATGAAAATCATAAAAAATAAGATCAATTATATACTGTTGGGGATGCTGCTGATGTTTAGCTTTTCCTGTGATGATTTTGTGGACATCAATGCGGATCCCAACAACCCGACCGTTCCACAGCTGAACCTACTGCTCCCTTCAACCCAACTTTCCATTGTAGGAAGTTTTGATCAGGTCAACAGAGGGGCTTCAGCAGTGGTGCAACACAGAGGATCCGGCAGTTTAAACAGATATGACCAGACAGGAAGCACTTTTCAAAACACCTGGTTTGGGTATTATACAAGTGCTTTGCCTGATCTGAATACCATGATAAAAACCGGTACAGCGCAACAAGCTTGGGGTTATGTGTCGATAGCCAAGATTCAAAAAGCTTTCCTTTTTGGGATGATGGTAGATCTATGGGGAGATATTCCCTATTTTGAAGCCGGCCAGTCACCCGATCCGGCTTTTGATGACGGAGCTGTCATCTATGAGGATCTTCTGGCCCTCATTGATGAAGCTTTGCTTGATATGGAAAAGAGTTTTATAGTGTCTTCCTCCGCAGATTTTTTCTATCAGGGATCTAAAGAAAAGTGGCAAAAAATGGCCAATAGCCTGAAACTTAAACTGTATTTACAGAGCAGAAAAGACAATCCAACCAGATCAGCTCGGGAAATTGCTGCCTTGATTCAAGAAGGTAATCTAATTAATAGCAATGAAGATAATTTCACCTTTCTTTTTGGAACCAATACCGCCCCAAATTCAAGACACCCATGGTACACAGAAGGATATGCGCCGGGTAGGGACGGATATGTGAGTATGGTGGTGGTTGATCGCCTCAAGGCTCAGGATGACCCAAGACTTCGTTATTATATCTTCAGATTAAATGAAAATTCAGGGGTTGGAAATTCTTCAGTTGGAGAGGGATATTATGGAAGATATCCCGGTGATGGTACCTCGTCACCTGCAGATAACAATACACGTGCTATCGTGGGTATTTATCCAAGTGGTGGAGTTTATGACAATGGCAGAATCCCTTCCTTACCTTCAACGAACGAATATTTGACTAATGAAGGAGCAGTGACCGGCACTACTTCAAATTCCTTTAAAAGTGTTTTGTTTGCTCAAGGTGATGGAACAGGAGCAGGTATTCAGCCACTGCTTACCCATGCCATGGTAAAATTCTATAGAGCTGAAGCAGCGCTCACATTAGAAACGGGTGAGGACGCCGGTTTACTTATGAAGGAGGCGGTCAGGGCACAGATGGAGGAAATCAATGGAGTCTCCCCTGCATTTCCCCTTAGTGCCAATTTAATAGATTCTTTCACTGATGAATTGGTAGCCGAATTTTCAAGTGTCGGTCCTGAAGGACAACTGAAATTAGTGATGACGCAAAAATGGATTGCCATGTATGGAAATGGAGTTGAATCCTACAATGACTTCAGAAGAACCGGACTTCCGCAATTGGAAGACCTTATGGCGCCTCTGGATCTTTTTCCTGAGCGGCTGTTTTATTCGGACAATGAATTGAATACGAATGAAACTGTAGTACAGATAAGAGAAGAATTACAAAGGAACCAACAAATAACTCCTGTTTTTTGGAGGAAATAATCAGAGAAATTATGAAAAAAGAAATTCTTATATGTGCATTTGCATTTGTCCTGTTTTCATGCAAAACAGTAGATTATGACTGGGAAGATTTTGAACTTACAGCCACTCCAAGAGTGACTATGAATACCGCAAAATCCACATTACCTACAGAACAGACAGCTAAGGTCTCATTCTTTAATCTTGCCGATCCTGATTTTGCCAGCACCCAGGAGTTTGAATGGGAATTGGATTATTACGACGCAGAAGGCAGAGCAGTGCCAAAAGACATAGAAGTTTATGTAAACTTCTATAGGTCAGAAAGAATAGCTCCCGTTTATCCGATCGTGCTCTCTGTTGCAGGAGTATTTCCCAATCAGCCGCAGTTTCCGTTACCAAGCAAAATATTGCCTTCAGACATTCTGTACAAAACAGTCACCTCATTTCCTCAGACCTATAATTTCACACCTCAACAACTGGCAGATATTACAGGAATAGACTTATCCACTGTACGGGCAAATGATTATTTCCTATTTAAATTTGTCGTAACAATGGAGGATGGTCAGCGCATCGTACTGTTTGACCCTAAATCCTGCGATGAAACCAGAGGTGAACTTTGCGATTGTAGAGTGGGTGCAAGATTTAAAAATATGCTATAGTTGAGTCCACTTCAAAAAGTATTTAGCTGATAGTATGAATGTGGATCAGTCAAAATTTGGATAAAATTATCCTTCTTTTTTGATCCCTTAATATATATAAATAGCTATTTTACAAATAGTTAACAGATAATAGGATGTTTAAGGGGATCTCGCTCAAAGCCTAACTTAATGCCTTCAGTAGTCCTAATTCCTTTCTTTCAGAGTGGGCAGAGCAATTGTAAGAGCAGATCAGTGCATGGCACAGTTTATTCTTCAAACAGGTCGCTTTGAAAGTGGAGGAGGAGTTATTTGAGCCCTTGTTTTCAAAGAGCTCCGGTAGGTTCACTATCCCTGCAGAATCTTGGTAGCCATGATGGTGGGTCTCAAAGAAGCCCGCCGATGGCCAACAAGACAATACTATCAGCATTGCCAAGCTTTCCTCCATTTCCAAGTCCAGGCGGACCGGGGGGACTATTGGTTGGATACCTGCGGCTTTGAAACAGGACCAGCAGTACCAAAGCCAAGAAACCCAAATATTGTCTATTCCAATTGTAAAGGCAGATTTGGTATCTACAATAAACTTACTGGTCGGGAGATGCAGTTTTATGTTGGTACTGATACTATTTATGATCACAATCCAAAAAATCTCAATTTCAGGTTTCAGCGGGTTGTCCCATTTTCGTTTCTCCTCACAATACTGATGTAGCTTACCACGGTTCTCAATATTTACATAAAACCACCAACGATGGGGAAATATGGCAAATCATTTCACCGGATCTGACTGCCTTCAATCTCGATAAACAGGTCGTTTCCGGTTCTCCCATCACAAGCGATGTCACAGGGGAAGAATATTACAGTGCTATCTATGAAATCAATGAACTTCCTTTGGAATAAGGGAAATTTGGGTAGGAGCAAATGGTGGCCCTATCTATGTGACAAAAAGTGGTGAGGAATCCCGGAAGGATGCCACACCTAAAGGTTTTCCTCAAGAAGGTAGAGTAGATTGTATCACACCTTCTGCCCATCAAAAGGGAAAAGCTTACGCTGCGATTCTAAATTATCAGTTTGGAGATTGGAAACCATATATCTGTATGACGACTGATTACGGTGCTACTTGGTCATTGCTAACAGCTCGAAAGGGCATTCCTTCCTATTGATAATCCTACCAGAGTGGTCAGGGAAGATCCTGAGCATGAAGGTGCCTTGTTTGCCGGAACAGAATACGGTCTTTATATTTCCTCGAACGATGGCGAAACCTTGGAATCCTTCCAACAAAACCTGCCAATTGTGCCCATTGCTGATATCAAGATTTTCAGGGGAGATTTGATTTTGTCAATTATGGGAAGGTTATTTTGGATTATGGATAACATCACTCCCCTTCATCAATTGACCTCAGCCAATTTAAGAAGTAATGACTTGCTTTTTCAGCTCAAAGAAACTTATAGATTCAGATATAGAACTAGTGATGACGATGCACCAAATTATCCGGTAGCTGCCGGGCAGTTTGACCATCTTTTAAAGGATTCGACGAGTAATGAAGTGACGCTGGAAATTTTTGATTAAAACAAAAAGGCTATACGATCCTTCTCAAGCAACAAACAGCCAGGGAAAGAGGAACAGCTTTTTGTAGATATGTCAACAGGATCTTACCATATTGATCCTAAAACCCTTCTGACTGCAGAAAAGGGACTGAACAGATTCAATTGAGATATGAAATTGCCCGGACCTTGGGATCAAGATCCTGAAAAAAGTTTTCAACGAGGACCTTTAGTAATACCCGGTGCATACACAGCTCGGATGACGAATCAAGGGGTAGTTTCAGAAAAGACATTTGAGATTAAAATTGATCCCAGGCTTGCGGAAGTAAATGTCGTCTTAGATGACTTAAAAGCACAATCTAACCTTTTGAAGGAGATCATAGCTTTAGAAAATGCTTCAAGAAGGGTATTGTCAGGAATAAAAAAGAATAAAAAGGAGTTGAGAAAATTGGGTAAAACCGATAAAATCGATCAGCCGCAGGTGATCGAATCTGAACTTATCATGCAGGAGGGCGTGTATATGCAGCCGATGTTGAGCAATCAATTTGCCTATCTGAGGTCCATGTTGAGTTTCTCTGATCAACAGCCCGGACATGGTGCATACAAAAGATTACAGTATCTTAAAACTGTTTGGAAGGGAATAGCCTATAGACCAAATGGCTCGGAGCTTTCTGACTTCCCAATCGTTACCGGAGATGGTTTTGAAGATTAACTTTGGAATTGCTTCAAGAGAAAAAAAATAAATTTCCAAATCTTTTGGGTTTTCTGTCATTGGTATTCTGGTGCGAAAACAAGTTTCTTGGAAATCATTTGAAATAAAGATTTAAAAACCATCAAATTATTCGCAACGAAACAGCAATTAAAGTTCAAAAAATCAGTTCAGGGGGCTGCACTCCTCCTTGGACTTTTTTTATTGGGGGTCGGGCACGTGTACTACCAAATTCCCAGTCCCCAAGAATATTTCAGTTTTGGATTGGGTGAAGACTATCATGTCAGCAACTACACCCAGACAGCGGCATACTTCAAAATATTGGTTTAATCCTCGGATAAAGCAAAGTTGGTCTCCATCGGAAAAACCGAAGAAGGAAGAGCTCAGTGGACGATGATTGTTTCTTCTCCGGAAAATTATGACAGTCTGGAAAAGTTCAAGGACAGTTCCGTAAAAATGGCTAGGGCAGAAGGACTTCTAGAAGATGAGGCAAGAGCTTGTTCACCGAAGGAAAAGCTGTCGTCTGAATAGACGGGGGGCTGCATTCTACAGAGACTGTAGGAATATATCAGTTGTCCCAAACCATCTATGAGGTGCTTACAAGAGATGACAGCGAAACAAAATGGATTTTGAAGAATGTTGTTATTCTCTTCGATCACATCATGGAGACCAACATCCAAAAAATACACGAACTCCTACCAAAAAACTATGAGCAATCCTTAATACAAAATCAAGCTAAATAACTACGTACTTGCTCGGGTGGATACCGAAAAACCCCTCTCACAGAAGTTGCCAAAATAATCGATGCCCTGATGGTAGGGCAATTCCGACCTGGCTTTTGAGGTAATAGTTCAATAAATCCTGTTTCACACTGTATTATAAATTAGCCTAAATCCAAGTTTCGAATTTAAATCCACTGTGCTTTTTAGCCGATCTCATTCACCAAAAAGCCAAAAAATTGGGTAGTTAAAATCATAAAAGGTATATTAAGGTAGAATCTGCGTTGAATAATATACTACTACAATTCTTAGCTATGAAAGCATCCGATTTATTTGTCAAAGCCCTGGAAAATGAAGGGGTGGAATATATTTTTGGTATTCCCGGTGAGGAAAACCTGGATTTACTGGAGTCTCTGAGTAAATCCAGTATCAAATTGATCCTAACCCGCCATGAGCAGGGAGCAGGATTTATGGCAGCCACCTATGGCAGGCTTACCGGAAAACCCGGTGTCTGCCTCGCCACGCTGGGGCCCGGCGCGACAAATCTAGTTACTCCTGCGGCCTATGCCCAGTTGGGGGCCATGCCCATGATGATGATCACCGGGCAAAAACCCATCAAAAAAAACAAACAGGCTAGTTTCCAGATCATCGACGTGATTGACATGATGCGACCCATCACCAAATTCACGAAACAAATTGTCGACAGCAATATGATTGCCTCCCACATCCGGGAAGCATTTCGCCTTGCTACTGACGAGCGGCCCGGCGCGGTACATTTGGAGCTACCCGAAGACATCGCACAGGAGGAAACAGGCGATACCGTATTTAAAGTGGTCGGCCACATCATTCCAAAGCCCGATGATAAGGCCATCGAAGCGGCGGTAAAAATGATAGAAAATGCCAAAATGCCCCTTCTTCTAATCGGCGCAGGAGCCAATCGGCAAGTAACCTGTCAAGCTTTGGCTGCATTTGTAGACGAGACCGGCATCTATTTTTTCACCACCCAAATGGGCAAAGGGGTAATCGACGAACGCCACCCCCAATTTTTGGGCACGGCAGCCCTTTCCAGCAATGATTTTCTGCATGCCGCCATCGATGCATCCGATTTGATCATCAACGTCGGTCATGATGTGGTCGAAAAACCGCCCTTCTTTATGAAGCATGGGGGTAAAGAAGTTATCCATGTAAACTTTTCTCCGGCCAAAGTAGATCCGGTCTATTTTCCCCAACTCAATGTGATAGGCGACATCACCAGCTCGGTTGAAAAGCTTACCGAGCAGGTTTCCAAAGCCCAAAACTGGGACTTTTCCTACTATAAAAAAGTGAAAGAAGAGGTAGCCGGTCACCTCTCCGAATATTTTCAGGACGAACGCTTTCCCATGCTTCCCCAGCGCCTGGTCAACCTGCTCCGCAAAAACCTGGGCGATCAGGATGTGATCACCTTGGACAATGGGATATATAAATTATGGTTTGCCAGGAACTATACCTGTTACCACCCCAACACCTTAATATTGGACAATGCTTTGGCTTCTATGGGTGCCGGTTTGCCATCCGCCATGGCAGTTAACCTGCTGTATCCAGATAAAAAAGTAGTAGCCGTGGTGGGAGATGGCGGCTTTATGATGAATTCCCAGGAACTGGAAACCGCAGTTAGGCTAGGGCTAAACCTTGTGGTGATCATCCTGAACGACCATGGCTATGGCATGATCAAGTGGAAGCAAGAAAAAATGGGCTTTGATAATTACGGTTTGGATTTTAATAATCCCGATTTTATTATGTACGCCAACAGCCACGGGGCCCACGGTTACCGCCCGGAAGGCGATGCCAACTTCCAGGAAATCCTGGACAAATGCCTGAGTAGCCCCGGCGTCCATGTCATTGACCTGCCAGTGGATTACTCACTCAACCACCTGATATTAAATGTAATGTTGAAAGAAAAAGCAGCGAAATTATAAGTGATACCAATTTATTGAAATTTCCAGCAGCCTACGATTAGACACTAATCAAGGAGTTTAAAGATGAGAGATGAAGCCGCCCTGGAATAAATCAACCAAACGGCCCATTGCCTTATCCTGAACCAATCTGTTTGGATTCCTTCTATAGCACATTTTGAAAGCCTGTGCGAAAAGACTTAAAATTGAACAAATTTTAATAATATGGGGCATTTTGAGATAGCTCAAGTTAAGCCTTGTAAACTAACGATTTAGCAATAGGGGCCTTGACGATAGTCTCAATGAATCCGGATAAATCAATCATTACCTAAGCTTGTCTTATAGTTAGGTGTCGTGGCTTTTCAAAGCAAAATTCGACCTACTTTCAGTAGGGAAGAAGCCTATATACGGTTTAAAAAAAAATCTCCCAAGACTCAACAGCTCAGAAGATTTTTTTATGGGAAGGTCTTGGTCTAGAATGGTAGATCTGCTTCTATTTTTTCTTTCTTTTCTGAACTTCCCATCAATAGGAATTCATTCACTAAGATCTCGGATATGTAACGCTTCACGCCATCTTTATCGTTATAGTCGCGGTTGGAGATTTTACCTTCAATGGCGATCTCAGATCCCTTGTCTGTATATTTTTCGATTAGCTCGGCATTCTTACCCCAGATCACCAGTCTGTGCCAGGTAGTTTCGGAGATTTTCTCACCTTTTTGATTTTTATAGGATTCGTTGGTGGCGATGCTTACGTTACCTACAATTTTGCCACTTTCGAGGGTTTTTAATTCGATTTTAGATCCCAAGTGACCGATTAGCTGAACTTTGTTTCTTAGCGCATTCATGATATTTGTTGTTTTGGTTAGAAGATTTGTTTGTCGTTTTCGCTAGAGGAAAAACTTATGATCCAAAGATGCAGGATCGGTCAAACGGGATTCGGTTGCTACCCATTTGTATCCGAATGTAGTCGATTACTGTCGGGTAATCATTAATTCAGCTGATTACAGATGGGTAGTATATGAAATTTTTTTTGGGTTTATGATAGGAGATTCAGGGAAAACCGCAATTGCTGACAAGCTTTTTTTGACAGGAAGTGAATGCCACATCATTACCGAAACAAGAAAAATATAAACCATTCTCAGACACAATCCTCTGCTACATTAATTTTTTAAAGCTGGAAGGCAGTTTCACTGCACTTATAGTAAGTTCTGGCATAATCTTTACGATCCTGACTAGTGTAGTCCTTATATTTTCCGCATTTGTATCCTGAATACTTATGTAAGTACTCGAATATGCTATGGAATCATGGTCACTTTGAATACGTTTATTGAATTCAATAATATGCTGATCGTTGTAAATTTTAATTTATTCCAACTTTTAGAGTTTAGCCAAATCAATTTATACGATTACTTACACGGATGTAATCGGAGGTTATTTTCAATAATCTAAAATTAGGTAGGCGATATAACCCCAAAACTGGGGAATATAACCCCTTTAAATTTTCGAAAACCCTTCTAGCAGGTCAGAAATGTAATGGATTAATTATTGATCCATTTTTTTAGAGATACTTTTAAAATAATCAAAGAATTTTTCCTCACACTTTTGAATAAAAACGAATCAATATGTCCTTTCAAACAATTAATCCAAATACAAATCAGACAGTGAAGTTATTTGAAGAAATGACGGAAAAAACAGTTGATGCTAAAGTTGCTAAAGCTCATCTGGCTTTCACTACCTGGAAAGAGACAAGCTACGAGCTACGCGCTAATTTACTTTATAAAGTGGCTAAAATCATGCGACTTAAAAAATCTGAACTTGCTAAAACCATCACCTTGGAAATGGGTAAACTCATTTCTGAAGCGGAAAGCGAAATAGATTTAAGCGCTAGTATTATAGATTATTATGCCGATAATGCTGAAGCCTTTCTTGCTGATATAGTATTACACCCGAAAGATGGAGAAGCAATAATTCGAAATTGTCCCATTGGTGTATTATTAGGTGTCATGCCCTGGAATTTTCCTTTTTACCAAGTAGTTCGTTTTGCAGCCCCCAATATTATGGTAGGCAATACTATTTTGCTTAAGCATGCCTCTATAGTTCCTCAATGCGCTGCTGCCATTGAAAAACTGTTTGAAGAAGCAAAAGCTCCTGAAGGATTATACACCAATTTATACATATCAGGCAGACAAGCATCCGCTCTGGTTTCTGATAAAAGAATAAAAGGCGTTTCCTTGACAGGAGGGGAAAAGGCTGGTGCAAGTGTTGCCATAGAAGCCGGAAAACATTTGAAAAAGGTAGTGCTAGAGCTAGGAGGTAATGATGCTTTCATCATACTTGAAGATGCCGATATTGAAAAAACGGTGGATTGGGCAGTTGTGGGCAGGATGAATAACAACGGTCAATCCTGTATTGCTTCCAAGCGCTTTATCGCCGTGGAAGCAATAGCAGATGAATTTATTCAGAAGTTTAAAACGAAGTTATCAAAAATGAAATTGGGTGATCCGATGGATCCTACAACAGAATTAGGCCCTTTAAGCAGTGAAGCAGCAGCAGTTGATTTGGCCGATCAGGTGCAGCGTTCGGTTGATGAAGGTGCAACGCTTCTATTGGGTGGCAAGCGTGCCGATCGTGAAGGCGCTTTCATGGAACCGACAATACTTACCGACCTAAAGCCTAATATGGCTGCTTATTATGAAGAGTTATTTGGCCCCGTAGCTTCTTTCTATGTAGTCAAAGACGAACAAGGTGCAATAGATCTGGCCAATGATTCTGAGTTTGGATTGGGAGGTTCTGTATTTACACAGGATATTGAGCGTGGAAAAAGAATAGCCGATCAGATTGATGCGGGAATGGTATTTATTAACCATCCTACCTGGACACAAGCCGATCTTCCATTCGGTGGAACAAAGCGCTCAGGCTTCGGCCGTGAACTATCAGAGTTGGGGATTCAGGAGTTTGTAAATAAAAAACTGATTCGAGTAACCGAACTTAGTGATCCATTTTAACGCCCAGTATTATATCTCTAATGAAACTAAGAATGCTAAATAGTAAAAAAATTTGAATCGTTAGGTGGTATTATTCTCTTTTTTAAAAATTTAGATTTTAATAAAATGAAAAAATTACTAATTACCTTAATGCTTTTAGTGAATCCTGCATTCTTATTTCCAGCCTCTGATTCCAATCAGCTCTCAGATCAATTACTAAAAAACGATATGCATCGTTCCGGAATTATTTATCAATCATCACCTATATAGCATGCAGATGATGAATGCTATGATGGAAAATAAAAGCTGGAAATACAGCGCAATGGTATCAATATGAAATTCATCATAGCCAGCAATAACTATCGTTATGCATGATAATACTTAGAATTAGCGATATGGAATGGGATGGAAAATATAGATTATATCACTGCTTATCATAATAGATATGCTCCATCAGACGAAGATAATGCTTTAATCAGTTTATCCGATAAAATAAAAATTTTAGGTATTGAAAAGGCTATAAAACATATACTGGATTCATTTGATAACTATTTGTAATAAACTCTGGATGACATACTATTGGAGTCGTACGTAATAAAAAAAATCTTAAGATATGGAATATAATATTGTAAAAATCATAACTGTTGAATCTGTAACACATGATGTAAAGCGTTTTATTGTTGAAAAGCCATCGGATTATGAATTTTCTGCTGGACAGGCAACCGATGTTTCAATAAATACTCCAGCATTTAAAAATGAAAAGCGACCTTTTACTTTTACAAGTTTAAATGATAATGAACATTTAGAATTTACTATTAAAATTTATCCTAGTCACGATGGTATAACTAAAGAATTAGGAATGTTAAAACAAGGGGATGAACTTATTATTCGTGATTCATGGGGTGCAATTAAATATAACGGTGAGGGGGTTTTTATAGCAGGCGGTGCAGGTATTACCCCCTTTATAGCTATTCTAAAACAGCTGTATGAAAATAATAAAATTGCTAATAATAAGTTGATTTTTACAAATAAGACAGAAAGTGACATAATTCTAAAAAACGAATTTAATAAGATGCTTGGAGAAAATTTCATCAATACACTCACGCATGAAAAAAAAGATGGTTATGAAAATCGTAGGATTGATAATACTTTTTTAAAGGAAAAAATAACAGATTTCAGTCAGCATTTTTATGTGTGCGGACCGCCATCATTCGTTGAAGCCATGTCAGACGCACTTGGTAGTCTAGGTGCTAAATCCGAAGCTGTAGTATTTGAAAAATAGTCTGTCATATAATGTTTGCGCTGATAAAAATATGTAAAAATCGAAAAATCCCAAAAAAGTTATCTTATCAATATTAGTATAGTTAGAGTAAATAAATTAAAATAATTGCTACGAATAAATTTCGAAATTAATAAACAAAATTAATAAAAATATTTCGTATTTTTATTATACTATTTATACAGATATTATTTATTGAACCTTTAATAGGGTTGGATATAAGTTTTAGTACATATGTCTTTCAGTAAGATTCTGGTAGTGATTTTAACTGATATTATAGAATTCACATCCGGACTGAGTTTAGCTTTTTGAAAAATCAACGGATGTGGTTTGGCTCGGTTCGATCATTCTTTTTTCACACTGAAATATTACTCCATATTTTGATAAGAAAGATGCTTTGGATCTGCAATAAGTTGTTCTTGATCAGAATTTTTTTTAATCTATTCTTATAGTATTTATGCTGTGGTCATCAAGTGACCGTTCATCATGGAAAAAGTAAAAAGTACTAAAATTAAAAGACACTAATTGATATGATAGCATTACAAATAGTAAAATACGGAAATCTTAACGATGGATTGTCTTTCACCGAAATCACAAAACCATCAATTAGCGCTACGGATATTCTTATTAAAAGCAAGGCCGCAGGGCTCAATCCCATTGATTATAAACTAGTGAGTGGTGGCTTAGAGGATATGGTGGTATTGGACTTTCCTAGCACAATTGGCTTTGATGTAAGCGGTATAATCATCGAAATAGGTAATGAAGTCGTAGGTTTTGAATTAGGTGATGCTGTATATACCCGAGTGCCTCAAAATCAGATGGGTACTATAGCTGAATTCGTTGCTGTTGATTTTACAGTGGTTTCGAAAAAACCAGAAAATATTTCGTTTGAAGAAGCGGCTGGCTTGCCATTGATAGGGCTTACCGCTATTCAAGCTTTGGAACGTATTGGTCTCAAGGAGGGTGATCGTATGCTAATTCATGCTGGATCAGGTGGTGTAGGTAGTTTTGCAATTCAATACGCCAAGGCTAAAGGAGCCTATGTATACACGACCACTAGCACCGACAATGTGGACTGGGTAAAAGCCTTGGGTGCCGACCGTGTTATCGACTATAAGCGGGAGGATTACAAGTCCATAGTTTCGGACTTAGACATTGTGTTTGACACGCTTGGAGGCGACTACACGCTGGATGCATTCCAAGTTATCAAAGTGGGTGGTAAAGTATCCAGCATCGCAAGTGTTCTCGATGAGGAAACAGCCGCTATGATGGGAATGAAGGAATATAAGTTGCCTGAAAAATTCTCCAAATTGATTGACCAAAAATCAGCTAACTATAAACTCACCTGGATGCAGCCCAACGGCGAGCAACTGGATGCTATCTCAGCGATGGTGAAAGAAAAGAAAATCAAGCCTGTCACAGATAGGGTATATGGTTTCAAAGATAGTATTGAGGCCTACTTATACTTAGCTACGGAAAGAGCAAAAGGGAAAGTGATTATCAGTATCTCCTAAGTTTTAAAAGGATTAGATCCCATTATTAATTTTTAATTAATCGAGAAAATATGACTGACGAAAAGCAAAACATATTGATAGCTGGCGCTAATGGCACCACAGGAAAAATTATTGTTGAATTACTAAAAGATTCAGTCGTTTATCGACCAATTGCGATGGTAAGGAAACAAGAGCAAAGAGACTATTTTGAAAAGGCTAATGTTTCAGTGGTACTTGCCGATTTGGAAAAGGATTTAAGCCAAGCAGTAAAAAATATACATAAAGTAATTTTTGCTGCAGGGTCTAAAGGTAAAAATGTGATAGGAGTAGATCAAGATGGGGCAAAACGACTAGTGGATGCTGCAAAAGATGCTGGTATTAAAAAGTTTGTGATGTTAAGTACCATGGGGGCAGACAACCCTTCTGCAAGTGAAGTAATGGAAGACTATCTAAAGGCGAAACAAAATGCTGACGAGCATCTAAAAGCGAGTGGCTTAGACTATACTATTGTCAGACCTGGTTCATTAACGGATGAAAAGGGTACAGGCAAAATTCAGTTAATGGAAAAATTAGAAAATCACGGAAGTATCACAAGAGCAGATGTTGCCAAGACGCTCATTGAAGTCTTAGAGGATAAGGTGATGCAAAATCAGGTTTTCGAAATATTAGCAGGGCAAACGCCCATTGAAAAAGCTATTACTCACTAAAAAAATAAATAAGTCACAACGTAACAGTTTTGTATGGCTAACCTTTTTGGGGTACCAACCATTGATCTTCAAAACATAAAGAGCTTCATTAAATACGCACCAAAGATTATAGTACAGGCAGTACCAATCATATTTCTATTAATTGAATGGATTTATTCAAAATTATACGATAAAAAAACTTACTAAAATAAAGAAGCTTTTGCATCTATCTGTGTAGGCATTGGTAATATTTATATTTCTTTCCTGCTCAATTTCACATTATTGTTCTAGTGTATAACATGCTGCTATGGCAACTCTATTTTAATTGGTAGACTTTAATTCCCAGCTACATAATTCTTGACTTTTGCAGCTATTGGGTATATCATATTTCTCACCATCAAAGATTTTGGTGGGCTACGCATTTGGAATCTCATAGTGATGAAAATTTATAACTTTATAACACCTTTCCAGTTAAGCGGGATACAAGACATTAAGATTATTTTCTTTTTACCAGTTACCCGCTACGGTTTTCGTCCCATCCTATTATTTGTTGCAAATAAGCTTGCAATACTGTTTCAATTTTGGGTTAATACAGAATATATTAAAAAGTTGTCATATCTCTTTGAATATATTTTCGATAGCCACTCCAATCACCGCATCCATTATGGCACTCAAGATCAGTTTATCAATAAAAATTATGCAGCAATAGTTATATTATCGTATATTTGGCACTTACCATACTGAGTATAAAAAATCGATGTATGGAATTACTCATAAATTAGATAAGCCCGGCAATCCTTTTTACATGAATTTTCGTCAGTTTATTGATATCCGGAAAGATGTGCGTAGGGCAGATAAAATTAGAAAAACAATTTTTTACATGTTCGTTGTTCCTATTGCTATTGAAAAAGATAGAGTAAGACTTGAGAAGTATAGTAAGAATGAAAAAAGTAATAATAATATTTTAGATCTTTAAGTAATAATACCTAACGAAAAATAATTAATACTCATAAGTAAAAAACAAAAAAATGAAATTAAACAAAATATTTTCCAAACTTGGTCTAATAGCAATCATCGTATTTTCAGGGTGTTCCATGTTAAATAACGTGAGTTCCAATTATGACAAGACTGTGGATTTTACCAAATACAAAACTTATGCATGGTTAAATTCACAAAAGACGCAAGCACAAGCTCCAACCCCGTATTATAATGATGTTATTGAGAATAACACTAAAAGTTATATTGATCGTAATTTTAAGGGCAGAGGATATACGATTGATACGCTGAAGCCCGATATTTTGCTTGAGCTGGTATTAAAAAGCGAAAAGAAAACAGATGAAGTTCAGACCAGCAATCCATACAACTATTCTAATTATACGTATAATGACTATCCTTATAATCAACGTTATAACAATAATTCATACTATAATAATCGTAATTATAATTACTACGGAAATTATAATTACGACAACCACTATTCTTACAATCAGAGCTATAGTACTAAGACTAGGAAGTATACGCAAAGCTCCATTACCATTAATGTGATTGACAGAGTTTCAAACCAGATGGTTTGGACCGGAACATCCGAAAATGATATTTATGATCCTGCATATCTTAAAGAGGAAATTAATCCTGCAGTAATTAGTATATTGAAACAATATCCGGTTAAACCAATTGAAAAATAACAATCTTAAAAGATTTTCAAATTTGGTAACGGTGAAAACTTTGTGACGATAGATATTCAATAAATTGAATATCACAATAATGAATTTGCATTTCAGCTTAAAACTTAGATTAGTTAAGCCGCAATTTTAAAGCTATAAAATCTGAGATTATTATAGGACAATTTCATTATAACTAATTGATTTATAATTTATTAGTGTTATTTATACTTTAGTTTTTCATGTATTAGCGTACGAAAGACGAGCAGAAACTAGGCTTTGCAGACTACATAGTTGAGTAGCGAAAAATCAAACAGGAATTCTTCAATCAGATCAATCAACTAATTGACTGGCGCACAGTTTCCAATAGCATCAACAAACAGTATCAAAAAGGGGAAAGTGCCGTAGGAAGTCCATTGTATGAACGAGTTATTCTATTTAAAATGAGCCTTTTACAAACATGTTGTGGGCTGAACGACTATAGGATCTTGGATTGGGTAAATAACAGTATTTCTTTTAACCATTTTGTGGGTATTAGTACTGATAATTATGTTCCGGGCTATAGCCTAATCAGTTACTTTAGGACCGAACTTACCAAAAAAAGGATGTATAAAAGCTGTTCAAAGCGATCAACAAAAAACTGTAAAGCATAAAATAATCTTAAAGACCGGTTCAATTAATGATGTCAGCATAATAGCCACCTCATTTAAACCTAAATGCAGAACCGCCTGTGAAGTAGCGGTAGATCCATCTAAGCAAGAAAGAACGCTGGAGGAGTAGTAAAATGAACAGCATGCGCACATATTCATCAAAAAGTAACCTCACGGTTATGTAAGTAACCTGATTTTCTTCACTTATCTGCCCGGTAGATGACCTTCTGATAGCTACCGAAAGAAGTATATGTAAAGCTAGTGTTTACTATATATTAAGCTGCTTTTTTCCTTTTATTGCTGCAGTTGCAGATATAAATAATAACTATTCTTTAGGTTACATTGACAAAGACTGCAAAACAGAAATAATTACTTCTTAAAATAATTGAAAACCTTTATTTTAGCTACATGGCAAATATGGTCACATCGCATTTCAAGACAGTGTCCAAAAAAATGAATACCAAAAAGCAAATGATACCTGCCTAACGAAGGCAGTAATTGCATCTCCCAGAGAATGGATTTTAAACGAATGCTAGTCAATATCTAAGGGGATTCTAAGATCTTTACAGTTAGCGTTTCATTGGCGCCAAGTCTGATAGATAAATTGGGTCGTTCCAGAATTTTATCATTTGAGTTCTTCTCTTAAATCTTAATGTCCTCTGCGCTGTTAGAAATATTTAATTGTGCAAAAAACTCTTTGATCCAAATCCTGTTTGTAAACTATGGAACCTTACGCAATCATTGATGAATCTTCATTTCCAATTGTAAGAATTGGATTTACCGGAACTAAAAGCACGGATCAAAACTTCCGATCCTACTTGGATCAAACCAAGGCTTGTTATCGACATGAAAAGAACCTAGCCATTATTTTCGATGCTTCTAAAGCAAGTATTCCCAATCTTTCACATCAAAAGATGCAGGCAGATTGGTTAAAAGAGAATAAAAAACTTATGCAAAATTTTTGCCTTGGAACTGCTTATGTCATCCCAAATGTAGCGATTCGTGGAATACTGAAAATGATCTTTTCATTCCAAAAGCAACCTGTACCTTACAAGATTTTTGAAACCGAATCTAATGCACTGATTTGGGTAAAAGGACTTAAATTAAGTTGACCTTAGGTGATAATTTAAATTATCTATATGACATGTAAATCTGAACTTTATCAAAACTTACCGACTACTGTTTTGTAGATTTCACTTTTTTAAAGAACCAGATAAAAATAAATTACCTGAGTCAGACCTTTTATAAATACAATCAGGTTTACTCTTATAAGTTATAGTTATTTGTTGAGCAATTTTGTTTTCAGCTCGCACAATAAAATAAACTCAGTTGGTTAGTCGTCTAGGTAAAATATAGTCACTTATTACAATATTTTATTACTTTCCTGAAAAGGAATAGTAATAATCATAAGGACATTCACCATTATTGAATGTACGCCACCTCTGATAAAAAAACATTTTTTTCTTCAATGAAAGTTATAGCTGATTTAACCGATCAAAAGGAATTTATCTTGTCCCTACCAGTCCATCGTATTATTTTTTCATATAATATTTTTTGACTAAAAGGTTTTGAAATATAATCATTCATGCCGATCGCAATATACTTTTCCGCTTCTCCTACCAGCGCGTTGGCCGTTATCGCAATAATAGGAGTCACAGATGTAGGCAAAAACATATTATTACGAATGTGTTTTGTCGTCTCACATCCATCCATTTCAGGCATCTGTATATCCATGAGTATTATATCGTAATTAGCGGTAGACAGTTTATCTATTGCAATTCTTCCATTATCTGCAATATCAACTGTACAATTCCATTTTATTAATATCTTTCTTGCAAGCAGCTGATTCACTAGATTATCTTCGACCAGAAGAATCTTTAGACCCTTTGCTTTTGAATATGAAACATTATTCTTCCCAGTTTTTGCAGGGATAATTTCTACTTCACCTTTTCTAAAACCTAATGTGAAAAAGAAACAACTTCCTTGATTAGGGATGCTAGTAACTGAGATAGTCCCACCCTGTAGTTCTACCAGTTGTTTTGTTATGGCCAGACCAAGTCCGGTTCCACCATATTTACGAGTAGTTTCGCTGCTGACCTGAACAAAGCTTTCAAAAATACTTGACTGTTTATCACTTGGAATCCCTATACCTGTATCTGTAACTTTAAAAATAAGAAAGTATATATCGTTTTGCTGACTTTCTAATTGAATATCAATATTTATACTGCCAATTTCAGTAAATTTTATCGAATTGCTTACAAGATTAAGTAGTATTTGCCTGAGACGCACCGAATCCCCAATGATTATCTGAGGTATTGTGTCTGAAATGTCATAAGACAATGTTGTACTTTCCCTCTCATTAGTAAAATGTAGTGTTTGTATAATCCCTTTTAAAATTTCTTCAAGTTTAAATGGGAGGTTTTCAAATACAACTTGACCTACTTCTAATTTTGAAAAGTCAAGAATATTATTGATAATAGATAGCAAGTTATCCGCTGATAATTTTATTACATTAACACATGCCTTTTGATCTAGACTAAGATTATTTTCCTGCAAAATTTCTGACATTCCAATTATGGCATTCATGGGAGTACGGATTTCATGACTCATATTGGCTAGAAATAGTTCTTTGGCCTTAACCGATTCTTCTGCGAGCTCTTTTGCTTGAATTAGATCTGTTTCAATTTTCTTACTTTCTGTAGTATCACGGGTTAATCCCAATAGGGAAATGATTTCCCCATCAGCATTCCTCATTGGTACTGCATGAGTTTGCATCCAACGGTGCGTTCCTTTTAGACCGATAATTTCAAATTCAAGTTTTCTGGATTCCCCATTGAAAACATCTCTGGTTAATTTTTCAAATGCACTTCTGTATTGCGGAGTAATGATTTTTATAATACTCTTGCCCCGAACTTGTTCTAGGTTATCAGCCTCTATCATAGCAAGTCCAGCAGGGTTCATTTCATATAGTTCGTATTCTGAGCTCATTATTTTTATACATTCCGGCTCTGTTTCATATATGGTGCGAAGACGGTTCTCACTTTCTGCCAACTTATTTTCTGCTATTTTGCTTTCGGTGATATCCCTCATGATGATAATTACTTTACCATTAGACATCAACTTGGCGTTTAAACTAACTTCAATAAATGAATTGTCTTTTCGTGTTATAAGCCTTTCGGAATAGACCGTATCACCCCTTTCTAGTTCTTCTACTAGTAACGGCACTTTTTCCAGCAGTGCTACCGGAATAATGTCACAGCCATTCATTGTTTTTAACTCTTCAATTGAATACCCGGTAATCACAACTGCTTTATCATTTGCCTCCAAGCAGTTTCCCTCTCGGTCAATTAGAAAAATAGCATCCGCGGCTTGCTGTACGAGAGTTCTAAATTTTTCTTCACTTTCTTTGATGGCCGCTTCTATTTTTTTCCTTGCAAGGATCTCTTTTTTCAGTATTTCTTTTTGACTTTCGTTTTGTTCAAAAAGTCGGTTGTTCTCAATGGAATGTACCAATTGATTAGCTATTAACTGGAGATGTTCCCTTTCCAATGAGGTAAATATTCTTATTTCTTCTGTAGCATACAGTTTAATTATCCCCGAAACCTGATTGCCTATCCTCAATGGAGCGCCGGCACAGGATTTAAACATAAATTTTTGTAAGCCTAGTTCTATGGCTTTAATTATTGCTGGATCTTTTTGTGTATCCTCAATCACTTGACATGATTTGCTATTAAGGACTTTATTTAAGAAAGGTGAGTTTATGTCTCCTATATGCACTATTTCATTTTGATGAATGCCTACACTGGAAAGCAGTTCTAGTTTCTCATCTTTTAAAAGATAAATACTGCATGCGTCAACTTCAAATGCTTCCTGTACTATTTTTAAAAACTCTCCTGCCTGATCAGAAGTGGTAAATTCATCTATCTTAAATTCACGCAGTGAAGCCATGACAATAAAGCGTTTTACCGATTTTTCAAGTTCTTTGGTTTTTTCGTCAATTATATTTTGTAAGTATTCATCACTAATCTCTTTTTCTGTTTGTAATTTTTCTAACCTTCCTTTATAGGTTATAATCGAAAATATATCTTCATTTCCAGCTTTTTCAGCTGCAAGTGTTGGATTGGTTTCTTTATCGAAATATCGGAGATATAGATACAGTGCAGAGGCAAAGTATATGGCCATAAAAGATTTCGCAATGAGCTGGCCTACTATTTTATTTAATAAGTCGGGGCTTCCCCAAAAGCTAATTATAATAAATAGTACTGAATCTAAATTCAGTACAAATAAAATGACAATAAGTAAACGAGAATATAAACCTATCCACTTTATCTTGGATAGCAAAAATTCATATACGATAACAATAATAAGTGAATCTATTAATAAAACAATAGTCCCATTTAAAAAAAAACCATAATTCAAATCAAATAAGTCAGGGAGTATTTTGTTAAAATTATTTATAGATGCAATATTCTCCGCTTGAATTCGGGTTAACCATAATAAAACAGCAAATAATATATTGGATAATATAATTCCAAAAATAAAACGCTGTGCTATCTGAGTTCCTTCTTTTATGTAAATAAGTAATATGATAAATATAGTAGCGCTAAAAAGTATAATGGCTCCAGGAGAAATAGTGTAATTATTCAATATTATTATTTGAAATGTAGTAGCAACAAGCGTCTCAAAAAACTGATTGCTGCCAATCAATATATATAGTGGTGCAAGTCCAAACCAAGGCTTTACACGATATAAAAAAAACACGAGGACTGTTATAAATATTATTTCGAATAAAGTTATTAAAACAAAATTCATAATTTTAAACTATATTTAATCGATTTTTTTGAGGTTTCCAATTCTTTCTTTAGCTCAATAAATTTAAATTCCTGACCCGTAAACAGATAAATCATTTCCTCTGATCCTTTCCTCCAATTTTCTGCATTGAAAATATTTTTAATGGAAACACCCAAGTTTACACCTGTTACCCTTGATTTTATCATCATAATGCACTATTTTATACCGTTCATCATACTTTACCTAGGAATTTTTCTCTTTATTTTTCTGATATTTATAGATATTATCTGCCATATCTGATTTATCAATGTAAGGATTCTGTAAGATAGTAATCTCTTTTTAGTTTCACGATAATCATCTCTACAAATTAATCGATTATTTTACTATCTTCTTTAATTTCTTTTAAATGTAGCTCAATATCTAAATTGAAGCGAATTTATTTCAGACTGTATTATTCTCATATAGGTAGGAAAAGATGATATAGGTAGCTTTTTTTGGCTTAGGGTTCTTTTAGAGCAATAATTGAAAAAGAGTATTTAGTTAATTTTTTTGCAACCTGAAAAGGGTAAAGATGGCTACACTGTTCAGTGTAATAAAGTAAAAGATAAGATTTGTATATTATTTACAGTGATTGTACTACAAGGTCTAAGTAATAGTCAATAAGCTCAATGTAGTATTCAAGGTCATAAATACTTAACAACTGCACGTATATCTGAAGAAATTAGGTAAAATAATCTTTCTTTTCAGTACTAGAAACCAGAGGATTATTCCAAATATATTTTGAGGAGATTTTACACAATGTATTGTCTTTACTCCAACCTATTCCTTGAGACCATAATATTTAATGTCAAATTTTGCTCCAGTAAAAGAGAAATATATTGCATGATCTCGTGGTCCACCTATCATATCATTTTTTAAAAAACCACTCTAATAGCTTTCATTAAAAGCTCAAAAATAGTGACATCAATATTTTAATTACATTCATTTGGAATAGTATGATACTCTTACATCTATATCCGCAATTGCACCAGTAAAAGATAAAAAGTAGCTTAATATACTGTTAACACTAGCATTACCGGTACTTCTTCCGATGGCTATCGTAACGTCACCGGCCTGCCTCGCTGTGGCGGGCCTGCCTCGCTGTGGCGGGGGCCTGACTGCCAGTTGAGTGACGAAAATTAGGTTACTGGTATAATTCTGGACAAATCAAATTAAATGTATATCATTCACCAAATTTTCTGAAAATCTAGCTGGCTGGGTCTGCGACATGTATCAAATATCTAAAAATTAGTTGGTAAAAATGGTCAAATTAATCCGCTCCACGTGATGAAATCGTTCGAATTCCACACTGATATGGTCGAAATAATAGCCATTAATGCAACTATCTTATATCTTTTTATCCGGTCACGTTTTTATATCTTTTTATAGCCATTATAAATTTATTTACCGCTGGGATAAGTAATATAAAAGCAAGAATATGATAGTAAATTTCTACTAGACCCCCAAGATAGAGGAGTATCTCTATCAGCAGTGAGAGAAAAAGCCACATAATTCCATAACCGAATTCGCCTATTACCTTATTTTTTTTTGCCTTCAATTCATAGTCTACTTTCATGGCGTTTGCTTTAAGATTCAAAATTACTGGCATCCGAGTAAAAAACCAGCCTGATATCAGCATTTCTGCGATTTTACAAAACAGTAAAGGCGGACACCTAATTGATAGTTTCGTTTTTGATGCAAGTTATCATTACCTTATAACAATCAATTTAGTATAAAATACAAAATTTATCGGACAGCTGAATATTTTCCAGCTACTTTCTTTTATTCCTAGTGAGTTAATTGGTCAAGCAGCGAAGCCTTTTAAATTGGATCACTAGTACAGCACCATAAACGATTAGAAAAAGCTCATTTTCATACTCCATGTGGTAATATTTTAATTAGGTGAATAGCCTATAAAAGTATCTGCATTTTAGAAGAACAAGCTCAGCTATTTGGGCATCTGTAAGCTACCTACAAGTAGCGAGCCTATCCTGTGTATACTTTAACCGTTTAAATCAGGTGTTTTGTTACATTTATAATGTGTTACTAGCTCTTTACGAGAGTGAGATTTCGGAAAGCTATCTAAGTCTACCCGTGAATTGAGAAATGTCTTTGGTTAGTTACAGCTAGCTGGTTTCACTGCCCTGAGTCTGTTTAATGATGTACTCAAAGACGCGAAAAAAAATCCGATATCAGACAAAAAGTGTAGGCTATGGGTATACGCTTTTCTAAGGCTGGATAATTCTGCGCCTAAATTATTCCGGCTTAATCCATCAACTACCAATAATGAATATTTTCTTGCGCAGTTCAAATCCTAAGAAGATGTTAATTACATATTCAACAGGGATCATGTCAACTTTCAGATCTACAGAAAGATGTACAGAAGATGGTGTACTTTCCGTTACCCGGTTCAACTAGAATGCCAACTATGAATTGATCAGCAATCTCTGTAAAGATATCCATGGTTTTTTTGAGGCATGATTTGGAAGCAGTTTTTATACCGTGGGCTCTTTTGTTTTACAGGCAACGATATTCATGGCTTGGGCCGGTTTTTAAAAAAAATCTGGGTTTATTCCAGCGGTTTACAAAAAAAATATGGGCTTCCCTTATTTCCTCAGTTCGTATTTTTTCGGCCAAAACTCGGGGTATTTATTGTTTTGTCCCTTTCTACTCATTACAAGAGAAATTAAAGTAGGTATCATAACAGCGGTCTAGCCGCTTGAGTTTTTAGGGAAATAATCGAACAAGTCATAGATACTGAATCTTCCACCCACTTGGTGGACAATTAGAAACTATTGATGTTCAAGAAAAAATAAATTAGTCCAGCAATTTACTTAGTAATTGACTACACTGACACCAAATGAGGACTCGCCAAAAAGGGGTGATTTTGATGCAATATTTTTTTAACATTTCATTCTTTGCCAACAAAGACCAAGGCCATTAGAGACAGTACCACATGTGCGATAGCTTTGTGGATATGGCAACAAAATTCATTCTGGGTTTTGACCGAAATGAAGTCAATGGGGAATTGAGAGGTCGCCATAACGTAGGGGTTTCAATTGATGAGTATTGTTTTTGAATATTAAAAATCCTAGTGTTTGCTCAACATATTCCTACGTTTAATATTGATTTGCTCAATTCGAATCTGACATTTTTAGTATGAATAATAAATAGAAAAATCCGACTAGGACTAAGATGATGACTAAGCGTAATCCGTACAGTAGTCTGATTTAACTCCACTTCACTGTTTTCTGCATTTGAAATCCAACAAATCTTCCTTAATTTTCAAAACAGCAATCTAATTTCCCTACCAGATTACCTGCTTCTGCTTCGAAACTCTTACTAAACAGCCTTCCTCAAAAACCAATGAAAAAGCGCCTGATACCCCTTCTTTTTCTTCTTTTTTCTTTTTTGATCTGGTCTTGTAGCCCAAACAGCCCCAAAGAAATAGAAAGCATTTCCCAACGGGACTCCATATTTACCACGCCATTGGGAGTGAGCTATGTGATCCCGGAGCCAAGCGAAAAAGCTTTGGCACAATACCAAGAAGCAAAAACAGCCTCCGAAGCAAATCCCGAAGATAAAGAAGCGCTAATCTGGTACGGTCGTCGCACAGCCTATCTGGGGCAATACCAAGAAGCCATTTCTATTTATTCCAAAGGGCTGGAGAAGTTTCCAGACGAAGCTCGCTTCTTTCGGCACCGTGGACATCGATATATAAGTCTGAGAGAATACGGGAAAGCAATTGCGGATCTAGAGCAGGCAGCCCAATTGATCAGCGGCACTCCAGATGAAATCGAACCGGATGGCATGCCCAATGCCCAAAACATCCCCGTAAGTACGCTCCAAGGAAATATTTGGTATCACCTCGGGTTGGCTTACTACCTTGATCATCAGTATGAAAAAGCATATACCGCATACCTGCGCTGCCGGGAGACTGGGGATCTTTATGACAACATCGTCTCCAGTACCCATTGGCTGTATATGATCCAGCAGCGACTCGGAAATCCCGCAAAAGCAGACTCGCTTTTAGCTCCCATTTCTCAAGACTCCACCATCATCGAAAACCAAAGCTATGCAGATCTCTGTCATTTATATAAGGGAGGGATTCCAGTGGATTCGCTTATTACCGAAGGTGCTGGCAGTCCCGCTAATGATGCGGTTCGCTATGGTGTGGCCAACTGGTATTTATACCAGGGGGATTCTGTTCTGGCTGAGCAAATGATGATAGAACTGATCAAGGAAAAGGCTTTTTCTTCGTTTGGATACCTTGCTGCTGAAAGTGATTTGATTCGGTATTTTGGGAAAAAATAGAAGGGTTTTCAAATCAATGTCTTGAAAGTTCGTGGATATATTATGAACAGCTTACGCTTTCTAGCTATGTTTTCTATGTTCGCTATGTAGTTCAAAAAAAAATACCCTCCATCCGTTTTGGCGAATCATCATTTTCTCGATTGGCATCTTTTCGGCCAAAACCCGGAACTCAATCGATCGTTGTGACCATGGGTTGCACCCATGGCTACCCATATGGCATCCCTACAAGACGTATCCATAGTTGCAATTTTGACCCTTAAAAGGCAAAAGATTTTTTGCTCCTTCGAATATAAAATCTGCGGCAAAAAACTATGTGGCTATGTGGTAAAAAAATGTTTTCCTTTTTCTGTTCGGTTTGAAAAACTTTTTTACCGCAAGTTTCTTTCCTGTAAGTGAAATATCCCCACTCTTGTATTTTTATTTGTGGGTATGGACTGAGAAGCTTACTTTTCCAAATAACCCGACGTACCTAAAGAATTTCCTATAACCCTAATTTGTAATTCATTGAAATCGCAAATGAAACAAGAGTCTAATACAAAAATAATTAGCTGGGTTGCGAGATTTCATGAGACCTTTCAAAAACAAAAT
>Ga0209390_10002332_pt1 | contig 33574 bp, 19 predicted proteins | sample BON01_FD_187212 | JGI IMG/M metagenome (GOLD analysis project Ga0209390, IMG submission 187212) | Freshwater microbial communities from Lake Bonney liftoff mats and glacier meltwater in Antarctica - BON-01 (SPAdes) (version 2) | ecosystem: Environmental > Aquatic > Freshwater > Ice > Glacier...
CCCCTCCTCCAGGCAAATACACCCTCCAGGTCACCTTCCCAGGGTCCAACACCGGAGCAACCAACAAATCCCCCCCCACCAAAAACTGCTGCCCAATCTCCCACACCTCCTTCTCTCCCAGAAAATGACAAAACAAAGGCCTGACCACCGGCCATCCCTCCCTCCCCGCCTCCTCCATCAACACCTTCCGATACGGCGCCAAATGAGCGAAAACTCGTCCGAATCTCCCCAAAAAACGGACACTCTCCTCATCATCCCACACCTGCGCACTCGGGGTATGCATAAAACTACCAAGGTGCGTCCTATACAACACACCAGCAAACGCCCCCATCTCCACCCAGCGAAACAACAGCTCCCTTGGCCTTAAAAACTTGAACAAAAAATGATCAATCATCGTATACCCCCCCACATCCGAATGACTCAAACTATTCCCCACCAACCCTCCCGACAGCATAGCAGGTAAAACAGTCTTCATCCCATCGTGTCCATCCCACGTCACCAGCTGATCCCCCACCCAATACAACTGCGCCACGCCCGGCGTCTTTATATGACCCGACCGTACAAACGCAACCACCTCTCTCCCTTCCTCCCCCTCCCTCCCCGCCTCCGCCTCCTCGATCGCCTCCCGTTGCAAACTAGCCCAGTAATCCGGGAAAACATTATGCATCACATTCCCCCTCCCTCCCTCCAGCCGTGCTTGAAATGGGACGTACTCCCCAAAATCTGCCATCCACCCCCCGGAGCCCGCGTCGTCAATCATCGATGTTTTAATCACCTTTTTTAACCATTTTCTTGTTTCTAAATTTGTAGGGTCGATAGTCCCGAATTCAATACTACCACTCTTGGCAATCAGAGGCTCTCCCTTTGCATTCTTGATCAAATACCCGTTTTCTACCGCCTCTCGAAATAAATTTCGCTCATGCGGAAAACTCTTAATGCTCGCCCCACCCCCGCCAGCAACATCCACCAGATACGGATTCATATACGTCAACACCTTCACCCCTCCCTCCTTCAGCCCCTCCCTGTAAGAATCCCACCGTGGGTAGTACTGTCGATTCACCTCCCAATTCCAGATCAATCGCGTCCCATCCCAGTCATGCCTCGTGCCCACCCAATCCTGCAACCACACCCCCACCAATGGCACCTCATACTTCAGCAACGTAGCCGTGATATTCTCCACTTCATCCGACCCTCCCTCCAAACCAACAATCACCCCCTCTTGCGTCCAGTCCGGCAATGGCTGCATTCTTCCAGTTTCCGACGTGAACAACGTGATGGTTTCTAAAGGCGAAGCAGCACTATACAAAATCCCACGCACGGATTTACAAGACCAGTATTCAGCTGTTACTACGTCAGGCAGAGTTAAATCAAAGAACGAGACTTTAGGTCCTTTCAACGATAAAGCCCGTCCATGACTCGTCATATACATAGGCTTAGCCACATATGTCGTATGCCAGGCGGAGCCCACGCCGTGCACGAAGGTGTTGAGTATGAATGTGAGGGGTTGGAGGCCCCTCCCAACCCCTTGCTCGCTGATCACAACAGGGACTACATCGCCTTTCAGATTCCACCGGGAGTAATGCTGGCCAAACCCGAAGAAGGCCTCGTCTTTTTCGGAGCCATATCGCAGCCAGAGTCGGTTGTAATAATTGGAGGAGGAAGAGGGTGGATTGGTGTGTTGGCCATCGGCTGCATAGAGCATCTCCTCGTCGCCGTCGTCGTCGTCGGCTTCCGCCGTCTCTCCCAGAAGAAGAGCAAATTGCAGCTTGCCAGCCTCGCTTGCATCGCCGACAGTTAAATCGAAACGATAAGACACAGAAGGAAGACCAGGGCTATCGAGCAAGCCAGTGAGCGTGAGAGAGACGTTGGGCTCGTAAACTAAGGCCTCGACGATTTGCCGCGTCGTCTGTTGGAGGACGCGTTGCTTGAGGAAGTAATGCCCGTCCCGGATGGGGTCACCGTCCAACACCGCCCGTCCTGCCAAGATGAAAGGCTTGTCCTTGGCGTACGTGTGCCATATAGAATGCTCTTGTGATGGCGATGAGGACGAGGACCTCCAGATGCTGAGGGAGCCTTGGTCCCAGCGCACGTCAAAGCCAGCACCCAAGGCATAGTGCTGGGTGATCTGGCAATCCGGGTGAAGCTCCAACACGGCATTCCGGTCCAACCACCATCGTCGGAAAGCCACGGGCGGCTGCAGCATCAAGGCGGCGGCCACGGCAAGGAGGACGACCGCGATTGTGATGGGGGTTGAGGAGGCGGCCGGCGTCTTGTTCTTTTTCGGGAGGCCGGGTGGCGGGGCTGCTGCTCGAGCCATGACTGGTCTGGCGGGCCCTCGACCGAGGGAAACAGGGACTTTAATGTGCTTGCCTGTCGAGGTGGGAATGCGGATGAGTGGGGAGTGAGGCGTCAATAGTAAATGGTGGGCAAAGTGTTGAGGAATGCTCTGTCGCCATCGCCCTTGAACAGCTTCTCGCTTCGGTCATCTCGACCCAAGCAACCCAACACCACCCCCAGAGACATACAGGCCACCCCCGCGCAGTCCACACCGTCGGGAAGCGTCCGCGTTGCCAGAGCGTCGTTATGCCGGTGGTGGCATGGGCGGGAAGCCACGCATTGTCACGCTCACCCTTGCTGACTCCGCCTCGACACCTTTCTTCCGAACACAGGAATCACAGGGAATCACCCCACACCAACATCACCATGATGCTGCTTTCTGCTCGTCAGGCGCTCCGCACCGCTGCCCGCACTGTCCGCGTGCCCGTCACCGCGGCTGCTCGCTCCGTGGCCACCAACGCCAAGGTAAGTCTCTCGTGCGTAGTCGTATCCTTGTCATGACTGGGGGGGGGTAAAGTCGTGTGGTCGCTTGGAGCAACCACACGGGTTGGTCCTGCATACTCGAAGTTCCGGTGTCATCTATGCTTATTGTTTGACAGAACGGCCCACGAACCAGCCTATGCTGCCAAGCTCCCGCTCTTCCGCCCCCTGTCGTCCCTCTCCCTCTCTTCCGCCCTCTGTCGTCTCTCTCTCAAGACCAAGTCTGATGTTCTTCCATGCATTTCGCTTACATCATTTCGCTTACCCCCACATTTACAGGCCAGCGCCACGGCCGCGTCTGCTTGGGAGCGGGGCCTCGTCGCCGCCGGCACGGCAGGCTTGGCCTTCGGGATTGTTGTGCTGAACAGCGAGACCGCTTACGCTTTCTCCGGCAAGGTCGATTGGGAGGGCTCCGTCCGCAAGGACATTGTCAAGTTGATCGAGGACGAGGACAAGCGCCGTGAGGATGGCACGGGCATTGGTCCTACTTTGATTCGTTTGGCGTGGCACTCGTCGGGGACCTATGATTGCAAGGCCAAGAATGGTGGCAGCAATGGCGCGACCATGCGTTTCTGCCCGGAGGGGAATTGGGGCGCCAACCAGGGACTCTGGTGAGTGTGTTTCTCGTTTCCTCGTTCCGTCTGTCAACAAAATCAAAAGCTAACCCTGCTATCTCTGTACTTTATTCTACACTCACAGCATTGCCCGGCGTCTGCTCGAGCCCATCCAAGCCAAGTACGGCTGCAGCTTTGCCGATCTCTGGACGTTTGCTGGCAAAGTGGTAAGTTAAATAGGCGTAATTACTAATGTTACTTAATTCTACCATATAATTGATTGTCTATGTACTCATTCATATTTTCTTACCCCGTTTGTATTTTACTTGTTCATTTATTTTGGGAAAACTACACTTACACATACTTTTTCACACCCCCAAAACAGGCGGTGGAAGAGGCCGGTGGGCCCATGATACCTTGGAGGGCGGGCCGCTCGGACGCCGACGACGGGACCAAGACCGTCCCTGATGGCCGTCTGCCCGACGCGACGCAGGGTGCTGCTCACCTCCGCGACATTTTCTATCGCATGGGCTTTAATGACAAGGATATTGTGGCCTTGAGCGGGGCGCATTCGATGGGTAAGTTTTTGAATGTGTGCTGATTTTTCATCCCCTTTCTCTCTCTTTCTTCAGTACATGATATCTCCACTGTCTTTCTTTTTATGTATACATTTTTTAATTTTGTTTCGATCCTTATTTCTCTCTCTTCATTGCATCGTCGCTGCCTTTTTCTAATATTATTTTTGATTTAATATTCCATCTTTCAGGTTTCTGCCACCTGGATAACTCGGGTTTTGTGGGCCCCTGGTCGTTTGCGCCCAACTCGTTCAGCAACGAGTACTTCCGCTTGTTGGTGGAGGAGAAGTGGGTGCCGAAGAAGACGCACAAGGGCAAGCCCTGGAAGGGTCCCTTGCAGTATGAGGACTCGACTGGGAAGCTGATGATGCTGCCCACGGACATGGCGCTGATGGAAGACCCGGAATTCAAGAAGTACGTGCTGTTGTTTAAGGAGGACGAAATGTTATTTTTTAAGGAATTTGCCGCGGCGTTTGGGAAGCTGATGGAGTTGGGGTGTCCTTTCCCTGGCGCGGGGGGGGCGGCGGATGGGGCGGGGATTTTTGGGCAGGTGAAGGCGATGCTTGGTCTCAAGGCCTAGGGTGTAGAAATTGTGGTGGAGGGCAGCAGTAGCAGCAGCAGGAGGAGTGAGTGAGGAAAAGGATGGACTGAATGACGGAAGGACCAAATCAGAAGGGGAAACAAAGAAGAGGCAGAGAAAAAACGAGGAGAGAATCGCATCCATACATACATCATTAAAAGAGAAAAAAAGTTGTGCCCCTCTATCCCGCGCCGTGTCATAGGTAGAAACGACCCTTGTTTCTGAGTAGTAGCGAGATGAGAGGGAAAAAGGAGCAAACAAATTGGGATTGCGAGCAATGACAGGATGACAAGACAGAGAGGCCGCTGCATCCCACCCACCCCAACCAAACAAAAAGAGGATGAAGCAAGAAAGACGTATTAGTATTTTTCACTCGATTCATTCTTTATTGCAACATTTGATTTCATCTACCTAATCTCATCTCTGTACATGCTCTCACCCTTCCTCCTCCTCCTCGCCTTCCTCCTCTTCCCCCCCAACCGCCTCCACCTCCACCGGCACCCGCTGATCCAACCCCAGAAAATTATCCGGCTTCAAATGCAGCTGCAACGTCGCCGGCCCCGCTGCCACCGGCGCCGGAAACGCCAACGTAATCTTCATCTCCCCTCCCCGCTGACTGCCCGTAAATCTCTTCAGCGCCAACAGCTCCTCTTCCGCCTCCCCCAAAGTCAACCACCACCCTCCCCCCCCCTGCTTCGCCTGGTGCTTGTTGAACCGCGACCTTGTCATGGGCGGTCCTCCCCCTCGTCCCGGCCGACAAGTCAACGTCACCTCCAACATATAATCTTGATCCACCACCACCTGCGGCCGTCCGCCCGACCCCACAACCACAGGCCGCGTCGCTCCTCCTCCCGCTCCTCCTCCTCCCTCCACGGCCTCGACCGGCTCCAAAACCCTCACCTTTGTGACAGTCACTAAGCCTAGCCTCCTCAAATCTCCAGCCACCCTTCCCACCTCAACCCCCGTGATCCCCTTTCCAACCAACAACCTTCTCAACCCCCTCTCATCCGCGATCACCCACCCCCTCAACTCCTCCCCATTCCCCCTCCTCCCTCCCTCCTCCCTCCCTCCCTCCCCTTCCCCTACAGCATCCCTGCAACTCGGCAACTGCAACAAAGGCGAATCATCCTCCCCCAAAGCCTGCACCAGCATCTGAGCCAACCTCATCGTACCCAACGCCGCAGGCAACAAGCCCAAATCTGCGGAAATATCAACCATGGCATTAATAATCCGTGGCGCCTGATCCAAAACCGACTTCGTATCATTCACATAATCCGCAATCGGCAACGCCAACTGTTGAAAATGCGCCTGCAGCAATAGATAAGCCTTCGTATGACTCGACCCCATATCCCACCCTCGCACCGACCAACCCACCTCCTCCCCCAAACCCGCATTCAACAAATCCTCATTATGCCTCACCGGCAGCTCCTCATACTCCTGCGCCTCCGCCAACAACGCCGCCAAGGCAGGCACAACCGCATTCGCCTTCATCTCCACAGGCGCTCCCTCCCTTCCCCCCCCAAACGCCGCATCCGCCATCGCCACCCGAAAACGACCCACCGACCGATAATCCAAATAATAATACGAGGCAACATGCCCCAAGACAGTAGGTTTAACCCCAAAATTATCCTCGTCCATCTCAACACACCCCGCCTCCGCCAAGTCCTCCAAGGCGCCATTAACCAACTCGAGCAAATACCGTTGCACCGCCTCAGGCGCCGTATCCTCCAAATGGTAATAAGTCGGATTCATCACCAACCGCCGGAAAAAGAAAGTCCACGTCAAGTATTCCATCGCCATCTCCTTACTCAAAATCGCCCCTCCAGCAATCTCAGCATTCAAATGATTGTGCAACACCCCCTTCAAGCTACTCTCCACCGGAAATGGTTCATACAAAAACTTCTTAATAAAATTCTTCTTCGGCTCATGCACCAAAATACACGCCACCCCATGCGTATCAAACTGAGGCCGACCCGCCCTTCCCATCATCTGAAGCACATCCGTCACCGGAATATCAACATACCTCCCCGTCTTGCCATCGAAATACTCCGTCCCCTTAATCACCACCAAATGCGCCGGGAAATTCACGCCCCACGCCAACGTGGACGTACACACAAGCACCTGAATCTTACCCGTCACGAACAACGTCTCAACCGTCACTCGGTCATGATCGTCCAACCCAGCATGATGAATCCCCACCCCAAACACAAGCGTGTGTTTTAAGGCCGCATCTCGGCAAGTAATCGCTATATCAGCCACCTCCTCCTCCGGCATATGCAAAAAACACTTCGGGTCCTCCCCCTGCGCGCACAACGAAATCAACTCCAACGCCGTCAACCTCGTCTGCCGCCTCGAACTCACAAACACCAACGCCGGCTTCCTCGGAGAATGCTCCATAATCGCCTGATAAGTCGGCTTATTCATCGTAGCCATCCGCGGACAATAATGCCTCCCCGGAAACCCAGCAACATGCACATCCATCGGAATCGGCCTCACAGACGGCCTAAAATTAAACAACCCCTCCGGCCCCACCCCCAACCAATCCGCCAAATCCCTCGGATTTGCCAGAGCAGTCGACAAGCCCAACATCCGCACCGGCCGTCGTTTCTGCGCCGCGATATATCGCATCCGCGACACAATCACCTCAAGCACCGGCCCCCTATCCTCACCCAACAAATGAATCTCATCCATAATCAAAAGCCGGACATCCCCCACATAATCCCTCTTCTTCCAACTCCGTGTAATCCCATCCCATTTCTCCGGAGTTGCCACGATAATATCCGCCCTCTTCAACGCAGCCACATCAGGAGTCACGTCCCCCGACAGCTCCAACACCACCAACCCCAACGTCTCCCCCAGCTTCTTCCTCCACTCCTGCAACCGCTCACGAGCCAAAGCCTTAAGGGGGGCAATGTACACAGTCTTAGCCCGTGCCTGGCTCCCTCCATTCGCTGCTGCTTGCGCTGTTTGTTTGATCAGACGCAGCACCGCCAGCTCGGCGAGCAGGGTCTTGCCACTCCCTGTGGGGGCACCCACCAACACGTTGGCATCCGTGTGATAAAGCACATGGAAAGCCTGCGTCTGAATCGGATTAAAATGCGTAAAGCGATACATGCTCTCAAACCCCTCATGCTGCAACACACCCTTCGGCAAAGGCGCTAGGTCAAGCAGGTCCGTGTGGGGCGGGTGGCGATCAGGGAGGATGAGATGCCGAAAGGAGACAGTCACACTTGACTCCGCCCCCACCCACCTATCAGACACCGCTCTCACGGTGTACTGAGGCGGCAAGGGTTCAAAAATCGGAATCGTGAACGCCACCACATGCACCTCGTCCTTCTGCCGCTTGTGCAAAAGCCAAGGCTCGCTGTGATAGACTCGTTCGTTCTCGGCGTCCTCCACCCAGATCCACCAGGGCTCCACTGTGCCATGCCACCGATCAGACCACACAAACGCCGCTTGAATCTTCAACGTCATCCGCAGAATCCCCCTCGTAATCGGCTGAACTGACGCAGACATTTCCAGATAAGGCAGCTTCCGTGCCAAGTCCAACACAACCTTCCCACTCCTCATATGCTGCACCAACTGCCCAATCTCCGGCGCCGTCATATCCAGCAGCTGCGCAACACTCGCATGCTTCTCCTCCAACTTCCTCACCACGTCCCACGACAACGTATCAAATTGCCTCAACGGACACTCATACCACCACATCCTCCTATCCAAAGCCTTGCAAATCCGCAGAAAAATCGCCGCTACTGAACACCATCCCTTCCTCAGACACACCTCAAACAACGCCCTCCCCACCCTCCCCGCATTCTGCGCCACGTAGTTCGTATCCGAAATTACCGTAAACCCACTCACTCTCGCCCGACTCACATAAGCCTGCAACAGCACATTAGCCTTGCCCGCGCTCTCCTCCACCGCCGCCGCAACCTCCAACGGGCAACAACCCACCCTTAACTGATCCACCTCCTCTAGCTCTTCAGGCCGGACCTTAACCTCCTCGAATTCCTTCGCAGCACACAACACATGCAACGCCTGCGCCTCCGTCAACGTCTCAGACAGCAATCCATTGAACTGCTCCACGCTCTCATGCCTTATATAATAATGCGACGCCGTCCTCCCCATATCCGTCACCGCCAGATTCCCCGAGCGGGGATCAAATCTCACCATCCTATTGTGATCCAACACCCGCGCGGCATTCGTAATCAACTGCAAGCGCTTCGCATCCAGCATGGGGTCTTGCGCTGCTTCTTCATTGGTAACACCATAAGCCATCGGATTCTTAAGCATGCGGATATATAAGTAGGTGTAAGCAAGCCAGGCCGCCCCCTCCTTCACACTCGTCACCGTCCCCGACACCACCTCCGCATTCAAATGATCAGGCAGCTGCTTAATAAAACTCGACTCAATCGGCATCTGGTCCGTCAACAAAGCAAGGTACCGAGGGAGGGCCTGGTGCGTCGTAATCATGACAGCCTCCCCACTCGTGTCATATTGCGGGCGACCCGCCCTCCCAAAAATCTGCATCACATCCAACATACTCAAATCAGCAAACCCTCCCTTATCAGGATTATAGACCTCCGTCCCCTTAATCAGTACAGTATGCGCCGGTAAATTAATCCCCCAGGCCAGCGTAGCCGTGCACACCAACACCTTCAATGCTCCATCCTCGAACATCCTTTCAGTCAGACTTCGATCAGGTCGCAACATCCCTGCATGATGAATCCCCAGGCCCGCATCAAAGTGCTGGCGTAAGTCGGCATTCCGACTCTTGCTCACCTGGGGGGCATAGGCCGCAAAACTCTTAGTCTGCATGCAGGAGAATTCCTTGAGTGTGTTCATTTTAGCAGCTTTATCCTTGATGGCCTGGGCGGTCCTCGTGGTGTCCTTGCGGGAATGCACAAAAATCATCACCTGATGCCCCTGTCGTATCGCGTCCAAAGCACGGGCATACGCAATATCATTCATCAAATTCATTTGCCGCATCTTCTGCTTCTCAGTCACGCCAATAAAAGTCATCTCTAACGGCACGGGCCTATATTCCGGTCCAAAATGAAACAACCCCCTCTTGGGAGACGCCCTCAAAAACAAGGCCACATCCTTATAATTCGGCAAAGTAGCCGACAGCCCCACCAAACGCATCGCCCTCTGCGACCTTTCCACCAACCGTTGCGACCGTGCCACAATCGACTCAATCACAGCCCCCCGCTCATCAGCCAGCAAATGGACCTCATCGATAATCACCAGCCCCACCACCGCCGCCAAGCTTCCTTCTCCCCCCTTCCTCGTCACCACATCCCACTTCTCAGGCGTCGTGACAATCAGCTGACTCTCCTCTATCTCCTTCTTGGTCAATTGCATGTCCCCCGTCAACTCTCTCACCACCAACCCCAACGGTTTTAACCTCTCCGAAAACTTGGACACCACCTCCTGAGCCAAGGCCTTCATGGGCGCTATATAAATCGCCTTCAAATTCGGCCCCTTCTCCACCCTTCCCCCCTTCACATGCTCCCTCACCAAAGCCAACAACGCAAGCATGGCAATATTCGTCTTCCCCGCTCCAGTCGGCGCACAAATCAACAGATTCTCCTGACTGTGATACGCCGCCTCAAATACCTCGCTCTGAATCCGATTCAACCGTTTAATCCCCTTAAAAGCCGGCTGTGCCCAGGTCTCTAAAGCCTTCGCCACCTCCACCAACGGACACCTTCCCACAGGCGCCGCCCGTACAGGCGCCGGAATATAAACCTGCTCAAAACCAGGCTTAAAACTCTTGACAGCCCCAGGTGGTAGACCCTTCCCCTTATCGCCCCAAAACTGCCTACTCCCCTCAGGCAATAACTCCTTCTCCCCCATCTCTGTATCATCAGCGACCGAGCGAGGATCAAACCCCAAAATGCTCACCCAATCAATCGCGTCCAAAGCATCGAATTCCAACGGCGCCGAATACAACCCTCCTGTCTCTGAAGCAAAGTCTCCTCCACCGGCTGCTCCTCCGTAACCGCCACGCTGCTGCTGCTGCCGCTGCTGCTGCTGCTGCTGCTGCTGCTTCCGTGCCCGCCGGTCGTCCTTCCGTCGTTCCTTCTCCAAGCGTTTCTCCTCTTCATTCATGATGGTAACACTCGGCCCCACCGTTACAGGCCTGGAAGGCCGTGGCGCAGGAGCAGCAGGAGCAGCAGCAGTTCCATCCATCCCTCCCTCACCACCCCCGCCACGTCGCTTTAAGTCGCGATGCTTGATCCGTCGCAATGCCTGCATATGCTCCAAAATCCATCCAATCAGTTCAAAGCCCTCCGCACCTAATAAATCGAATAATCGTGTCTGTAGTTCCACCTCATCTGTGCTTCTCCCCAAGATGTCCAAGACCCCCTTGCCTAAATCAACAGGTCCCAACCCTCCTCCACCCGTCACCGCCACGTGCATCTCACACCTGACCAACAACGCAAGACCATCGATACGCTCAGGTCTTGCTAGAAAGGAGGACGAGGAGGAAGAGGAGGAAGGCAAGGCATCGTCCCGCTCGTCCATCCCATAGCAAGCATGCCCCCCCCTCTCCTCCTTCTCATTCTCCTCCTCCTCCACATCCCGCAACTCGGGCACGTTCGCGAACCCCTCTTGGAAACGCACGCTCGACCCCCAAATCTCTCCGCTGCGCTTCCGTTTTGGCTGTCTGCCGGAGGAGGAGGAGGAGGAAGAGGAGGAGGACGACCAGGGCCTTTCCTCGCGGTACCAGGTTGCTAACACATCGGCCCAGCCAACCGCCTGTAGCCAAGTCGAGTCCTTGACCGGTCGCTGCAGCAGATTTTCAAATTCGCCTCGCCGCTCCACCGCATCGTGGGACGCCGCCACTTCGAAGAGCAACCCCGAGGCTGCCTCCATAGCTCCTTCTTCCCCCGCAAGCTGACCCGCCATCCGCACCAATCGATGAAAGGCGTCCTTGACCTCCCCAGTCAGAGCTCCACCCATGCGCCCACCACGCGTACTGGACTTGAGAACCGCGTCCCATGGTGGCACGGCCTGCTCTTCGCTTGTCGCGCTGGCGCCGGCAGACCCTCCTGCCATGCCCGTCACCAAGTCACCATCATCCCCCTCGGCTGCCGCAGCGACGAAGGCCTTTGCAAACGTGGCAGCGCGGTCCAAGTAGGCCTTGTCCGGGTCCAGCGGCAGCTTGTGTTGGAGCACGACACGCAGCAAAGAGGAGAGCCGGGGCCGGACGGCTGGGTGGGAGGCCCCCACGACCTTTTTATGTTGCCCGTTGGTGGCCGCCTGCATTGGGGAAGCTGGAGGCCCGGCTCGTATGAGGATGATGATGGTGGCTTGCTAAGCGCGGCTTCCTGTGGAGAGAGGGGGGAAAAGCCAGCATGTGGAAGACGTGAGAACTTGTCATAGCGGGGTAAACATGCCGTAAGACGAGGGCCTGCTGGCTTTGACCTTGCAAAATGGAAGAAAGCTGTCCCAGCAACCTCCCAACCCCCCCCGCCAACAAAAAGCAAAAACCACACAAAGACAAAGCCACGCACCCTTTTCATTTCGCTTCTGTTTTTACTTTCGTTCTTTGTTGTCTTCAATCAAAATACCATGCATGCTTACTGTTTGCCCTTCTTCTTCCCCCCAGGCCCGGCCCCTGCCCCCTTCTTCCCCTTCCTGGCCCCCCCTCCACTCTTCTTAGGCGCCGACCGTCCCCTCTTTTTCAAGTTCACCACGCCGGCATCCGCGGAAGCCCGTCGTCCTTCGAACGAGGGCTTAATCTTGTCGCCCAATGAGCTCTTGGAAGGGGAAACTGAGTGGGACGTCTTCTTCCTGGGGCCCGCGGCGTCCAAGCGCCTCTTCGCATTATGCTTGGGCTTCACCCTCGGCTTGCCATCATCATCCCTCTGCTTATTCCTCTTCCCGCAAATGGTCACGCGAATCTTCCGTCCCGAAAACATATTCTCATTCAACCGCAACGCCGCCGCCACCGACGCTCTATCCTTCAAGAGGACAAACCCAAAGCCCTTCCCTTGCTGCGTCTCGGGGTCCCGTACCAACCGCACTCCCTCCACATCCCCCTCCCCGCCCTCCAATCCCTTCGCGACATGGGCACGCACCGCGTCCTCCTTCGCATCAAAAGGTAGATTACCCAAAAACACACTCCGCTTCGGGTCCCGGGTTGCGGCGTTGCCCACTCGATCGACTCTCAGATGCTTCTCTTCCACCAACCTCTTGTTCACTGCCAAAGCCGCAACTGCTGCTTCTTCCTTTAGAAAAACAACGTAGGCATTATAGGTGTCCTTGGCGTCGCTCAGCAGGCGCTTGTTCGCTGACACCTTCTTGACCAGCTTTTGGTTGCCGTGGTCGTCGATCTTGGCCCCGGTCAAGGCCATGGAGCGGAAGCGGACGGATTCTATTCAAGGGGAGGGTGGGGGTAGGGAGAAGGAAATTACGTATGTGAGATATTAGAATAAAATGAAGCGGAGAGAAACATTTCCAAGGTAGGTTAAATCGTGTACTTACCAATCTCACCATACTCCTTAAAAAGGCTCTGCACCCGCTTCTTGTTGATGCTCGTCGGCAAATTGCCCACAAAAATGGTCCTGCGGTCCTTAGCGTCATCCTGGCCCTCCTCCTCCTCCATCTCCTCCTGCTGCGCCTCCTCCGTCTTGCCGCCTGCAGCTTTCTCCTTCTTCTTGTCTTTCTTCTTGTCCTTCTTGGTCGTAGCGGGAGCAGCAGCAGCAGCAGCCGCAGCAGTCACGTAGCTCGCCGTCACAGCACCACTGTCCTTCTCCATAATCACGACAGGGGCTCCCACCACTGCCGCAGCAGCTGGAATGCCTTCTTTCTTCGCCCTCTTGGCTGCCTTCTTGTCTTCCGTAACCACAGCTTCCGCCTTGGAAGCAACCGTGTCGTCTTGCGTCATCACCCCTCCATCCGTGGCTTCTGCTGCTGCCGCCGCTAGCCGGGCGGCCTCCTTCTCGCTCTTGGTAGGCCGGAGTGGGCGTTCCTTGCCCTTCCTCGTCTTGCGCCTTCGTTCTGGCTGCGGGATCGACCCTGGAAGCGGCTGCACGGGCGCAAACTTGGCTTGCGCCGTCTCGGAAAAGAGGGAGGCATTGGCGCTGCTGGTGGTAGACGTGCTTGCGGGGGTGGTGGTGCTGGCCTCCTTCTCACTCTTCCGCTTCTTGCTGCTGACCGCCAGGGCTGTGGCGGGCTCGGACTGGACCGCGGCGGCGCCTTGGAGGAAGGACGAAATGGAGCCCGGCGTGTAGGAGGTGGACGCCATGGCTTTTGTGCTGTGGTGAAGTGGTGAACGGATGGGGGGTGAGGAGGTTAGATAGGATATTCGTAAAAATGCACAAGCCACCACGCCTTCACCAGACCATCAAGAGCAGCACAAGCTTGTCGAGCACCTCGAGGACGTCCGTGGCCTTGTGATTGCCTAAACGGCGGGCTCGGATGGGTCACTGTGCGACACGAGAGGAGGCTCTAAAGGCAGTCTCGCTCCCCGCCCACCGTCATCATCACTCCTCGCCGAGGCCCCTAGCAGGCCCTCATTCCATGCGCTCCGTCCTAATACACATACACACCCTACACGTAACGACACAGCCGCGCAAGCCATGCGTCGCCTATGGCTTGCGCTCCTTGGCCTTGGCCTGGCGGGGAGCCGCAGCGGCGCCGCCACGGCGACAAGGGTGCTACTCGACGCCGGCCCAAACCTGGGGCATGCGATTCCCCTCCGCGTGGCGCATTACTTAGGGCCTTGGCTAGAACCAGACGAGGCGGAGACGGCGGCAGAGCTTATGGCAGTGGTGACAGGTCAGAGCAAGCGGCGGAAGCAGCAGCAGAAGAAGGGGGAGGACGTGCTGCTGCTTTCGTTGGGGGACAGCGCGACCTACCAGGCCTTGATGGAGTACGTCCCCGAATGGAAGGATGCCCCCGAGATGAAAGCGGCCGAAGCAGAGAGCTTTGGCATCTTTACCTTGCGCCGGGGCGATATCACAGTCTTGGGGGGTAATGGCTTTCCTATTGACAAGGCCTGGAATGCGAGCACGACGGTGGACACGGGGGCAGCATTTGCGGCGTATGAGCTTTTGCAGTCCCTGGGGTTTGCTTTTTGGAGCCCCTTGGAAAGTCCCATTGCCCCCACCTTGCTACAAAATTTGCCCGAGAAGGATGGCCACAAATCTGTGAGGTGGGGGGCGCCTAGGTGGCGGTCGAGGACCTTTCATTTGCATACGCAGCACCCTTTGGAATTGACCGACGTATTGCAAGGCTTTGACCTGCCCTTGTCTTTGGACCGTGGTGGCGTCGATACAGCGGCGCGGGAACGGAGCGAGGACGCATGGGCAGGTTTGGAGAGGATCGAGCAACGATGGGTTGTTACGGGACTAGTGGGGGAGCGAGAGAAGGAGGAGTGTAGCGTTGACGCTAGCGATGAAAACCCTGCTGCTGCTGCTGCTGCAGCTGCTGCAGCGATGCGGGCATGTGCAGCAGTGACCGCGCGGGGGGAGCACTGTGAGTTGTGGGAAGAAATGGTGCCTGATGTGTTGAGATTTTTTGAATGGAGTGTCGCGCATCGCTTGAATCGGATTGAGTGGATTTTGTTGGGGAATCGAAGGTGGGGTGCTCTCGTACACTCACCCTTACGACAAGCCCGGCTGCGGTTCCTGGCGGGGTTGGGGCAGGGGATGGGGTTGATGGTGGGGGTGGATGATCCGATTGCGTTTCAACAGCAGCATTCCTGGGTGATGACGACGACGTTAGCACCGGAGGCATGGCAGGTGGCGTCGGTCAGGGAGAGGGTGGATTGGTTGATTGGTGGGGCAAATTTTGATTTTTTAAGTACCGAAGCGGGGTTTTCCGAGTTTTCGGCGCCGGATGATAAGCTTATGTTAAGGTTGTTGGATGCATTTGCGAGCCATGTGAATGGAACGTGGGGGAAGGAGGCGACGGTTAAGGTCCATTGTTCGAGTAATCAGTTTTGTAATCACTTTAAGGACCCCCGGACGGATACCCCTCTGAATTTCAACTTTTTGCCGACTTATGCTGGGGCAGAAATGGGGGTGTTGCCTCACACGGTGCAAGCCTATGCATTGGATGACCCTAGCGCGGGTGTGTATGGGAATAGGAATTTTAGTTTTATGGCGGATTATATTAGGTGGGAGGCGGGGGAGGGAGGGGCGAGGGGGGGGGAGGAGGGGTTTAGAAGGCAGGTGCATTTTTACCCGGAGACGGCTTATTTTATAAATGTGGATATTGATGTGCCGTTGTTTTTGCCGGTGTATGCGGAGAGGAGGTTGCATGATTTGTTGTTGCTATCGAGGGTGGAGGAGGAGGAGGGGTTTCGGTTGGCGGGGACGTGGAATTTTGATAGTGGGTGGGAGTGGGGGTATTGGTTGAATGATGTTGTTATGGCAGCGGCTATGTGGGATCCTGTTCAATTTTTAGAGGTGGAGGGAGGGAAGGAGGAAAAGAGATGCAGTAGTAGTAGTGTGACGCTTGCAGCGTTCCAGCAGGCTGTAGAGCAGGCGTTGCGCCAGCTGCCTCTGAGCGCAAGAGTGCAGACGGCCGAGTGGGTGGCTAAGTTGGTGTATTTTCAATATCACACTTTGCTGCTGGGTGAGCTCGGGGACGACGCTTCCACTCCTTGCCCTAATCAAAGCAAGCTCTCGGGCATTGCTTATTTGTGTGGAAAAGACACGTGGGTGGAGCTGCCCCGGCGGCTGGGGCTGACTTTCACTCAGCCTGATTATGTGGCGTTTGACGAGCACACACACCCGGACTACCCCCACGTTCAACCCCTCCTCGTCTACATGCAAGCGCGCACGGCCACCTTGTATGAGGAAGGTGCAACATTGGTGGCTGCTTTCGAAGAAGACAAGCTCTCGCCCCGCCTGCTGGAACATTTGCGTGAGATGCGGGACGGCATTCACTTGCAGGCTTTGCGGGCGCATCAAGTTGCCCTTCTTTATGAAGCTACCTCTCCTCCCCTTATAGCAAAGGACGCAGCGCCAGCAATACAGGAGCAACGGAAACAGCTGTTGGCGGAAAGTCGGGCGGTGCTGGAGGAGGCGACAGTAGTGGTGCGGGCTCGAGAAGGGCAGTACCACGCGCCAATGGGTCGCATTGCGGGGTGGAGGGAGAATCCGACGGTTTATCACTGGGATTATTTATGGAGTGTCAAGAGCTTGTATTTCTGGTGGAGGGATCAAGGGAGGGCGGAGGGGGTTAGTTTTCCTTCGAGGTGGTCGTTTTGTTATTTGAATCGGATGGACCCGACGGAGGTGGCGGTGGGGGTGGGGAAGAACTTTTTGAGAGCGGTTGGGACGTACTTGCCGTATGTGTTGCCTTGGAGCGGTACTCTGACTGATTGCCTCGCGCCGCCGCCGGAGGAGTTTGTGTTTCCGCGGGATTTGTAGGTAGATGATAAGTGGGAGTGAGTGGGTGGCGAGATCAAATAATTATGGAAAGAGAGAGTAATGTATGAGTGAGAAAAGAGATAAATAAAACACAAAAACAAAAGTACCCACTCAAATAATATGAAAAATGTGCGCAAATGATGATTAGAACAGAGAAGAAGTAATAGGAAGTAGTAAATTCATTGCGGAGTCAAAATGCCGTCGTTGTTTTGTTCTATATGGAAGTCTTCCATTCTTTCTGGTTTTGCTTTGGTGCGGCGTCCTATCCCCATTGCCGCGACCGCGCTCGGCACCCTCGTCTTTTGTCACACCCGTAGTTTGTTTTCTGATAGAATCGCTATAATCTCCTCTCCTTCTCCTTCTTCTGCTTCTTCTCTTTCCCCACCGACTTCCCAAGGAAAGTGGTGTCAAAGTGGTGTCTTGCTTCTCGCTTTTGATCTCATCTCCCTCCCTGCCCCCCCCTTTCGTCCCTCCCAAAAAATGCATACACCCGATATTTCAAACAATATCTACTCTATGCTGATTCCTTCGCCCTTCCCTCCCTCCCTCTCTCTTTCTTTCTCTCTCGCTCTCGCTCGCTTGCTTACTCTCCCTCCCACCGTTGATACAATATGAAGTGATATCCAAAAATGATCTTTTCTGAAGTCTGCTGCTGCTGGTGGTGGCACGCACGGCCTCATTCTTACTGCATGACACACGTGCCTGGTCTTCCTGTGTCCAACATAGGGAAGCGCGTGGTGGTGGGGCGTCTCGCTGCAGCTGCTGCTGTTGCCGTTGCTGCTCTTGTTAAATATCTCTCTTTTCTGCTTCTCTGCTTCTTGCTTGCTACGTGGGGCTGGCTTGTCACTTTTCTTTTCGTGTTCGTACCCCTTTCTTACTCATAAACATATGCAAAATCAAGGCGGGCGCTCAAATCCCGCGTCCCTTGCCCTGTCCTATCCAACCCCCCCCCTCCCTCCCTCCCTCCCTCTCCCTCCGTCCGTCCCCTCACTCGCGCGTCGGGAAATTGGTGGGCTGCCGGAACTGGAACGACTCCACGCTCCCCGCGCTCGCATTACCGTTAGACGCCGCCGCTGCTGCCGCTGCTGACGGATCCTGCCCTTCTTGAGCCGACGCCCGCCGCGGGGACCCTGGCCCTTTTGAGACTGCGCCGTTCTTCCCGTTCTTCTTCTTGGTGCCTGTTGGAGAGGAGAGGATATGCCCCCCCCCACCGCCGCTGCCTTCGATCTCGACGATGCGCTCTGCGGGCTTCTCCTCCGGTGAGATCTGGAGGGTAGTCACGGTAGTAGCAGCAGAAGAAGCAGCAACAGCAGCAGTGATTTTAGGCGCCGCGGACAACAAGGAGGGGGTGAACGAACGAGGGGTGGCCGAGCCTGAGGCAAGGGAGGAGGCCTCGGCGCGCTCGTCGTTGGTGTGGGTGGTTTCCCGGCTGATCTGCGCGTAGCGGATCAGGTCGTTGATGATGACGCCTTGCGAGAGGGCGTTGTGGTAGAGGAGCCAGGTTTGGATGTGGGCGGGGAACTGCAGCAGAGTGCAGATGCCGATGGGGACGAAGCAGCAGATGGCTAGGAGCCAGTCGTGGATTTTGTGGAAGCCTCTGACCAGGTTATCCGTCCAGTTGGTCGAGACATACATGACGGTGGTACACCAAGCGGTAATATAGTAGAGGGCCACCAGGAACTTGAACGTCTCGGTGTGCACGGCCGTGACGGCGAAGGCGAAAGTTGCGCCAATAGCAACAAGAAACATGAGGCCACGGATAATCGCGTACTGTCCCTGGTAATCCCGGCTCCTGCCGCACCCCTCCAACCAGGTATTGGCGACAAACAGGATAAACAGAATGCCGAGATGCCCCAGCAAAAACTGCAACTGCTCCATCTTCCCATCCACAACAATCGGCTTATAAAGCAAGCCCGCCGCCACCATCAACCAAATCGAGGACCGCGCAACAAGGTAAAGCCTAGCCGTGACGTCCTTCAGCTCCTTCACCCACTTATTCTCCTCCTTCCACCAGGTCTCCCACGAGTTGGTCGCCGACCCGCCCGTCGTCCTCATCCACGCCTCAAACGTAAACATATCCTCCCTCACCCTCTCCCACTCAAAACTCATCGGGTTAAACCAAAAAGGGGCATACAAAAACGCCAACGCCGCAAACCACAAACTCCACGTGCGGCCCACATACTGCCCAACGCCCGTGAAACACGCAAACAAAACCAAGGCCGCAATCATTTCCAGCCCCAAATACAGGTGGCTAAACGCAAAAAACCTAAATATCTCCGCAAACGAAGCATGCTGCGTCACAAACCCCCGCCCCGTCGCCCGATAAGCCGCTCCACCCGCCAAAATCGTCTGGGTATAATAATAATCCCGCGTGCGAATGTGAAACACAAAATACAACGGCCCGCCACTGATAAACACCTGCGCCAACTCCGTCAACGCCGCCCAGATCCCCCGCTCCAAGAGCAAGGCACAAAACAACGGCGCCGTCTGCAGCAACCCCACACCAGCAAGCGCCACCTGGAGAGTACCAATAGGCACCATCGGCCGATCCCCAATCTTCTCATGCTCAAACAACGCCAAGCCCAACAGCAAGTAAACCAACAACCAGATCGCCGCCACCGTCAGCACTGAAGAGAGATAATGCCCAATCCCACCAAAGTAGTAGGAAAGGAGCCGGAAGAAATCCACGCGGCCCAGCATCCGAGAAACATCACGGGAGATAGACTGCTCAGCCGCGCCCTGAGAGAGCTTGGCTTCGAACTTATAGATCTGCTGCATGCCCACATCGCGGCCTTTGCCCACTTGCACGTACTCCTTGAACTCGACCGATCCGCCCCGCAACAGATTGTTGTAGCCCGCAAAGATATCCTCGGAGAGATTGATCCCCTTGGACGCCTTGCTGATCCCGCCGTTCTGCATAAAAAACAATTTATCAAACAAATCCGGATGGCCATAATGCAGCCTCATGCGTAAGGGCCGATTCAACACCCGCTGGCCCAAGGTCACAAACGAATACTCCTGCAACGCCATATAATTAGCCAAAGACGAAACCGCGCCCGTGAAAATATGCTCCCTAAACCCCAAAATCGTCGTAGGCATGTCCGGCGTCCCCGTCACCGCAAACTCCTGCAAGAAATTCCGCATCTTAAACGCATCCTCGAAATAGCCCTCCTGATTCATATCAATCGCCTGCACGTGCTCCCCCCTACTAAAAATCATGGCATGGTTCTGGTTCTCCGGCTTGCCCTCCCCCAAGATAGGGTCGCCCGGCAAACGCACCCGATAGATCTCCTCGATGGTCTTCTTGTCGTCGGCAGCACGGATCAGGACCGAATAAAAATTGGACTCCCCGCTCTTGCTCTGCTTCTCGTCTATGTACGCCACCCGCAAATTAGGGAACTTGCGCAGGAGGAAATCGATATCATCTGCCTTGCTATCCTGCTCCTTCTTCAGCTTCCCATACACTTGACAAGCAACCACATACCCAAACTTCCGCTGAATTAACTGATCGGTGCTATTAGCCTCCGGGTCCACCACAGGCGCGTCATGATCTAATCCACTCAACATTTGCAAAGCATCCTCGTAATACATCATCCCCTGCACCGTCCTAGACAGCGTCTGCGCCCTCATCGACGCCCACAGCCGAATCTCCTCCCTCACCTTCCCCGTCCAAATCGGACTGTCATTCCGCAAATGCAACCGCTCCTGGAAGTTCTTCCAATCCGACTTGTACAGCGTCTGGAGGTACAACAACGTCTTAATCCCATCCTCGTTCGCCGCATCCAAATCCTTCTTACTATAAAGCACGTCCTCCGAATAAAAAGGCGTCACCACCGTCCAAGACAACATATTCGTAATAGACGGCGCCTTCGGCATATCCATAAACAAAGAATTCACAAAAAAGGTCAACCGCCGACGGGCCTCCGCGCTCTTGGGCTCCGCGTCCCCCACATGTAGGGTCAGAAGACCTTGCAGCTTCGCCAAAATCTTGTGCACCACCTCCTTCATCTCAGGCTTGGCCAAGTTATCCAACGAGTCCGACGCATACACATCACACCAAAAGAACTGCCCATTCAAAATCTTGTCCACCGCCTCCGCCACCTCCTTAAACAACGGCCCAGGCTCCAGCATCTCTTTAACCGCACCCAAGAACCCCCTCAGAGCCTCCCGCACCTTATCACGCAAGCTGTCCAACTCATGCTGAGGCGACGCCTGGCCCTCCGCCTGCTCCCCGACCTCCACCAAGTTCTGCGAAGAAAGGGAGAGGTTGCTCATAAAGCCACGGCTGCGCACCTTCTTCATCGCCGAGCCGACCGTCACCGTCCCCCGTCCCTCCCGCGCACTCGGCGTCTGCTTAGCAGGCTTGACCCGGTTCGGGTTGATCACACGTCGAGGCACCCCCCCCTTAAGCGCCGTCACCATCTTGCCCAAAGCCGTCACAGCCTTCTCCACCTCCTCCAGCTTAATCCCCTCCAAAATCAACTCCTTCTCCCCCGCCGGGCGCCCCTGCTCCTCATCCCCCACCTTCGTTCCTTCCTGCAAACGCTCCATCGTCACCTTCACGTTATTCACATCCGCCACGTGGTCCTCCCCCAGCATGCGCACCAAAAACTCCAAGCTCAATTCCAGCGTCTCCGCCACCGCTTCATGCATCGTGCGGTCCGCCGACAAGCCAGTCCACAACGCATCATCAACCTTCTTCATCTCGGCCTTGTTGTTACCCATCGCCTTCTGGTACGGATTCTGCTGCTGCTGCTGCTGCTGGTGGTGCTGGCCATTCTGCATCTGCAACTCCGCCTGCTCTGCCAGGGCACGGAGCTCCTTCCCCTTCTCAGCCAGAGCGCGAAATTCCTTCCCCTTCTCACCACACAGCCTCGCTGCCCTCTCCACCGACCCAGCCGTCTGGAACACCGGCAAATAAATATCCTTGGCGAAGCCCGTGAAAAAATGGAACAACAGCATATCCCGCTCATCATTGTTAATAATATCAGTCGCCCGCAAATTCTCCACCACCCCATTCCAGGCCTTCGAAAATGCACGCCATTTCACAGTACCCACATCCATAAACGCCTCCCCGCTGCTCACAGACTGATAGTACGGCCGCGCCCCACCCCCACCGCTATTCGGCGTTCCTGTCCAACGCTGCACGCCCGCATTCAGCGTAGCCACCAACGGCTGCCGCTCCTCCGCGTCCGCCGCTGCTGCCAAGAGGTCGTTCCTGCTTGCGGTAAATCGACGGGGCATCCCCAAATCCGAGACAGCCGAGGCCTTGCGACTGCGCTTGTTCCTGGTATCATCAGCATTGAAAATAAGACGGGAGAAGAAACTCTCAGGCGTGCGCATGAAATTGTCACGGATACCAGAGAAATCCCTCACTTGCCCCAATTTTTCAATCAGACCCACGACGAGCCCCACCACCCCCGCAGCCAAGGAATAAATGATAATCATGTCCAGCATATAAATCGCGACGAACGGCAACCAGCGCACGACAATCAATACAATCGTCAAATACAGGTTCTGATCCAAAAAGTTCACCTGGTCATCCGCCAGCTCCAGCGCGGGCAAGGCCAAAGGGGTGACTTCAAATTGGTAGGAGAAAGCGATCTTGACACTGATGACAAAGAGCCAGAAGAAGGAGTACACACACCACTTCTTAAAGGGCTCATGCACGCGTTTCCCCGTGTAGTTCCGACTCTGAGGAAAGACAATATCAAGCAAGGCCTTCACGTAGTGATTCCGGCATTCAAACACAAGGGTAGACAGGTAAGGCCAGCACTGGAACACACACTCAATAAACCACACCGTATGCAGCGCCACCGAGATCCAGACGTACATCCACCAATTCTCCAACTGCACGCTCTTGGCACTCAAATGCTGCGCCGGCCTCAAATCCAACCCCCCTCCCTCCAAAGACAAGCCATAAAACTTAACCTGGAAAAAGAGGAAGACAAATCGAGTGATCAACCGGAGCATCACCCCATGCTTGGCCTCCCTCCGCGTCTTGAACGCCGCGCACTGATTCGTCTCCGCCTGCAAGGACGTCCAAATCTCCAGAATGCTCCACACGATCCCCAAGCAATTCATCAATAGAAAAACCGCGGACATCATCTGAAAATAATACGGATTATCCCACTGCAGATTCAGCCAGAACCCCTGCATCGCCAACAAGAAAAAAGTCACCACATGAAAATCAATCAGCCTTCGAAACGCCAGCATAATCATCAACCAGGACCGCTTCTCGATAAAGGTTTTCGGCCCCTTCTTCAACCCCTCCCCAATCAAAGCAAGCGCCGGCTTCTTCCCCTCCTCCCCAAGCGCACCCCTCGCGTTCTTGGCCCGCGCCGCTTGCACAGCCGGCATATCCGCAGGCGTCCAGGTAAACTCCAGGCACTGCCTCGACCAGAAAAACTCATTGAAATCATCATAATTTTTCTTACTGTGATGATCCAAGTCTTTCTTCTTCTGCATGTCCACGGCAATAACCTTATAGATGGGAGTCACGGCATTGGTCAAGAAATACTCCTCCTCCACATTCTGCAGCGTCTGGTGCGTCGACCCCCTAAAACAAGCCGCCGAGGTGTGATACAACCAAGCCAAGCACTCAGGCATATGACGGATATTCCCCGCCTCCCCCCAAATCAACAGCAACAACAGCAGATTGTGCATCTTGAGCTTAGCCGCGTCGGTGTCAAACCACTTCTCGCCCACAAGCCTGGCGCCCGGCATAGGCTGCACCCCTCGAGGAGCAACCCCAGGGATGGTATTAAAATGAGGTTGTACCTTCAGCGTCTCGCACCACTGCTTGTAGTTCTTGAACATCTTGTCATGCAACACATCCACAGGTGTCTCGGTCTCGACCTTGCTACTCAATGGCCCCTTCCCCCCAGGGATGAGCTTCTGAAACGCCGGGTCCTGGTACCGCTTCTGATTCTTCAGCAACAACACCAAGTGCTCCACCTGATTAACACCATTATGCGTCTGAAACCCAAACACCCCCTGCATCTCATCAAACATATTGAGAAGACTAACACACAGCTGTCGCTCCTCCTTATCCATAGTCGGGTGAGCCCCTCCTTCCGCGTCAAGAGAATGCCGTAAATCCAAAATATTCACCCCCAAGTCAACCGGCGCCGCCTTGTTGTTCAAGCTCTCCTGTCGCTGATGCTTCCCTACAGCCGCAGGGCCCAGCTTGGTCGTGCTCTGCCCCTTCCCGTCCGGCACCGAGGTGTAAGGATGCCGGTCGCACTTCAAAAGGCCACGCAGCAGCTGCTTCAGTTCAGGGTCTGCCCCCAGATAGAGCTGCAGCGCCACGGCCAGCATGCTTCCCACCACCCAGGCAAGAAGGGTGAAAAACGGGCTGCAGGTGCCTTGGTCATGACGACCACAGCGGCCGATGGCTGCGTAGTCGAAGGTGCAGAGCGCGGTCAGGTCTTGAATGAGGAGGTCCTTGGCCCCGAAAGCACCGGAGCCGCACACCATCAGCAGTGCGCCAAACGCCGAGGTCACCAAGACATTAAAATGCTTCTGATTCTTCTTGTTGTCGCGGTACGCGAAGTAAAAAACGTCAGCCCCACAACCAGCCGCGACAAGCCTGATGATCCATCCACTCGCCGCGGTATGCGAGATGCCCGCAAAACAAAGAAGGAGAACCCCCATCGCCATGAAAAAGGACGCAAATCCAAGCGCAATGCTCTTGAACAACAGCATCAAGCTCGCCCCGATCAACGTCCCTGCCGCAAGCACCAGGTCGCACAGCACGTCCACCGCTATGGACGGAATGCCCACCGCCGCCGCTTTTGCTGCCTCGCCCGTACCCACCAAGAACAGATACGGCAGCACAAAGCTCACGCCCCATGCGTAAGCCAGCACGCCGCCCATCAGGGTGAATGCCCTGTGTGGGTTGGTTTGAGGTGTGTAGGCGTGTAGGTGGAGTGAGTGGGTCGTGATTGTGCGCGAGGGTGTGAGCGAATGCCGTGTGCAAGCTTTGGGGGTGGTGGTGGGTGAGATGGCACATCTACATGCATCCTACACAAACAAATCGTGCACACCCACAAGAGAATGTTGCTGTTAACCGCTGAGGTAACGCACCCTAACCCGACCCAGCCCCATCACTGACTACTCACCATCCTCGCATCTTGGTGCCGAAAACGGCGATGAACAGGCCCAGCAAGCACAAGCACACATTCGCCCAGAACACTTCCGAGCCTGCCCCGGCCTCGGCGTCCTTCTTGAAGTCCATCTCCTCCCACGCCGTAGGCACACGCTACCCCGTACGCTGCGCGCACGCTGTCCCAGGTCCGGCAAGGGGGGCGAAGTCGAGGAAGGAGAAAAACGAAAAAAGTCCGAGGCACCCACGCTCACTTGCTCCGGTGCTCGAGAACCAACCACACGCCTCCTTCGGGGTGTCTGTGTTGTGTGTATGTGGGGTAGGGATAGAGGCATCGTTAGTGCGTGGGTACGAACAAGTGCATGGCTGGTGGGCCAAAAGAAGGACACCTCACGCAAAACTTGGAGTGCGAGAGGAGAGCTGAGGAGCGGAGCAGCCAAAACGAAGAACGTGCTTCGCCCAGGCGTATGCAGCCCCTCGCCCCCCAGCATTGCGAGCACGTCCTGTTTCATGTGGGTGTGCGTGGGGTTGGCGGGCGTGGCAGAAACTGCGTGTAAGGCAAAGGTGAGCAGTGCAAGAAGAGGGCGAGCTGAGACGTTGGAAAAGGAGGCGTGCCTGCTGACTCGGGATGAATGACCAAGCCATGGGACAATGCCTGATGTAATGGCCACGGCATACTACACGGGACAACAAGGCGTTCAAGCTGTAAAAGGCTGTGCTTGTTGTGCGAAGGTGGTGAGTGACTTGTCGTGTGGAGAGGAGATTGGTGGCCAAGGCAAGAGACCCAGAGGAGGCTCACTCGAGTCAACGGCAGGAGGAGCGTTTTTGCGAGCAGGACACGCTCGCTTATCGGGTCCCTGCCCTCTTTGAGTTATGGCAACAGCCCTGTCTCGTGCTTTTCTCGTGACTTTGGCCGGGCTTTGACCAAAGCGCCTGGTCCCCTTTTTGCCACGGCAGCTTTCTGTCTTGGCACTCACTCATTCACTCTACCAAAACACGGCCGCATTTGTTCCAATCAAATGTGGTCCAAGCCCGAGGAGGGACGTCGTCGACTTTATAGAATGTTGCTAATCTCATCCGCGGTTCTTCTGATCACAATAAACACAGCCAGCGCGACCGCGCACGGTTTTGGATGACAGCCATGGCACGTTTGGGTGGCTGGGGATGGGAGGAAGAAGGCAACACCAACACCAGCACCAACACAAACGCGGCAGCAGAACACGCGGCAGCAGAAGCCAAGGCTGAGGGGGAGGTCATTGCCCAAGGGGCGCCGAGAACGGCAGATAGCTCGAGTCGGTCGCCTCCGCCACCGTCGACCGTGGGGGCCCTGCGCAATCGACGGGCCGCCGTGCTGAATCTGGGGAGGGAGCACGAGGAGATCGAGGAAGAGGAGGAAGTCAAGGCCGCCAACGCAGGCTCCGCAGGCACCACCTCGCCCCGCTCCCCCTCCAGGCGCTCGCCGCCCTTTTCGGCCAAGGTGGTCTTGTCGCCATCGCAGCAGCGCCGGCTCATGTGGACGGCGGAGCAGACGCCGCTCAGTCGTCGAGGGAAGCAGGCGAAGCAACATTACCGGCACGTCCAACGCGGCAGACGGCCCTGGGCAGTATTTTGGGCGCTCATGCTCATGCTCTTGGTCTTGGCCATGCCCTTATTGCAGACCTGGCGCCGACTATGGGTGGCGCATCGGATTGGGGTGCAAGCGGCGTTTGTGTGTGTGGTGAGTCATTTTTTCCCGTTGGTGGACCATTCAGACGATTTTGTGGATGGGGAGCGATTAGCCCAGGACAGACGTCGGCTTGACCTGGCAAATCACTTGAATATGGCTCCGGCCATTGCTGGTACGGAAGACATTCTTGTCCCATCCAGCAAAGGGAATCATAGCATCCCTATTCGGTTGTTTCGCCCGTTGAGTGCGGGGGGTAGGGGGAAGAAGAAGAAGACCACGGGGGGAGGGATGGAGGGGGGGAAGGGGCCGGCGTTGTCCAAGGTGTTGGTGTGGATTCATGGTGGGGGTTGGACGATTGGGAGCATTGATTCGGATGATAAGATTGCAAGGCGGTTGGCAGCGGCGACGGGAGCGGTGGTGGCTAGTGTGGAGTATAGGCTAGCACCTGAATTTAAGTATCCGGCCCAGGTGGATGATACTGTCGACGCGCTCGAGTTTTTATTGACGCAAGGGGAGGATTTTGGGTTGGACACGCGCAAAGTGGCGGTGGCGGGGGAGAGTGCGGGGGGACATTTAACGATTGTGTCGGCGATGGCTCTGAAGTCGGCCAAGACGAGGTTATGTGCGATTTTGCCGGTGGTGCCCGCCACCAACTATGGGTGCGATAGCGCGTCGTGTGATCGTTTTAATGACGGCTTTTTGCTGACGCAAGGCCAGGTGCGCGCGTTTTGGAATGCCAAATTGTCGGACCCTGATACGGAGCAGCATGATTTCTTAGTTTCCCCACTACGGGCGCCTCAAGAGGTGTTTGATGACATGCCGCCCATGCTGGTCATGACAGCGGGGCTCGATCCGTTGCGAGACGAAGGCGAGGCCTTTGTAGATCGCGCAAGGGAGATGGGGGCGAATGTGGAGTTGATGCGGTTTGAACATACGATTCACGGGTTCTTTGGTCGGTTGGTGACGGGCGGGGCGGGTGGGATTGTGCATGCGGCGGAGTGGTTGGAGCGTACGTGTGAATGGGGGGTGCTGGACGAGGTGGAGGAGGCGTAAGAAGTGCGCGTGGAATGGATTGGCTGGGGGCTGGATCATTTCTCTTCAATTTTGGCTAACTGTATGTGATTGAGAAAAAAAATCCCGGTATAAGAGCTCGGGGCAAGGCGTTGATGTAATGATTGGTAGACTGAGGAAGGGAGGAGAAAGAAGGCGGGTTGTGCAGAGGAGTGTATGCGCTTGCTCGTGTGTTTTTGTGTGACACTTGGGCACAGAGACGGGACAAAGCAATCAGTTGAACGCAAAGGCAGCTAGCTGAATCGTTGTTTGATAATTTGTCATTACTTCTCTAATCGTTTGGTCTTTTAGTCAGGCCAAAATGGTCAGGGGGTGGGGAGGTTTTGCGGCTGCGCGTATGTGCCCCACTTTCCATGCCCCGCCTTGCTCACACCATTTCACATCTACACCACCATCACAGGTCACGTTTGTACGACCTCGATGGACGCCACACCACCGCCGCCCGATCTGCCGCGGCGCTGCGACCTCCAGGCGTACGTCCAATCTTTTTTGGAGGACGCCGACAAAGAGGAGGCTGCCGTGATTGCGAAGAAGCCGCCCTCGCGCCGCCGTGGGTGCTGGCTGGACCGGGGCAAAGAGGCAGCTTTCCTCCACCAAGCCGTAGCCAAGTACGAGCGTGTCCTCCCCCTACTGCAAGAGGCGCCTGTCGGATCAGCTGAAGCTACCTCCATTCCTAAAGTCCTCCACCACATTTGGCTGGGCTCTCCGTTCCCCTCTCGTTTCCAAGCCTTCCGGGCCTCCTGGCTTGAGCACCACCCAGAAAAAGACGGTGTGTTCTGATTACAGTGTGCCGTTTGCCTATATCGTTTGCATGTAACTGACCCGCGCTTTTCTTTATCATCAAAAAGGTTGGACGCACTTCCTGTGGACAGACGCCGAGGTGGGGCCTCTCTTTGACAGCCTGCGGAACAAGACCGCCTACATGGCCGCCCCCAACTTCGGACAAAAGGCAGATATTCTGCGGTACGAGCTCCTGCAGCGACACGGAGGCATTTACGTGGACGTGGATATGGAGTGTGTGCGGTCGTTGGATGGCCTGCACGGAAAGGGGGGCCCGACCTTCTATGCTGGCTTCTCTAATACGGGCACGGTGGAGCTCAACAACGGGCTTATCGGGTGCGTTTTTGCAAATGTTTGTGAGGCAGAAAATGAGTTGGTCGACCATTTCCTTCAACTCATTCCTTTTCTCATATCTCCCTCGCTCTTAATTCACAGGGCCATCCCGCAGCACCCCGTCCTCCGCAGCTTGATCGAGCGGATCCACACCCAGCACTCCCAGCCCCTTCCTCCTCCTCCTTCCAAACCATCACCACCATCGCAAGCTCCTGCCAACCTAGCTACCATTCTAGGATTTCTCGGCCAAGGCGACGCGGCGGTGGTGAAGCAAGCGGTGGAGGCAGGAGAGAGAAATCAAGCAGCCATGGGCACAATAGAGGCCACGGGACCGGGCCTCTTCACCCGGGTGGTGGCAGAGCACCTGCAGCAGCTACACAAGCAGCAGCAGTCAAAGCAGGACGGGGATGGCCATGAGAGGGATAGGATTATACTGGGCCCACCTGAGTGGTTTTATCCTATGCCTAATCACGTGGCACAGGCCTCCTCCTCCTCCTCCTCCTCCTCGACAATTTATTTAGTGCCAGGGGTGACGTATGCAGTCCACCACTGGGCCCGCTCATGGCAGCAACAAGAGCAGTCGGACGACACGAGTAAATAAGAACACAAATAGCGAATCCCGAAGATTCAAACTAAAATAGATGGAACGAAATTAAAAGCTAGCGTCGAAGTCTCACTTTTTGCTTTTGTCCGTTTGGCACGCACATGCACGTCGTCTTTTTTTTCTCACTCACTCGCATATTCACATCCCATCTCTTGTCTGCCTCTCTCCTTTTCCCCTCCTCCCTCCTCTTCCTCAACTTGTATACGAGGCACCATTCCTCGTCTCTTCATTCTCTTCTTTTTCTCTTTCACTCATCTCCTTCTTCCTTCGTTGCCATCCAACTGCTCGTCGTCTCGCGTCCTGGCAGCAGCCTGTCGTTCTCGTCAAAAGGATAAAAAACCTGAAAGACACACGGAGACAGATCCTCTCTACAACTTATTGCCTCTCTACCCCGTCGTCCATTCGTTCGTTTCTTCGTTCTCGTCATTTCGTGTTCTTGCATCGCCAATTCTAAATTGATTTTTCATGTTCGTGTTTCTCGTCCTTATGCCTTAAAGAGTCTTTGTTTTTGGTTTTTATTGATGTTGTCCTGCCTACTCCTCTTTTCCCGTCTCTCTCTTTACTTACGCCATCGCGGACTGCTGCTCCTGGCCAGCGCTGGCACTCTCCTTTTTCATCGCCAAGTCCTTAACAGCGGCCTTGATCGCATCCTCCGCCAACATCGAACAATGCAGCTTCACCGGGGGCAACTTCAAATGCGCGGCAATATCCGTGTTCTTGATCGTCATGCACTCGTCCACGGTCTTGCCCTTCAACCACTCAGTCGCCACCGAGCTGGAGGCAATCGCGGAGCCGCACCCAAACGTCTTGAACTTGCTCTCGACGATCTTCCCGTCGGCGTCCACGCGGATCTGGAGCTTCATCACGTCGCCACAGGCGGGGGCGCCGACCAAGCCCTGTGTAAATGTGTAGGTGGATGGGGAGGGGAGGAGGGGCGGTGAGTTTGGGACGGGAGAGGGAGGAAGGACTACGGAGGGATATTAGAGTAGACTAGAAGAACGAAAAATGCTAGCACCCCGCGACCACAACTGTCGCAATAACGTACCGTTCCCACGTTAGGGTCACTCTTGTCCAAGGAACCCACGTTGCGGGGGTTCTCGTAGTGGTCCACGATGTTCTCATGGTACGCCCGCCGAGTGCCGGTCGTCGCCTGTTGAGGGAGGGGTGAATGAAGGAGAAGGACGAAGGGTGAGGCAAAGCACAATTAGCGGCGGCACCACAAACGCGTCACAAGCAGAAGGGCTTGACAAACAACACAGACTTCCTACAACCCTCAAAGCACACAGCACTTACCATGCCAGTCATTCCTTGGGGAGCCCGACGAAGCATGCCGCCAGCGGAAGCGGCCGCGGTCCTGCGCACTACGTGAGCGAGCATGGTGTGTTGCGAAAGGCGAAGTTGTTGCGGTGTCTTGCGAGTAGTTTTGTGCTGTGCGTAGTGTGTGTGTGGTGGTGGAGTTAGTGGTGGTGATACTATGGCATAGGTCGCAGGCGGCGCTATGGTGGCAAATTGCTGCACTCTCACGGACGAAAGGGAGTGCTCTCCTCCCCCACCCTTGCCCTCCCCGTCGTCCGCCGCCTCCAAAAGCCTCGGGCGCAGGCATCACACGAGCCCCTCGCGGCACAACCAGGACGACGGGAAGTATCTGAGCTTTGTGGTATGGTGGGTGGCTTGTGGGTGGCGTGAATGTGGTTAGAGTTCAGCAGCCAGCCTGGTCGGCACAGCACCTCGAAGGCGAACAAGCGTTGATGATGAGCGAGGAGCAGTTCTGAAATCCGCAGGATACTTGGCTGACCAAAAGCACCAAGCCACCACATTTGACCTAATACACATTACACACCCTCACAACGACAGGAGCAGAAGCAAGAGAAGGACCAGCAGCACCAGAATGGCTTCCTCCACCAGACGGAGGAGCTCAAATTGCCTGCTCCCTTCCACACCCCTAGCCAGCCTCCTCCCCCTCGCCTTCCTCCTGATGCTGCTGCAACAAGGAACGCTGGCCTTCCTTCCCCCCCAGCCCTGCACCTTTTCAGCAACAGCAGCAGCATCATTCACGCGGAGAACAGGACAGCGTGCGGCGGTAATGATGGCAGCAGGAGACGGCACAAGCAGCAGCCTCGGCGCAGGCGCAGTAGCAGTGGTGGTGGGGTACCAAAGCGGGGCGGCCCAGCTCCTGGCGGCCAAGATGGCCACTATGCACAAGGATGCGACGGTGCGTGCCATTCTGGACAAGGGAGAGGGCAGCAGAGCTGCTGCCTTGCCGGGCAGCGTGCAAGTGAGCTACAAGAACCTGGAGTCTGTGACGGCGGGAGACCTGGCTGGCGCGACGGTGGCCCTCATTAGTTTGGACAAGGGGCCAGGCGCGGAGGCAGGGGCGGACCCAGGCAATTACTTGTCGCTGCCGACGTTGCTGGCAGCGATTCCGGCATCGACTAAGGTGCTGGTGGCGGCCTATGCGAACGACACGGCGGGGGCGGGGCAAGGTGGTGGGGGAGGGTTGCAGCTCAACATTTTTGCTAAAGGGGTGAACCCCAAGGAGGCTGTCGAGGCCGTCCGTGGGGGGAGTGGAGTGTCGCGTGTCGTGCTGGTGCAGCATGCGCGTTTGTTTGGCGCGGCTGTTCTTCCTATTGCTGGGGGGGAGGCTGCTCAGCCTTTGCCTTTTGTAGGTGGGCCGTTGCAAAGGCCTGTGGTGGAGGAGTCGTATGCCAAGCAAAACATTTTGTTGGCCTTGGGTAGCTCTTTGTCACGGAACCCGGACGCGGCTACGTTGAGATCAACGTTGGCCGAGGCGATGGTGAGGGCGGTTGGGGTGGTTGGTAGTATTGCGGATTTCAGCGTGGTGAGCTTGGAGGGGCAGGCGCCGAGTGGGGGGGATTGGGAGCAGCAGTTGGCTGGGTTGGATACCCGGGGGGGGGTGACTGTGTTTGAGAAGGTGTTAGCGCCGAATGAGAGGGTGGATCTACCGGTGTTGCAGGATTGGTTGATGAATGACTTTGGGGCGGGTTTGTCGACGCTTGCGATTTCTCGTGTGTTGAATTCACCGAAGCCGGCGATCGTGGCGATGACTGACTCAGGGTCTGATATCATTTGGCAGTTTGTCCAGAAGGATTTGAAGGTGAGGGGGTCGGGGAGGTGGTGTATCCAGTTGGATAATGTGTCGAATTCGATCAAGATTTTGAGGGAGGACGCGAACGGCGGGATGTTGACCGAGGCGTTGCCGGGGGAGGAGGAGTTGTTGCAGCGGTTTTCGGCGGCGATCAATAGGTTGGTTTATTCTAGGAAGCTGAGTAAGCGACGGTAGGGGAAAGGAAGGAGGGAGGGAGGGAGGGAGGGAGAGACGAAGAGGAGGGAAATGTGATTAAATGAGTTGGTTGGTAAAGAACGTGTGGTGTTTGGTTAGGGTTGGTGGTATGCATTTTTAAGGGTAGAGGGAGAGAGAGAAAGGACAGGAAGGAGAAAGAGGGAGAGAAGAGAAAAGCGCGCGCGTGAGCCACAAATAGAAAGATTAAGTCTTTGTAAGTCTTTGAATGAAAGATTTCAAAGATATTAGGGGAGAGTGCGTGTTGTTTGTCTTACGTATTTTTTCTTTGCTTCTTCTTTTGTTGTATTTTTGGCTCCTCTCTCATTGTGCCCAAGCCAAACAGCACCACACCCTTTCCTTTCTTCTCCTTTTCCCCGTGCCCCCCTCTTCTCTATCTTTTCGTATACGATTGCTCATTTCCCCCCCACTCCTACCCGAATTTCCTCCTCCAGATTTCTCTCTCTCTCTCTCGCCCGCTTTCCCTTGTAGTTAGTTAGTTATTTTTTATTTTTGCGTATTGAAGCCAAAAAAGTCACAACATTATGCTTAGCCCTCCTCCTCTTCCTCCTCCTCGTCACTTGTGAATAAACACTTCCCGCCTCCCGCCGAGAGAATACCATCTACAAGCAACGAGCCCACCCACCCATCCTCCTACCCCCCTCCTCCTTGTCGTGCCCCACACATCAAAGTCTTTCTTGGCAACCGCTGGTGATGGTAACAATGGTGCTTTAAAAGCACTTGCGGTGGACAATGGAGGGCCCGGACTCGTCGTACTCGGCCTTGGAGATCCACAT
>Ga0209390_10002335_pt1 | contig 33559 bp, 25 predicted proteins | sample BON01_FD_187212 | JGI IMG/M metagenome (GOLD analysis project Ga0209390, IMG submission 187212) | Freshwater microbial communities from Lake Bonney liftoff mats and glacier meltwater in Antarctica - BON-01 (SPAdes) (version 2) | ecosystem: Environmental > Aquatic > Freshwater > Ice > Glacier...
GGAACTTTGTCATCGCCCCATAACGATGACCAAGAGGCGAATTATGTCAAGTCTTCGTGAAGTTTAAGGATTCTTAAATACAGAGGGAGGCACCAGCCCTTGTTTCCCCGTTGTTTTGAACACCCCAGATTGTGAGGCTGTCCACGGAACATGGAATTCTTACGGAATACACCGCGTTCCTGGCACGGGAAGGGGAGGTCTTTAGCTCGCGGGTGCAGCAGAATGAAATTGCCGCCGACAACTTTGTGGGCCGTGCCCTGCAACAACGAAGTGGGGCCGGGGGCGTGAATCAGGAGATGAATCTCTGGAAGTCGAAGTCCGCCGGAAGCGTCGACAAGCAAAACCGCTACGTGAATTCCGAGCTCCAGGAAGAAGCGGTTACCAAAGTTCAACAGGTGGGCCGCAAGACCTTTTACGCCCGCGGCCAAAGCTGGGTCGACGCCGAGGCGGCCCATACGCCATCGGTGCAGGCCATTCCGATCGAGATTGGAAGTCCGGACTTTTTCAAGCTCGTGGACCGCTTGGTCGCACTCGACCAGCAGAGCGCCCTTGCGCTCGGTGCCAACACCCATCTCGTCATCGACGGAAAATTCTACCTTCTCAGATAAACCAAAAAACCAAAAACCCAAAAAATAAAAGACAATGAAACTCCGATCCAAACTCGCGCTCGCACTCTGTGGAGCCCTCGCAATCCAGCCAACTTTTGCCCAGGAAAAAGAAGGTCAGGCCAAAGTCCAACTCGCAATTTTACTCGATACCAGCAGTAGCATGAGCGGGTTGATCGAACAGACCAAAACCCAGCTTTGGAAGGTCGTGAATACCTTCATCGATGCCAAACAGAATGGCCAGGTGCCCTTTGTGGAAGTGGCTCTTTATGAATATGGAAACACCCGTATCAAGGATGGGGAAAACTGGATTCGCTGCATCCAACCTCTCACCAGGGACCTGGACCAAATTAGCGAGGATCTCTTCGCCCTCAGCACGAGCGGGGGAGATGAGTATTGTGGCGCGGTCATCCAACAGGCGACTGCTGATTTGAAATGGGATGCTTCGGGCGACGTCTACAAGGCCATTTTTATCGCCGGGAACGAGCCCTTCACCCAGGGTCCGGTGAAGGTTGAGGAGGCGTGCAAGGCTGCCATCGCGAGCGGCATCATCGTGAACACGATTCACTGTGGCGAGGAGTCGGTCGGGATCAATACCGGCTGGAAGTCAGGGGCGCTCCTGGCTGATGGCAGCTTTCTCTCGATCAATCACAACGCGGCCGTGGTTCACATCGAGGCCCCGCAGGATGCCGCGATCGTGAAGCTCAACGAGGATCTCAATAAGACCTACATCGCCTATGGAAAGACCGGTGAATCGAAGCTTCAGGCGCAAACTGCACAGGATGCCAATGCGCTTTCGAAAGAGAAATCGGGAGCTGCGGTGGGCCGTGCGGTGACGAAGGCGAGTCAGAATTACTGGAATGGAAACTGGGATCTGGGCGATGCCTCAAAGGCCAAGGACTTTGATTGGACCAAAGTGAAAGAGGCCGATCTTCCGGAAGAGATGAAGACGCTCGATCTTGAAGGTCAAAAGAAGTATGTCGCCGATAAATTGGCGGCGAGGACGAAGATTCAGAATGAGATTCAAAAATTGAACGAGGCCCGGACGGCATTTGTGAATGAGAAGCGCAAAGAAGGAGCTAAGGGCGGGGAGGAATCGACTCTGGACGTTGCCGTGACGAATACCGTCCGCGAGCAGGCGAAGAAAAAGGGCTATCAGTTCGAAAAGAAGTAGTAAGGGACCTCCGGTGCTTGTTCTCGCCTCCGATCCTGATTTAGAGCATTAATGAATCATGCCCGCACCGACCGTTCTTGTTGTTGAAGATGACGCCGCCGTGCGCCAGGGGATCGTGGATGTCCTGGGGTATGCGGGCTACGAAGTTTTGTCGGCAGCCGATGGGCGGGCGGTGGCGCTGTCGGCCCGCTATGATTTACTTTTGCTCGATCTGGTCCTTCCGCACTTCACCGGCTTTGAGATACTCGAAGCCCTGCGTGGAAGGAGGGCCGGGCAGGCCGTGATTATTCTGTCGGCGCGTGGTGAGGAAAATGATCGGGTCAAGGGTCTCAAGATGGGCGCGGACGACTACGTGGTGAAGCCATTCAGTGCCCGGGAACTGCTCGCGCGGGTGGATGCCGTTTTACGAAGAACGACTGAGCGGCAGGCTCTCAATGAGGAATACGAATTGGCGGGGCGGATCATTGATTTGACCCGGTCCGAGATTCGATACGAGGGGGAGGCTTGTGAGATTTCCGAACGTGAATCGGGAATCCTGCGATACCTTCTGGCCAATCCCGGAAGACCGGTCCCGCGGGATGAATTGTTGCGGCACGTTTGGGGGATTGATCCGGGACGGGTGGAAACGCGGACGGTTGACATGCATATCGCCCATCTTCGCAAGAAGTTGGGCGATCAATCGCAGAAGCTTCTCGAAACGGTAAGAGGCAAGGGATACTGTCTTGCCAGAAGGCCATGAATCGTCCCTGGGTCATTTGGTCGGTGATGCTGGCCTGCGCTGTTTTGGTTTTCGGGATGTTTGCCTGGATTACCGAGCGGGCCTTGATGTCGGAGAGCGAGCGGGTGCGCGCGGAAGCCGAGGCTTTGTTGGCGGAGCGGGTGCGCCTTTCCCTGGCAAGAATGGATAGTGTCGGGAGTGACTTGTTGCTGGTGGAAAATCTGCGACCTCCGATGTATTACCGCTCCTATTTTTCGCCCTCGGATATCGTCACGAATGATCTCCAGGGAGTCGAGCAGGGGATTGTGTTGCAGCCGTCGCCCTTGATGACGGAAGCGGGAGATTTGGTGGAATTGCACTTTGTTGTCGATGACGGCGGCGGGGTGTCGTCTCCCCAGGTTCCCGTCGGGAATCAACGTGAGCGGGCGATCAGCTCGGGGGTGGAGGAGGTCTTGATCAAGCGATCCGAGGCCCGGCTGCAGGAGCTTGGGGAGATGATTCCGGAGCGGAAGGAGCTGGCGAAGCTTTTCCGCGATGAGCAGCCTGAAGATTTTGAGGGGATGCAAGTTGCGAACAGTTGGCTGCTGGATAATGCCGGGAATGTCGCGCCAGCCGAGCCTGCGGTCAAAGGGGCTTACCAGACAAATCTTGCCAGGCGGGAGCAATCGACCCGGTCCATGGCGTTCAAGGAGAAGGTCGCGAAGGCGGCCAAGAAGTCCGAGGAATGGGGGGCCAAGAACGCTCCGCAGACCTTGTCCAAGGATTTGCAGATGAAGGACGGGAGGCAGGAGGAGGCGGGCGCACTTCGGAAGGAGGTTTCCCTTGAGGTCAATCCGGATGGGATTTTGAGTGTGTCGCCCTTCATGCACTCTTGGAGAGGCGAGGACCTCTTTTTCTTTCGCAAGGTGCGCAGAGTCCGAAGCGTCTCGTATCAAGGGTTTTGGGTGGCCCGTGAAATTGTCGAAAAGACGCTCATGGCGGAGATCACTGCTGATTTGGGCGTGGTGAAGCTGGCGCGGCTGGAAAAGCCCGATCCCTCGGGATTTGCGCTCGTTTCCCTGCCATGGAAGCTTGAGCTGGGAGGGAAGCCGGAGATCGCGGCGCTGGGGTTGACGCCCTTGCGAAAGACTCTCATCGCGGGGTGGTCTGCGGCCTTGCTCGCCTTGTTGGCGCTTTTTCTGCTGGTGCGCGGGGTGATGAAATTGAGCGCACGGAGAGCGGCTTTCGTGTCCTCGGTAACCCACGAACTCCGCACGCCTTTGACGACCTTTCGACTTTATTCCGAGATGCTTTTGGAAGGGATGGTTCGCGATGAGGAGAAAAAACAGGATTACCTCCGCACGATGTTTAGTGAATCGGAGAGGTTGAACCATTTGGTAGAAAACGTTCTCTCCTACGCCCGGATTGAGAAGGGGAATGCCCGGTCCAAGGTTGAGCGGCTTCAGGTGGGGGATTTGATCGAGCGGATGAGGCCCGTTCTGCAGCGCCGGGTGGACCAGGAAAGTGCCGCCTTGTCGATTGAGTTGGGCGATGGCTTGGCGGAGATCGAGACCGATATCACGGCGGTGGAGCAAATCCTGTTCAACCTGATCGACAACGCCTGCAAGTATGGTTTGCGGGAGGATGGAGGGGGGCATGTTACGCTGAAGGTCACCCGGGAGGGAGGTCGCTTTTCCTTCGAGGTTTGTGATGAGGGGCGTGGCATTGCCGGTTCGGAGAGGCGGCGACTCTTCAGGGCCTTTCACAAGAGCGCCCTGGATGCCGCGCATGACAAGCCGGGGGTCGGGCAGGGTCTTGCGCTTTGCCGCAGACTTGCAAGGGCTTTGGGCGGCGATTTAAAGCTGGGCAAGAAAACGGGGGAGGGCGCGTGCTTTGTTCTGCAATTGCCTTGAGGGGTGAATGTCCTTTTGCGGGGCCCTGGTGAGATGCTAGAGTTTCGTCAGATGAAGGGACGATTTGTGATCTTAACGGCAGGTGCTTTGTTGACGGTGTCTTGTGCCGACTTGATGGAGATTCCCACGATCAAGCCCAAGGGGAAGAAATCGAGTCGGTTTTCAGATGGCGATGCGGCATCCGGGTTGGGCGGGATTGGCGGAGTTGCGGGGGCGAAGTTGGGGAAGCCCGATGAAGGATTTCAGGCTGGCAAGACGCCCGAGAAGGCGGGGTTTTTGCCGACTAAGGTAGAGGAGGGGATGGTGGTCGGCGGGATGAAGCTTCCCTCTGATGACCAGATTGTCTGGTCGACGGATGACCCTGATGGCGACATTCCTTTTGACGAAGCCTTCGAGAAGGCGGCAAAACCGAAGAGTCCGTGGTTGGAGAACTACCAGGAAGCGCGTCGTGAATCGATGCGGACGGGTAAGCCTATTTTGATGTATTTCACCTCGTCGAAAAATTCCTCGAGCAGCGCGGCGATTCAGAGCGAGCTTTTTGCGGCCCACGATTTTGGAGATTGGGCGAAGGAGAATATGGTGAGACTTCGGATCGATATCGATGGGGGATCACTTGAGCGTGGAAAGCTGAGTGAGAGCACCATTAAGCGGAGGAATTACGCGGAGGAGTTGAAGAAGCAATTCCACGTTCTGGGTTATCCGAGCGTGGTGGTGCTGCAGCCTGACGGAAGTGTTTATACCCACGAGCGGGGTTACCGTCGTGGGAAGAAAAGGGAGTTGTGGGGAAAGCTGAAGAACGCGGTTTTAACGATCAAGCACAATCACTTGATCTGGAAGCGCCGAATGGAGGCGAAAGGCTATCGTGATTGGACCGGGAAGAACGGCCAGGTGGTTTTTGCCAAGCTGGCTCGTTACTACAAGGGTGACATTGTTCTCATCGAACCCGATGGCAACCGGGTTAAGACCAGTACGATTGGTCTTTCGAAGGATGACCGGGGCTGGATTCTCGCGGAGAAGGCGAAGCGGGATCAGCAGGTGAAGAATTAGTTCTCCGGGGTTGCGAAGCGGAAGAACATCTTGGCGGCTTCTCCCGAGTAGGTGAGGGTCCGGGATACGAAGTTTGCTCCCAAGGGTGAGGCGGTGTCTTCGGTGGTGAGGTCCGTGGTGACCCAGTCTTGCAGGTCGGCACTGCGCTGGGCGATGAGAGAATAAGCGGGATCAGAGATACGGATATTGGCGGTGCTGGTTCCGGCTGCGAGATCGATGGTGACGACCGGGGCGAGGATGGCGTTGTTGGGATTTCCGCCGAGGAGGTATTCGTCGAGGTTGGTGTAACCGTCGTTGTCGTTATCTTCCTGGGCACTGGCACCGGGGAGTCCGACGCTGGCGAGGTAGGCTTGGAAAGGGGACAGGATGAAGGGGGAAAAGTCCTGGGGACGGTCTGCCACGGCACCGCCCGGCGGGTCGAAGAGATTGGCGGAGCCAAAGGTCGAACCGGAGGATCCGTCGTCGTATCCAAGAGTGAAATCGTCGGCGTCGTCGATGGTTGCGACGAGGGGAGAGGGGTCGTTTTCGAGTTCGAGGATTTCCGTTTTTCCGATCCCTGATGGAGGGGCCACTCCTTCGCCGGCGGGGCCGAAGACGATTTTTCCGGAAGCGTCTTTGATCACGATCTGGGTATTGTCGAAATCGATCTCGAAGCCTGCGAGGTTGGAGACGGAGATGTAGTCGGGCGTGCCGAGGTGGATGTTGGTCCAGGCGTAGCCGGTGGTGGTGAGTTGATTGACACGGTTGAGCTGGGTGTCCAATCCTCCCCCGGCGGTATTGTTCTCGATGAAGGTGAGGATGGTGCCGTTTCCGACGGCCGACCAGGCGGCCGGATCTGAAAGGGTAATGGTGGTGATGGGGTTAAAGACTCCGGCGACCGGGCCGTTTCCGACTTCGATGGTCCAGCCGGTCAGGTTGCTGAATCCGGCCGAGCCATCGCCTACGACGACGAGTTCAAACCAATCTCCGCCGTTTCCGAGGACGCGCCCGAAGTGGGAGTCCTGTGAGGCCACGCCGCCATCGGAGTCGCTTAGGAGGGTTCCTCCGTTGAGATATTCGGGCGGATTTTCGGGGTCGCCCGTGGTGTTGTTGACCGCGTTGTATTCGTTGAGGATGACGGCAGGAGCGGGGTTTTGAACGTCGAGTTGATAGACGAGGTAGGCCAGGTTGTTGGCGGCTCCTCCGTTGTTCGCCTGGATGGTAATTTCGTATTTCCCGGTGTCGGATGACGTCAAAGGCCGGTTGTGGGCAATCGTGATGCTGTTTCCCGATGGAGTGAGGGTCAGGAAGGGGGGCAGTTGAAGGGCGGTGAAGATGATGGGCTTTGCTCCGGGGTCGGTCGCGGTGACATTGACGGAATACGTTCCCCGCACGCTGACCCGTTGCGGCACGGGGCCGAAGACCGGGGGGGTGTTGGCGGTGGCGAAGGGGGTGAATGATTGGGTGCTGAGGTCGTTGTTCCAAACATTGGGACGGCCGAAGGTGGTGGTGTCGCCATCGTCATAGGTGACCGCGATAGGTGAGACGGAGGAGGTGGGGTTGGCTTCAAGTTTGAGAACTTCGGTGTCGCTGACCGAGAGGAGTTCATCGGGAAAGCCGTTCACGTTGTTGTCCTTGGCGAGGATGGACTCGCCGATGGGACCGTAGACGATTTGATCCGCGCCATTTAAGAGGGTGACGCGGGTGTCGCTGCTCCCGATGGTGCGCCCGCCGGGGTGGATGCTGGCGGACTGATTGATAAGGATGGGGTCGAACATCCAGATATTGGACCATTGGAATCCGCCGCTGATTTTATTGGAGAGTTTGGGGAGGGAGGTATCGGCGGTGGCGCGGTCGTCGGTGAAGGTCAGGATGGTGCCTTTCGGGACGGCTGAGAGCGCGATGTGATTGGAGAGTTTGAGGGTTCGGATTTTGTCATTTCCTTCCACCTTGATGGTCCAATTTCTCAGGTCAACGGACTGGGTTCCGGCGGTTCCGGTGACCACGAATTCGAGCCAGGCACCTCCATTTCCGGCGATCCGGCCGAGGGTGGGGTCGCTGGGAGCTCCGGCGTCACCTTGGGCACCGCCACCGATGAACTGGCTGTTACTGACGGCGTTATATTCATTTAAGATGACCGGGCTGGTGGCTGGGGCGATGGCGAGGTGGTAGGTCTTTGTGGATGGGGTTGTCTGACCTGAATTGTCGGCGGCCTGGATCGTGATGGGATGGGTGCCCACTTCCGCAGCGGTGGGGGTGCCGCTGAATTGCGCGAGACCGCCGCCGAGGTCGGTGAAAGTGAGCCAGGCGGGCTTGCTGGTGGCGGTGAGGGTGACGACGTCGCCCGGGTTGGGATCGACGGCACGAATGCGGAACTCGGAATTGGAAAGGTTATTTCCGGTAATCCAGGTGTTTGAGAAGGGTGCGATGAAGATTGGAGGGAGAGGCGCAGGGGGCTGGGCAGCGGTCCCGGGTGAGCCGACATCCTCGGAGGGGTCGTTGCTGCGATAGGCTCCGAAGAGACCGTTCACGCTGAGACCGCCGGGAACGGGATTGCCGTTGGTAAAACGGGCGAAGGAAGCACCGCGGGTCGCTGCACCGAAGGTGAATTCGCTCACGACGGAGTTTCCAGCATCGAAGATGAAGAGGGAGTCGCCGTCGCCGCTGAGGCCGGGGAAGTTCGGGACTTCGGCTTCGGTGAAGATTTTGACGCTGGCGGGAAGGTTCCAGAGAGAGCGGAAGGCCGTCGAGGATGATTCCCTGAGGACAATGACCGAGGCTCCTGCGGGAATCGAGTAGGACGGGAAAATTTGTCCGGCCTGTCTCGGGATGGGGGCTTCATCGTCGAAGCTGTAGCCCCCGATGTTCAAGGCCGTCGCCCCGGTGTTGGTGATTTCGAACCAGTCACTGTTGGCCGCACTTGTCGAATGCAGGCTGTTGGACATGATTTCGGTGATACGAAGCTGTGCCGAGAGGGGGAGAGCCAGGGTGGAAAGCAGGATCAGGGATTTCATCGTTTCTGTGTTGCTGGTTTTTACTTGGGAGTTTTGTCAATGGAAGGCGAAAGAGCGGGACCGCTTTGAGTTTGAGCTTTTCAAGCGATTGGTGAAAGGTGCGGCATGGTCATCGCTTTCGGATCTTTCGTTACTGGCTTTATTGTCGGTCTGCTTTTCACGGCTTTCAAGTTCCCTTTGCCCGAAGCTCCGGTTCTTGCTGGAAGTTCGGGGGGCACGGGAATTAGGGTTGGGCGTGGTCTGCGGCCTCTGATTTTTAAACTTCTTTGAGCCAAGATAATGATTCCGCAGGAAATTATTCGTAAAAAGAGAGACGGGCTGGAGCTTTCTCGTGATGAAATCGCCTTCTTTTCGAAGGGGATTGGTGATGGCTCGATCTCGGAAGGTCAGATTGCGGCCTTCGCGATGGCGGTGTTTTTTCAGGGGATGACCCTGGATGAGCGGGTCGCACTGACCGAAGGGATGCGGGATTCCGGGGAGATTCTCAGCTGGCCCGGGATGGATGGGCCGGTGATTGACAAGCATTCGACGGGTGGGGTGGGTGATAATGTTTCGCTCATGCTGGGACCCTTGATCGCGGCTTGTGGTGGGTATGTGCCTATGATCTCGGGCCGCGGGTTGGGGCATACCGGAGGGACTCTCGATAAGTTGGACAGTATTCCTGGTTATCAGACCATGCCTTCCAATGCTCTTTTCCGTCAGGTGGTGAAGGGTTGTGGCGTGGCCATTATCGGACAAACGGGGGACCTTGCTCCGGCAGACAAGCGTTTTTATGCCACGCGCGACATCACCGCGACGGTTGAGTCGATCGACCTGATTACGGCGTCGATTCTTTCCAAAAAGTTGGCGGCGGGGCTGGAGGCCCTGGTGATGGATGTGAAGACGGGAAGCGGGGCGTTTATGAAGGATTATGAGGATGCCCGGGCTTTGGCGCAGAGTATTGTGAGCGTCTCCAATGGAGCCGGGGTAAAAACGAGTGCGCTCCTGACCGATATGAACGAGCCCTTGGCGGGAGCGGCCGGGAATGCCTTGGAGGTTCATGACGCCATTCGGTTCCTCCGGGGAGAAGGGGACCGGCATCGTCTCGAAACAGTGGTGATGAGCCTGTCGGCGGAACTTTTAGTCCTGGGTGGATTGGCTCCCGACCGGGAGAGGGCGAGGCGTGATTTGAAGAAGGCGCTGGATTCGGGGAAGGCGGCGGAAGCGTTCAGTAGAATGGTTTCGGGACTTGGAGGTCCGTCGGATCTTCTTGAGCGTCCGGAGGCCTCCCTGCCGGTGGCGCCCGTGAAGCACGATGTGGTGACGTCGGAGGGTGGCTGGATTGATCAAATCGATACCCGTGAGCTGGGTCTGGCGGTGCTGGAACTGGGCGGGGGACGGACCCGGGCGGAAGACGGGATTGACTATGCCGTTGGTCTGAGTGGTTTTGTAGAACTGGGCCAGAAGGTGGATGCGGGGGAGGCGCTTTGTGTGGTCCACGCCAATTCGGACGACGAGGCCCGCCGTGCCGGGGCACGGATTCGGAGGGCGATCACCCTGAGCGATCAGCAAACTGCCGGTCAGCCGGTGGTTTACGAGTTGATTGAGGAATAAAAAAAGACCGCAGGCGAACCTGCGGTCTTTGGGATTTTTTTAGGAGAACGAGTGCTCTCAGTCAGCGTAAGCAGGTGAGCCGTGCTCGGCGACATCGAGTCCTTCAGCTTCTTCTTCGGCATCAACGCGGACACCGATGGTGACCTTGAGAATGTAGAAGACGATGAAGGAGAAGACGAAGGCGAAGCCGCAGACAGCGGCGATGCCGGTGAGTTGGGCAATGAGGCTACCACCACCGAAGAAGGCGACGGCGAGCGTTCCCCAGATTCCGCAGATTCCGTGGACGGAGATCGCACCGACGGGGTCGTCGATCTTGATCTTGTCGAAGAAGAGGATTGAGGCAACGACCATGGCTCCACCGATCATTCCAACGAAGACGGACATCGTGGTTCCGATGACATCAGGTCCGGCGGTGATACTTACGAGGCCAGCAAGGAATCCGTTGAGGGCCATGGAAAGATCGGGCTTTTTGAGGATGATCCAGCCAAGAGCGATTGACCCAACTGCGCCACCGACCGCGGCGAGGGCAGTGGTCGTGATAACGTAGGAGACGAGGTGGGGCTCGGCTGCGAGGACGGAACCACCGTTGAATCCGAACCAACCGAAGAAGAGAAGGAAGACACCGATTGCGGCGAGAGGCATGCTATGACCAAGGATGGGTCGGACACCGTTCGCGGTGTATTTTCCGGCACGAGGTCCGAGAACGATGACACATGCGAGGGCTGCAAATCCACCGAAGGCGTGAACCACGGTCGATCCGGCAAAGTCAACAAATCCCATGCCGTTGAGGAAACCACCACCCCAGTGCCATGAACCGGCCCAAGGATAGGCGATCCCCACGAGGAGGACGGCGAAGATCATGAAGGACGGGAGCTTAACGCGCTCGGCAACCGCTCCAGAGACGATGGTGGCCGCAGTGGCGGCGAACATGGCCTGGAAGATGAAGTCAGTCCACCACGTGTAGGACGGGTTGTAGATGTTGGTAGCCATCACGAGAAGTTCGTTGGGGCCGTAGCTGGCAATTTTCCCCATGGCGAAGAACCCTTCACCGTCCCAGCCGGGATAGTGAGCATTGAATCCCCAGAAATAGTAAGTGAGGATGCCGGTAGCGATGATCCAGCAGTTTTTGAAGAGAATGTTGACGGTGTTCTTTTTCTGACAAAGACCGGACTCCAAGGTGCAGAAGCCAAGGTGCATGATAAAGACGAGGAAAGCCGCGATCAAAACCCAGATGTTGTGAACGAGCCACGGGGTCAAAGCGGCAGTGTTTGCCCAGACGTTGTCGTAAATGGCCTTGTTCTCATCTCCGGAGAGGGAAGTGAGAGCCTCCTTATTGGCTTCACCGTTTTCTTCGTCACCGAGAGCGTCAGTGATGGTTGCCCATGCGGTGTCGGCATCGTCGGTCACGTAGGCTGACCATTCAGGGAGATCCGCTTGGTCGGCTTCGTCTGTACCTTCGTTTGCGGTGGTGACCTCACCGGTTGCGGCGACGAATTCTTTCGTCTTCGCGAGGAGGGTTTCGTAATCCATCGCAGCAGACGCGCGATCGAGACCGGTGAGCATCACTGCCAGGGTAAGCAGCCAGGCTGTCGTTAGTTTTCGTGTTAGCTTTCGCATGTTTTTCTTGGTTCTTGTTGAACGAGAAAAGGGGAGAGCAACGGGTGTGCCAGCGGTAGATGATCAGGATTCATCCTTGGTATGAAAGGTTCTTGATGGATACCTGTGTCCGGCCAATTCCCCCAGGACCCAAGCAACCAAAAGGATCAAAACGAAACAACCGATTGTCGTTGTCACCCTGCTGTGGGCGCTGGCAAGTCGGTTGTTTGCCCAAGAGCAGGCCCGCGGGACGGCCCTCCCGACTGCGGGAAATTGGCTGCAATTTTGACTTGGTGCTGACCCCGGCATCTTCCATTTTCCCGGTTGTCCTGAATGACGCGAAAGCTTGTTTTTTTCGATCCTTTCCGAGGGCTGCTCTCGTTGACCCGGGGGAGTGACCCTCTGTGTTGGCGGAGATTGCTCTATTGAAGGGGAAAACGGGGCAAGTAATTCCGGGTTCCCAATATTTCAGAGTTCTTTAAATTAAACGAAACTAATTGTTGCCTTGTGGCACGGCGGCTGCTTTACTCCGCCTGTCATGAAAAAGACATCCACTATTCTTGCGATCGGTTCCGGTCTCCTTCTCAGCCAAGCACAGGCTGAGATCGAATCGGAGTTCCATGTTGGTTATAACAGTGAGTACATTTTCCGGGGCGTTGACCTCGGAGATGATGCTTATGAGTATGGCCTTGATTTTGCTGGCTCCTGCGACTGCGGCTTTGACTGGTCTGCGGGCATCTGGTCCATCTCTCCTGATGGCTCTGATGGCAACGTTGACGAACTCGATATCTACGGTGCGATTTCCAAGGACCTTGGATTTGCTTCCGTTGCGGTTGGTTTTACGGCGTATACTTACGATGGCGGTGCCCAGGATGATGCTGAGGCATTCATCGGTTTTGGTGCTGAGCCAATCGCGGGGCTTGAAGCTGGAGTGACTTTATACTTTGGAACCGACGGTATCCTGCAAGACCAGATTCTCCTTGAGGGATCTCTTGGTTACAGTGTCGCTATGAGTGACAAGGCCGCTTTGAATTTCGGAATGACCTACGGTTACATCATCGAAGACGGAAAGTTCACGAATCCTGCTGGACCGTACGCGGTGGGTGATGGTCAGGCTTACTTCACTGCAACGGTCTCAGCAGATGTGGCTCTCAGTGATGATTTGACTTTCTCACCTTACGTTTCCTACGTTGAAGCGTTCGATGAAAACCTTGGTGCTGCACCGACCAATGGTGGTGCAGGGATCCAGGACGGTTTCATTGCTGGTGCCAAGGTTTCCTTCGCATTCTAAGATTCGATCTAAATTATTTTAACTACGGAGCGGGGTCGAAAGACTCCGCTCTTTTTTTGTCTCCTTGCGGAGTCGTTTGGACGAGCTAATCTCCCCGCCATGGCGATCAATATCCCCTTATTGGAAAGAATTTGCAAGGCCCCCGGCGCGCCGGGATTTGAGAAAAAAATCCGTGATCTGATTCTCGATGAACTTGAGAAAGGAAAGTTGGCAGACAGCGTCCGTGTTGACGCCATGGGCAATGTCGTCGCCTTGAAGAAGGGGAAGTCGGCAAAAAAGAAAACGATGGCCGCTGCCCATATGGACGAGATTGGCTTCATCGTGACCCATGTCGATGACGACGGGTTTATCCGCTTTAATCCGCTGGGAGGATTCGACCCCAAAACGTTGAGTGCACAGCGCGTCATCGTCCACGGACGGAAGGATGTGATCGGGGTCATGGGATCCAAGCCCATCCACATCATGTCTTCGGAGGAGCGGGAAAAGAAGCCCAAGCTTGAGGACTATTTTATCGATTTGGGACTTTCGGGCAAAGAGGCAAAGAAGTTGGTGTCCGTGGGTGATCCGGTGACCCGCGAGCGTGATCTGATCGAGATGGGGGATTGTGTCAACGTCAAGTCCCTGGACAACCGGGTTTCGGTCTTTGTCTTGATTGAAGCCCTGAGGAAGCTGAAAAAGAGTCGTAAGAAGCCCAGCTACGATTTTTACGCCGTCTTTACGGTCCAGGAAGAGGTCGGTCTCCGCGGGGCGAGTGCCTCTGCCTTGGAGATTCAGCCGGACTTTGGATTTGGGTTGGACACCACCATTGCCTACGACGTTCCGGGTGCCAAGCCCCAGGAGCGCGTGACAGGTCTCGGAGAGGGCGCGGGGATCAAGATTATGGACAGTTCCACGATCTGTGACTCCCGCATGGTGGCCTTCCTCAAGAGCACGGCGGACAAAGCCAAGATCAAGTGGCAGCCCGAGATTCTGAAGGCAGGAGGGACTGATACGGCTGCCTTGCAGCGACAATCTGCCGGCGGATCGATCGCCGGAGCGATTTCAGTGCCAACCCGGCACATCCATCAGGTCATCGAAATGTCCCACAAGGAGGATATTCAGTGCTGCATCGATCTGCTCTCGGAAAGTGTCTGTAGTCTCGATTCGTGGGACTGGAGTCACTAAATGTCTTGATTATCAACGACTCAGCGGGGCAAAGGCTCCGCTTTTTTGATGCCGGGATTTTTTTAAAAGAAGCATTTTTTAGAATAATTCCAATTTTCGAGGAATATTTCGAGTGGGCCAGGCGTCTCACCCAACGAATAAATGAAACTACAATGTGAACACATTCCTGGACAAAAAACTCCAAGAGGTTCGCTGATACCAATAGAAAAAATTCCCATGAAAAAAGAGCGTAAAGCACCATCAGTTCCAACCTCGAACTACGATTCCGACAGTAGTTTGAGGATTTACATGCGTGAGATTTCCCAGACTCCGCTCCTGACTCCCAAAGAGGAGATCGAACTCGCGGCCCGAATCAAGAAAGGGGACAAGGAAGCCCGCGTTCAGATGATCAAGGCAAACCTCCGCCTTGTAGTCAAGATTGCCCAGGATTATGCAAATTATGGTCTGCCCCTGGCCGATCTCATCTCGGAGGGAAATATTGGCCTCATGAAGGCGGTTGAACGCTTCGACCCGGCCAAAGGCGGCAAATTGTCGACTTATGGATCGTGGTGGATTAAGCAGTCGATCAAGCGGGCTCTCGCGAATCAGAGCAAAACGATCAGGCTTCCGGTCCACATGGTCGATAAAATCGCCAAGTTGAGGCGGATTTCCGATATGTTGACGGAAGCATATGGTCGCGAACCGACCGATGAGGAACTCAGCGAAGAGACCGGCATCCCCATGAAAAAACTCTCGCTTCTCAAGCGGGCGTCCCAGCGGCCAACCTCTCTTGATGCCCCTGTGAATGAAGGGGAGGGAACGAATTACGCCGAGATCATCGGCGACGAGCGGGCCGTGAGTCCTTTCGAGGCGCTGTCTGATAAAAACATGTTTGGCGAGCTCGATGACCTCCTTGAAGTCCTCGACGAACGGGAGTCGAAAATCATCGACGCCCGCTTCGGATTAAACGGCAAAACCCCCATGACTTTGGAAGAAGTGGGACGTGAATTCGGGGTGACGCGGGAACGAATTCGTCAATTACAGAATATTGCGCTTGATAAAATGCGGAAAACTTTGCGAAAAAGAGAGAAGCCAATGGTGGCTCCTTTGTAAAAAGGACGTCATCGGCGGTTAGATAACACAATCCATTGCGATTGGGATCGTAGGTGTGAAGAGCGGTAGGGGTAACCTTACCGCTCTTTTTCTGTCCCGGAAGGGGCGTTTTGAAGCGCGAAGATTTCCACATCGACGCCGGTGCTGACGAGAGCCGAGACGGGATTCCCCTCGATTTGAAATCCTTCCCAAAGGATGGGTGAAGGATCGGCGCGTTGGATGGGAGCCTTGGCAAAGGTGTAGGGCGGGTGGTGGACCTGGCCACATTTGAGGCGGCCTGACCGGGTATCGGAGAAGAGGAGGTATCGTTCGAGAAGGAAAAACTCGAGTGATCCGGGTTTTGCGACCTCTCCAGATGGCACCGGAGTGAACTCATAGCGGGCGGTTTCAGTTTTCCCCTTGCGCTGGCATTCATAAATCGCGCCCCGTGACTCCATTCGGGCATGCTGGTAAGGGAGATGAAAAAACTTTCGCGCGAGTTCCACCGCGATGGCTTGGTTGCAATCGAGCGAGAAGAACCAAACGCCTGGGCGTCCTTGCTCATCGTGGACGTAAGCGCGAACATTCAGTTCCATGAAATTGGAAAGCCAGGGGAGGGCGGGAAGAAATTTTGGTCTGACCTTCTTCATGAAAAAGGGGACGAGACCGAGGTAGGTTTTGCCTTCGTGGAGATCGACTTGGAGGCCGTCTGGAAGGCGGGCCTGGATGAGATTCGCTTCGATCTCCCAATGCAAAAAGAGGAGATCGCGCCATCTTTGGAACATCACCGGAAGAGTGTCGGGCCGCTCACGCACGGCGAGTCTGTCTTGAAGGGTTGGAAGGCGCATCGTGTCTCCGGAACCCATAAGGCCGGGATATCGGTTCGGCAACGCTTGCATTTCGCCTGGCGGCCTGCTTTATCTCGCAACGTAAATGGCTGACGAAAAAGAACGCAAGACCCTCGAAGAGCGCAACCAGATGTCTGATTTGGAGCGGCTGCGCCATTCCTGTGCCCACGTGCTCGCAACTGCGGTCTCGCGGCTTTGGCCGGATGCCCAGTTTGCAGCAGGTCCTCCGGTTGAGGGGGGCTTCTATTATGACGTGGATCTCAAGCACCGGATTACCCCGGCTGATTTTGAGAAAATCGAATCTGAAATGAAGGCGGTGGTGAAGGCCAACGACGCCTTTGAGCGAATGGTGGTCAGCCGCGATGAGGCGATGAAGCTGGCCCAAAGCGGACGCCTGGCGTCGGTGGCGGAGCGCGATGTCCCGTCGATTTTCAAAGTCGATCTCCTCGAAAGCATTCCCGAAGGCGAGGAAATCTCCATTTATCGAAACGGAGATTTCTGGGACCTCTGTGCCGGGCCTCATGTCGGTCGGACGGGTAATTGCAAGGCCTTCAAGGTGATGTCAGTGGCGAGTGCCTTTTATCAGGGCGACAAGGACAAGCAGTCTCTTCAGCGGATTTATGGCACCTGCTTCAAGAATCGCACTTTGCTCGACGAGCATCTTGAGCGTCTGGAGGAGGCCAAAAAGCGGGACCATCGGCGTCTTGGCAAGGAGATGAATCTCTTCACCTTCGATGAGTCGGTGGGGCAGGGGCTTCCCCTTTGGAAACCCAAGGGCGGGATCGTTCGCCGCCAACTCCAGGATTTCATCACCGAGGAACTCGACAAGCAGGGCTATTTCCAGGTCTTTACGCCCCACATCGGCAAGCTCGATCTCTACCGCACCTCCGGCCACTTCCCGTATTACGAGGATAGCCAGTTTCCTCCCATCGTGGACCGGGACACCCTAAAAACTCTCGCTGACGAAGGGGCGAAATGCAGCGACCTCTTAAACTTCATCAGCACGGGTGAGATCGAGGGCTTCCTCTTGAAGCCCATGAACTGCCCGCACCATATTAAAATTTTTGATAGCGAGCATCGCTCTTATCGCGATCTCCCGGTCCGTTTGGCGGAATTTGGGACGGTGTATCGCTGGGAGCAGTCGGGCGAGCTGGGCGGGCTGACACGCGTCCGCAGCTTCACCCAGGATGATGCCCACCTCTTCTGTACGCCCGAGCAGTTGGGCGATGAGATCCAAGGCTGCCTCGGGCTCGTGAAGAAGGTCCTCGGAACTCTCGGCATGACCGACTACGGGGTGCGGCTCTCCCTTCGTGATCCCGATTCCGATAAATACGTCGGCGACCCGGAAAACTGGGAGAAGGCGGAAGCGGCTCTTCGTGAGGCTGTCCAAACTCTTGGGGTGGATTACACCGAAGAGCTTGGCGAGGCGGCCTTTTATGGCCCCAAGATCGACTTCGTGGTGAAAGATGTCATCGGACGCGACTGGCAGCTGGGGACGGTGCAGGTCGATTACAACCTGCCCGAACGCTTTGATTTGAGCTATATTGGATCGGACAACAAGGCCCACCGGCCCGTCATGATTCACCGCGCGCCCTTCGGATCCCTGGAGCGATTCGTGGGGCTCTTGATCGAGCATTTTGAAGGGAAGTTCCCAACCTGGCTGGCACCTGAGCAGGTGCGCGTGTTGCCAATCTCTGAAAAATTTGAGGCTGAGGCCAATGGTCTCGTGAAAACCCTGGCAGATCGAGGGGTGAGGGTTGCGGTCGATCATAGCGGTGACAAAATTGGTGCCAAGATTCGTCTTGCGCGTCTGGACCGTGTTCCCTATCTTGCTGTTCTTGGGGCCCGTGAAGTGGAAGAAAATTCCGTCAGCGTGCGCCATCGGGATCATGGAGATCTCGGCAGTATTCCAACGGATGATTTCGTTCAAAAGATCACAGATGATATCTCCAGTCGCTCATTGTCATGAGTGGCTGTTAGCAACGTATGATTATGCGGCACGAGATCTGCTTCCGTGCACGGGACTTTTCCGTGACAACGCCCCCCTTTGGGTGTTTCCTTGAGGAAGCATCATTAGAAACCACAACCTGCTAAAACCATAGCCAAGAAAAAGAAACAGTTCAAACGAGCACGCCGGGATATGACCCGGGTGAACGATCGTATTCGTGCTCCCAAAGTCCGCGTAGTTTACGGGGAAGAAGGACAGCAACTCGGAGTCATGTCGACTCGGGAAGCTGTCGAAAAAGCCAAGTCAGTCGGCTTGGATCTCGTGGAAATTGCAGCCAAAGCGGATCCACCGGTTTGCCGTATCGTTGACTACGGCAAATACAAGTATGAGCAGTCCAAGCTCAAGAAGACTTCCAAGAGCAAAGGCCCGGCGAAGATGAAGGAGGTCAAGTTCCGCGTGAGAACGGAGGAGCATGACTACAACATCAAGTGCGCCCGGATCGAGAAATTCCTCGATGAAGGGAACAAGGTGCGCGTTCAGTTGCAGTTTCGTGGTCGGGAAAATGCCCACCGCGAAATTGGATTTGAGGTGATGCAGAAGGTCAAAATCGATCTCAAGGGCATGTCCCATGTCGATATGGAACCCAAGCTTGCCGGTCGTGCCGTTGGGATGATCCTCTCGCCTCTGCCTGCCGAAAAGCGGGTTCGTCATTTCATGCTTTCACACGGGGAACTCATTCACGAAGACGAAGCCCGGGATTCCGAGTTCGATGACTCCGATGACTCCGATGAGGACGATCACGACGACGATCACGACAATGGGCAGGATGACGCTTCGAACTCGGGCGAAGAAGAATAGGGGCGCGCGATGTGATGACCCGACTCATTCTTTTTGACATCGACTGCACCCTCATTGATACCGGGGGGGCAGGGATGACCGCACTGCGTGAGGCTTCGGTGGAAACTTTCGGGAATGAAGGCCCTCCGCTGGATCTTGCCGGAAGTACTGACAGCGGGATTGTGCGCGGTCTCTTTCAGCATTTCGGAAGAGACTTCGATCCCGCTTTTGAGGAGAAGTTTTATCTCTCGTATCTGCCCAGAATGAAGGAAAATTTGAGCAGTCCGTGTTTTGGCGGGCGTGTTCTCCCGGGAGTGAGGGAGCTGATTGCGTCTCTTGAAGCCGAGGGACATACCCTTGGGTTATTGACCGGAAACATCGAGAGGGGGGCGCTGATTAAAGCCACTCACTACGGGCTCGATCAACATTTTGCCTTTGGAGCCTATGGAGACGATCACTGGGATCGCAATAAGTTGGGACCGCTTGCGCTTGAGCGTGCCCAAGCCGCAACGGGGCTTCAATTTGACCCCGCCGAGGTGCTTGTGATCGGGGACACTCCCAAGGACGTGGCATGTGCCAAGGCGTTTGGAGCGAGAAGTGTCGCGGTTGCGACCGGGGCCTTTGACGAGGACCAATTGGCGGCCTGCGGGGCGGATCTCGTGATTCCGAATCTCGTGGGGCTATCAAGGCTGGATGATGCAGTGCGATTTCTGGGGATCGTTTAGGTTCCGCAAAAAGTGGCACAAACGATTTCAGCGGGCTCCGGGGTCTTTTCGAATTCCGCGGCTTCAGGTTGTTCGGTGAAGGGGCGTTGCAGGATGCGGTGGAGGTGGTGGAAGGGGGCGAAGTTGCCCTGTTGGCCGGCTGCGATGACTTCTTCGACGCGGTGGTTGCGCGGAATAAAGATGGGATTGGACCGCTTCATGCAGGCGAGGTCGATGATTCCGGAGGATCGCCAATGGGCGAGCCAGGTTTTGACGGGGGCGAGGTTTTTGAACTGGGAGAAGAGGTCTTCTTCACGCCCGCCGAGGTGGCGGAAGACGAGGGTGAAGTCGGCGTCCTGTTCGGCCATGAGGTCGAGAAGGGATTGAATGAGGGCCGGGTGGCATTTTCCGGGGAGGCCCAGCTTGGCCGAGAACTTTTCGTGATAGGCCTTTTCGTAGAGTTCGGGGAATTTTGAGAGAGTGGCCTTGGCGAGTTCGACCGAGGTCTCGGGATCATCGTGGATGAGGGGGAGGAAGGCTTCGGCGAGACGGGTGAGATTCCAATGCGCGATATCGGGTTGGTTTTGGTAGGCGTAGCGACCGTTTTGATCGATGTAGGAGAATTTTTTGGCGGGATTGAATCGATCCATGAAGGCGCAGGGGCCGTAGTCGATCGTTTCGCCGGAGAGGCTCATGTTGTCGGTGTTCATGACGCCGTGGATGAAGCCGAGGGACATCCAGTGGGCGATGAGCGCTGCTTGCTTCGCGATGACGTTTTCGAGCAGATCGAGCGCGGTTTCTGCTTTCGGGTAGTGTCGTTCGAGGGTGTAGTCGAGGAGGGCTTCGAGGCTCTCAAGGTCCTGCCGGGCGGCGAAGTATTGCACGGTGCCGATGCGGAGATGTGAGCTGGCGACACGGGTGAAAATTCCGCCGGGTTCGAGTTCTTCGCGGACGACTTGTTCGCCGGACCAGACGGCGGCGAGGGCGCGGGTGGTGGGAACGCCGAGGGCGGCCATCGCTTCGGAGACGAGGTATTCGCGGAGGACGGGTCCGAGGGCGGAGCGGCCGTCGCCTCGTCGGGAATAAGGCGTGGGGCCGGAGCCTTTGAGTTGGATGTCTTTGCGGGAGACTTCGCCTAACAAGATGGCGCGGCCGTCGCCGAGTTGGGGTGAGAAGCCGCCGAATTGGTGTCCGGCGTAGGCCATGGAAAGGGGTTCGGCCCCGGCGGGAACTTCGTTCCCGGAAAGGATGCTGACGGTGAGGTCGGCGGGATTGATCCCAAGGCGTTGGGCGAGCGGGGTGTTGAGGGCGATGAGTTGGGGATCGCGGACCGGCGTGGGGGAGACCTTTTGAAAGAAGTCGGAGGGGAGCTTCACGTAGGTGTTTTTGAAAGGAATGGGCATGGGTTGAAGAATTTTATAGGAGTGGGGGCTTTCCGGCCCCCGGCTGTTCGGGTTTCAGGAAGGGTGGCCACCTTGGTTGCCGGGGGCTGGAAAGCCCTCACTCCTTTGGACCTGCGTCCAGGTCTTTGCAGAGAACGTCAAGGATTTGGAACTTTTTCCGGAGGGTGAGGTCTTTATATTCCGCGAAGTTCGCGGGTGGTTTCGCCGACTTTGTGGTTGGGGATGCCCATGCGTTTCATGATGCCGACGTAGAGGCTGGCGAGGGTGTCTCCGTCGTTGGCGACGAGGTGGCGGCCGGTCTTGATTTGGCCACCGCCACCGCCGGCGAGGACGACGGGGATGTCTTTGGTGGCGTGGGCGTTGCCATCGCGGATGCCGGATCCGTAGAGGATCATGGAATTGTCGAGGAGGGTGGCGTTGCCTTCCTTGATGTTCTTCATGCGCTCGAGCATGTAGGCATACTGGGCGCTGTGCCAGGTGTTGATTTTCTCGTACTCGTCGAGCTGCTTGACGTTGTTCTGGTGATGGGAAATGGAGTGGTGGGTGCCACTGACGCCCTCGAGGAAAGAGAAGTTTTTTCCGGAGACGGCGTTGCCAAACATGAAGGTGGAGACGCGGGTGGAGTCGGTCCAGAAGGCGAGGATCATGATGTCCATCATGAGGCGGACGTGCTCGGTGGGGTTGAAGCGTTGCAGGGAGCCGACATCGCCGCCGATGCGTTTGTCGAGGGCTTCGAGTTCCTTGAGGGCCTCGGGGGTAAGGTTTTGGCCGGAGCCGAGTTGGGCGGCTTCGTTGGCAATGCGGCGCTCGATTTCGTGAACGCTTTCGAGGTATTGCTCGAGCTTGTGGGCGTCTTCCTGACCGAGAGATTTTTTGAGGCTCTTGGCGTCGTCGAGGACGATGTCGAGGACGGATTGGTTGCCGCCGCCCGCTTTGGGATGGTTACGGAAGAGGCGGTCGAAGGCGACGCGGGGGTTGATTTCGCAAGGAAGGGGGACGTCGGGCTTCTTCCAGGAAATGTGGGAGCCGTAGAGGCGGGTCAGGTTGACGTTGCGGTCGACACCCGAGGTCACCGGTTCGGTGCCGAGTTCCATGGAGGGGAGGCGAGTGTTCTTGCCAATCGCTTCGGCGGCGATTTGGTCGATCGAGATGCCGTTGGCGCTAATGTTGGAACCCTGGGTGGCCTCAATGGTGGTGCAGGTGAGCCAACTGGCGGTTTTGTAATAATGGCCGTCGCCTTTGTGAGAAGGTGGGTTGCTGAGTCCGCTGATCACGAGGAGCTGTTCTTTGACGGCTTCGAGCGGACTCAGGATGGGGGAGAGTTTATAGCTTGAACCAGAGCCCTCGGGCGTCCAGCGGTCGGGTCGGACGCCGTTGGGCATGAAGAGGGCGGCCATGCGGACCGGGTCGGCGCCGGTTTGACCGTAGAGAGGGCGCATCGATTCGAAGAAAGGAAGGGCGAGGGTGGCGCCGAGGCCGCGGAGGGCGTGGCGGCGGTTGAGGTGCCAGCGGTTGGTTTGGATGTTGGCCATGGGAAGTTTTCAGTTGGAAGTGGGAGGTCAGCAGTTGGCTTGGTTGAGGGAAGAACGACGAAAAGAGCGAAATGGACGAAACTTGGTTTTGGGGCAGAGTTACGATTCAGCGGAAGCGGTTGCGTGGATCATAGTTGTTATACTGCCGTTTCGCCATGATCTTATTCAGAGATGACTCAAACTTCATATTCATGAATGCAGCAGGCTCCCGGCAGATGGGCCTCTTGGCTGGAAAATTTGACGGATAGAATTGCCCCTTTGGCTCGGTAATAGAGAAATGGTGTTTTTCCGAATCATCGCTTGCCTGGCAATGGCGGCTGGCTTTCTTTTGGGGGTGGAAGATTACTGGGCGTTTGAGTCCGTGCAAACGCCGGATATTCCCGCAGTCGAGAACACCCAATGGGCGCGCGAAGATCTCGATCGCTTCATCCTGGCCGTGATCGAAAAAGGAAACTCCTTTCCGACCAAAGCGGCTGAAAAGCGCACCTTGGTGAGGCGAGCCTATCTCGATCTCCACGGTCTTCCTCCCTCGACCGGGCAGATTACGGCCTTTCTTCAGGACGAACGTGAAGACGCCTGGGAAAGGCTCATTGACGAATTACTGACATCGCCTCGATATGGTGAACGTTGGGGACGCCATTGGCTCGATGTCGCCCGCTATGCTGACACCAACGGGATGGACGAGGATATTGCCCATCCTTCGGCCTGGCGGTATCGGGACTACGTTATCGCCTCCTTCAATGAGGATAAGCCCTTCGACCAATTCATCATCGAGCAACTGGCCGGTGACCTTCTTCCTGCAAAAGATCTTGCGGAGAAACGCAACCGGACGGTGGGTCTGGGCTTCCTTTCCGTGGGGCCGAAGATGTTGGCCTGCGATGATCCCGACAAGATGCGGCGCGACATTGTGGACGAACAGATGGATACGATGGGACGGGCTTTTCTGGGAATGACGATCGGCTGCGCCCGCTGCCATGACCACAAGATCGATCCGATCTCGATCGAGGAGTATTACGGACTCGCGGGCATTTTCATGTCGACCAAGACCCTCACGAAATACTCCGTGGTGGCGGAATTTCATGAACACAATCTCACCGAAGAGAGCGATCAAAGAAGGTGGGAGGAGGTCAATCGCCTGCAGGCGGTGAGGGAGAAAAAGGAAACGACCGAAGTGGAGAAGGAACGCCTTGGGCAGGAAATTGCGGAACTCAAAAGAGACCTGCCCGCTCCCTTTCAGGTCATGGGTGTGACCGAAGATCCCACGCAGAATGTCAAGGTCCACCTGCGCGGTGATTACCTCACGCTGGGAGAAGAGGTGCCTCGGGGCGTTCCTTCCGCCTGGACGCATGGAAAGAAGATCGCCATGCCCGAAAAGCAAAGCGGACGACTTGAGTTGGCGCGCTGGATTGCTTCAGCTGAAAATCCGCTGACCTCCCGGGTCATCGTGAATCGACTTTGGCGATGGCACTTTGGCCGGGGCATCGTGCCGACCCCGGACAACTTCGGCGGCCTGGGTGAACCGCCCACCCATCCGGAATTGCTGGATCATCTCGCTCGCAAGTTCGTGGAGTCCGGTTGGTCAGTCAAAGCGATGCATCGCCTCATGATGAACTCGGCGACCTATCGCCAATCAGCTCAGGCTGATTCGGCGCTTCTGGAGTATGATCCCGAAAACAAACTCTTTGCCCGCTGGCAGAGGAGGCGGGTGGAATCAGAAGTGATTCGCGATAGCATTCTCATGAAATCACAACGTCTTGATTCTACGATGGGAGGGTCGATGTTGGTTGTCCAACCATCAAAGTATGTTGATCGCGGCAAGCTCCATGCCCACTCCCTGGTGCCGAGGAGGACGGTGTATCTCCCGGTCTATCGAAGCAGCGGATACGATGGCCAAAAGGCCTTTGATACCGCCGATGCGGCAGTCTCGGACGGAAATCGGCGAAGCTCCACCGTTGCCGGACAAGCGCTTTATTTAATGAACAGCGAGTTGATGCATGAGTCGTCGAAAGCCCTTGCCGACAAGGTCATGAGCCGAAACCCAGAAGACCGAATCGCATGGTTGATCGAGCACCTCCTGGGCCGTGAAGCCACCGAAAAAGAATGCCTTCAGGGCGTGAGGTTCGTGAGCGAATACGGAAACGAAAAGGAGGCTTGGGCCGCCTTTTCGCGGGTGTTATTTTCCAGTAATGAATTTTTATACGTAGAGTAAATTATCGTGAGTTTATGTCATCATCGAGCGGGACTTCCGCTTTCCCGTCGGGAAATGTTACAGCGATCCGGAACGGGATTTGGCGTTCTCGCCTTACAGGCCATGCTTGCCCGGGAGGCCGGCGCACAGAGCCAAGCGCCTCCGCTTCCCGGCACCGCCAAGCGGGTTATTTTTCTCTTCATGCATGGCGGACCCTCGACAGTGGATTTGTTCGACCCCAAACCGCTCCTCGCTCGCGACACCGGAAAGCCCTTCCCTCTCGGTGCCCCCCGCATTATTTCCCACAAATCCGAAAATCTTCTCCTGAAATCGCCTTGGTCCTGCCAACAGCACGGCGAGAGTGGAGCCCAGATTTGCGACTTGCTTCCCAATATTGCCGCCATTGCCGACGACCTTTGCTTTGTCAAATCGATGCATTGTTCCAACTCGCGCCACGGCGGGGCTCTCCTGGAATTGCATACCGGATCAGACACCTTCACCCGCCCGTCGATGGGATCGTGGATCAACTACGGTCTCGGTAGCGAAAACGACAATCTTCCCGGCTTCATCACCATCAACCCCAGTGGCAGCCACGGCGGGGCAGGGGCTTGGTCGTCGGCTTTTCTACCGGCCAAGTTTAGCGGCACCCGCATTGGCGGCGGGCCGGGAGAGATGAAAGTCCCTTTCATCGACAACCCGCTTCACGATCGTAGCAAGCAACGTAAGGAGCTGGATTTGCTGGCTTCATTTAACCAGGAACACCTCGCCCAGCGAGGCGTGGACAGCGAGCTGGAATCACGTATTGCCTCCTACGAATTGGCTTTCAAAATGCAGATGGAAGTGCCCGGGGTGCAGGATATTTCCAATGAGCCGGATCACGTCAAGAAGCTCTACGGTTCCGATGTCGACCCCACGAAATCCTTCGGTGAACAATGTCTCATGGCACGCCGCTTTAGCGAAGCCGGGGTGCGCTTTGTGCAGGTCACCCATCGTTATTGGGATTCCCACGGCAACCTGAAAAAAGAGCACGAGAAGCTCAGTGCGGAAATGGACAAGCCGGTCGCCGGTCTCATCTCTGATCTCAAACAACGCGGGCTTCTCGATGAAACCCTCGTGCTTTGGGGAGGCGAATTTGGACGCACTCCCACCGCCCAAGGAAATGACGGCCGCGACCACAACCCCCACGGCTTCACCATGTTCATGGCCGGAGGCGGGATCAAACCGGGGACCGTCTACGGCTCAACCGACGACTATGGCTACTATGCCGAAGACAAACCAGTTCACTTCCACGATCTCCACGCCACCATTCTTCATCTCATGGGAATCGATCATACGGAGTTCACCTACCGCTATGCCGGCCGGGATTTTCGGCTCACCGATGTCGCGGGGAAAGTGGTCAATGGCATTATCGCTTAAGAAAACAGAGGAGGCAAAAGTGAGTTCGTCAACTCACTTGTCGCAATCGTTTTCCTGTCTTGTGCGATAGCGACTTCTCCCAAAGAGTGATCGCAGATGTCCTTCGAGGGATGATCACCTTTCCTGGAATTTAGGAATTTTCAAGCCGCCTACCGATGTCCAAATGACAGAATTCTCCGATTACCTGAGCAATTATGACAAGACCTTTGTGAGTTTGAGTGTGGCGGATTTCATCCTCTATGCAGCCTTTGCGGGCGCCCTGTGGCTTTTCTTTTACGTGGTGCGCCGCAGACGCTGGCAGCACCGGAAGATCGTGCCGAAGTTTGCCGGGTGGAGAGACGTTCGCCGCGAAGTGGCGCTTTCGGCACTCACGTGCGTCGTATACAGCGGCGTGGTTCTTTTAACGTTCCTCGCGGTTCAAGGTGGGTGGACCCGCCTCTATTTCGACCTGGATACCTATGGCTGGTGGTGGTTTGCAGCGAGTTTTGTGATTACGATTTTCCTGCATGATACCTACTTTTACTGGACACATCGTCTCATGCATCTGCGCTCCCTTTATCCTGTCATGCACCGGGCCCATCATCGCTCAACGAACCCCACTCCCTGGGCGGCGTATGCCTTCGACCCATTGGAGGCGTTCATCCATGCCGGGATCTTTCCACTGGTTGTTTTCCTCTATCCGATTCATCCGCTTGCCTTCATTCTCTTCATGATGGTGCAAGTTGGCTTCAACGTTTTTGGTCACGCAGGCTTCGAGATTTTTCCGCACTGGTTCCTCGATTCAAGGCTGGGGAAATTTTTCAATACGCCGACCAATCATACCATGCACCACCAATATTTCTCGTGCAATTACGGCTTGTATTTCAATATCTGGGACCGGCTCATGGGGACCAATCACAAAGATTACGAAGCCCGGTTTCGTGAAGTCACTTTGCCTCCGGATGATTCGAGAAAGGCAGGCGATGAACCCATGGGTAAATCGGGTAGGCGGTAGGTTCATTGCTTGAAATTTTCTTTTGGGGCCGGACCTTGGTGGCGCTGATGAGGGGAGAAACAGGGGCGACGCCGCACCCACCGTCCGCCATGGGATTGGAAAAACACAAAGAGCCCCCGCTCGAAGAGAGGGTACTCCGACTACGCTCATGGAAGCGAGACTCATGAAATAGTGACTTCATGGCTGAAATGGGATTTCACAGGATTTCGTGATTTCATGATGGTAGCCTAGGGCACAGGGAGGCACCACCGTCGCCGTGGGTCTCTGAAAGGAACTTCGAGGGTGGGCTCACTTTCCGGTCACCGGACAATGCGAGGACCACGCGGAAGCCGGATTTGGCGTTTCGTGTTCACGCTCCGAGGCCATCATGCTGGGCGAGACCTTTCGACAGGATCCTCTATGACCCCACCGTCAGCTACCTCGTCGGCAGCCCCAAAGGCCGCCTCACCAAACTCGAAAAAAGCCTCGGCAAAAAGACCTGGGAACAAGTCAAAGACGACGTCCACGTCAAACTCCTCGAACAAGAAGGCGAACTCTACATTCTGGCCCGCAGCCTTCCCCGCCGAGCCAAAGAAGGCGCCATGCGCCAGGAAAAACGCAAAGCCTACCGGGCACGATTGCGCGCCCTCCAGCAAAGAAAAACCATCACCCTCCCCGCCCAACCCCACCCGAGATCCGCCTCCCGACCGAAGCTGTGTTGGAGGGCCACCCCGTGGAGACCTTTTGGAAAAAACAAAGCAACCACGGGCTTCACCACAAAACCACCCCCGAATCGCGAAAGTCGGATTAGAGGTGCCCAAAGAAGCGAACTTCATCAATTCGCGGTCATTCCAAAACGGTGGGTGGTCGAGCGCAGCATCGCATGGATGGACAAGTGCCGCCGCCTTTGGAAAAACTGCGGGAGAAAGCTCGAAACGTCGCCGGCCTCCATGCGACTGGCCTTCATTCCGCTTCTGCTCAAAAAAATTAAAACAGGTTCCAAGACCCTGTCTTGGGGGAGCGAGGCGGCGACGGCTCCGCACTGCTTCGGGTTTGTTGTGCAGTAGTTGCTGGTTAGTCCTTGGCAGGCTGGTTGCTGTTGATCGCGGGGACTTTGTATCCGGCGCGATGGAGCATGAGGAGGGCCTTGAACTGGGCGGTTTTTGCCGGGATCGCCCTGAGGATAAGGCGATCATCGATCATTGAAGCTTTGTCATTGCGACCGGAGGGCCACTTTTTGCCATCGGCGGTGGTGTAGCCCATTCCGGGCTTTTTAAAAATTCCGAGGGCGGCAAGATCGGCTTGGGTGATCTTGGCAATCGTGACTTGTCGTTCATCCTGGCCTTCTTCCCGGGATCCGGGATAGATGACCCAAAGGCCTTCCTCGTCAGTGAGATCGAGTCCTGCGGAATCGCAGAGGTATTTCAGGGCCGCCTCAACAGGGACATTGCGAAGAGTGAGGGCACCGGGGAATTGGGCTTCCAGGTGGGTGTCGGCCAGCTGGAGGCTGAGAGCGAAGAATTTGTTCTCTTTGAGGGCTGCTTTTCGGATGAGTTCGATCCCTTCGCGAATGGTGTTGGATTCATCCAGTTGAAGCGATTTTATGATGATCGTCGCTGGCTTCTCTTGGGCAGGTAGGAGTCTGGTGAGAAGGAGGAACAGGAGGATGATTTTCATTGCAGGCAATCTAGGTCCGGGGAGAATTGTCCACGAGCATAAACGCAAGACGGGGCTTTCGGAGGTAGAGACAAAATGGTATCGCATCGGCCGTCTTGGGGTAGTCTGGAGTGCTCGGACGATTCGGAAGATTCTCCAGGCTCAGTTCGTAAAACGTCATCATGAAAAAAATCGGTCCCAGAATCAAAGTCATCTTGTTGACGATTGCCTTCTCAACTTCTGCAGCGGTTGCCGCAGATCAGGGTGTTGGCAGCACCAAGGGGATTCTTGATGGGAAGCGTCCGGAGAATGCGGTCCAGTTGGTTGGGGAGGAGGGGCATCTCTTTGTTCCGGAATCCGGGAAGGTCGAGAGCCAGTGGAGCTTCAACGAGGGAGTTTTGACCGCTTCTCCCAAGTGGGACAGCGTAGTGACCCCGGAGAACTACACGGATTTCCGGATGCACCTGGAATTCAATGTCAATGAGGTCCCCAATGTCGATCCCGAGAAAAACGGAAATTCCGGCGTCTACATTCAGGAGCGCTATGAATTGCAGATCCTGAATTCCCACGGCATTGCTCCGGAGGACTACAAGGCGAGCTTTGCCGGGAGCCTCTACCGGCAAAAGATGCCCGACAAGATCGTCTCGAAACCGGCAGGAGAGTGGCAAAGCTATGACCTTGCTTTTCGGGCGGCCAGATTCGAGGGCGGGAAGAAAATCGAGAACGCCCGCATCAGCGTGAAGCATAATGGGGTGCTGATTCATGATGACTACGCGCTCCCCAACAAGACCGGGGCGGGAGCGAAGGAAGGTCCCGAGCCCTTGCCCATCAAGTTGCAGGGTCACCATAATCCCGTGAAGTTTCGCAATGTCTGGATTCAGCGGCTGGCCCTCGATCTCCCTAAGGAAAAGGTTCAGCCTCCCAAGAAAAAGAAGGGCTACACCTATGTTATTCCCTTTGATAAAATCCCGCCTTCACCGGCCCTCGATCCCAAGGAAGCGTTGAAGAGTTTCGTGCTGCACGAAGACTTTGAGATCAGCACGGTGGTTCACGAACCCGAGGTTCAGAATCCCCTGGCCCTTCGCTTTGACGGAGATGGCCGGATGTGGGTGGTGGAAATGCGGGCCTACATGCCCAATGCCAATGGCGAGGGGGAGGAAGAGCCGATCGGGCGGATTTCCATCCACGAGGACACCAATGATGACGGGATTTACGACAAGACGAGTGTTTTCCTCGATGGGCTGAATCAGCCTCGTTCGATGGCCTTTTACAAAAACGGTATTCTTTATGGCGGGCACGAAAAGCTCTTTTTCGTGGAGAATCTCAACGGCAAAGCCGGCAAGATGACGGTGATTGATGAAGACTACACCCAGGACGCCAATGTCGAGCACCGGACCAATGCTCTTCATCGCGGACTCGACAACTGGATTTACAATGTGAAGTCGGATGCCCGCTATCGTGAGATTGATGGAAAGTGGGTGAAGGAGAAGACCTCGTTTCGGGGGCAGTGGGGGATGTCGCAAGACAATTACGGTCGGCTCTACTACAATGAGAACTGGTTTGGGATTCAAGCCGATCAGCTCTTGCCAAACACCCTGATGAGAAACCCGAACTACCTGCTCGGAGGGGGGCATGCCACGAGGATTTCCTATCGGGACAAGCTCTATCCGGCGCGGGTGACTCCAGGGGTCAATCGTGGCGGGGAAGGGGACATTGATGAAAATGGCTACCTCAAAGCCGCCACCGGAGCGGCCGGACCGGTCGCTTACCGGGGCGATCAATTTCCGCCTGAATTCCAAAATACCGCTCTCTTCTGCGAACCGACGGCCAACCTTGTGCGCATGGTCCACGTTGAACGGAAAGAGGGACTTTTGACGGGGGAACATCGCATGGGAAAGCGCGAGTTTTTGGCTTCGACCGACGAGAGATTTCGCCCGGTCAATTTATTCACGGCTCCCGATGGCACCCTCTACGTGGTCGATATGTATCACGGAATCATCCAGCACAAACACTACCTCACCAAGTATCTCAGGGAGCACATCACGCATCGTAATCTCGAAAGCGATCCTCGTTTGGGGAGGATTTATCGCGTCAAATATCGGGACAATCCCCGCGGTCCCAAGCCGCAAATGTTGGGCAGGGAGATCTCTGAGTTAGTGCCTTACTTGTCCCATCCCAACGGATGGTGGCGTGACACCGCACAGCAGTTGATCGTTGATTCCGGAAGTGAGGCGGTTGTGCCCTTGCTCAATGGCTTGGCGGCTGACGAAAGCAAATCGCTGGGCCGGATTCACGCGCTCTGGACGCTGGAAGGTCTCGGCAGAGTCAACCTGCAAGCGATCACGGGCGCCCTGAACTCGGATGATCCCTATGTTCTGGAATCTGCCATTCGCCTGGTGGCCTTGCTCCCTTCGCATGAGTCGATGGCCTTGTTGCCGAAATTGAAGGAGCTCTCTCAACGCACAGAGATGGTGGTGCAAAGGGAACTCGCGGCGAGCTTGGGCCGGGTTCCCTCAAAAGAAGCATTGGAGCTTCTAAAAGTGGTCCTGGTGAAAAACATCGACGCACCCTTTTTCCGGGAGGCAGCCATCAATGGCTTGGCTGGTCGCGAACATGAGTTTCAGGTGCTCTTGGGGGATGATTTCAAAGATGCGAAATTCCTCAAGTATCTCGAACACTGTCTCACTCCAAAGACCACTGCGGCTGCTTTTAAGGCGCCCCGGGACAAGGCGCATCTCGCTTCCTTTCAGCGAGGTGAAAAATTCTACATTGCCAACTGCATGGCCTGCCATGGTCCGGGGGGAGAGGGTCTCGAGTTGTTGGGGCCGCCCTTGGTGGAGTCGGAGTGGGTGACCGAATCACCGAAGCGACTCGCCGCGATTTTGTTGCAGGGTCTCATCGGGCCCATCGAGGTGAATGGAAAAAAATACACCCCGGCGGCTGCGATGCCCGGCTTGAAAGAGGCCCCGCAAATCAGCGACGCCCAACTTGCCGATGTTGCCACCTTTGTCCGGCATGCCTGGAACAATGGCAAAGGCACGGTGAAGGCCGAGACGATTGGTGAAGTTCGCAAAGAACTGGAAGGCCGGGAAACAGCCTTCACTCCGGAGGAACTGTTGGACGAGTATCCGTAGGCGGGTTGAGAGAGCCCGCCGTGTGATCGTCCCCGCTCGGGAAAGGCGTCATTTTCCAGCCTTGATCACCTCAGGTTGACCCGCATTTTTTTTGATGACGCGATATCGACACCCGGCAGATCCGCCTTGGCCTCAAGCTGCCACGCAAGCCGGCGGGCTGCCTGGTCCCGTCATTCCCGGAACTCCAACTGACGGTGGCCTGACCCTGCGCTGCGGATTGATCAGATCGGCCGAACCACTACGGGGCCGGCTCATCCTTTTCGACAATCGCAAAGAAGCGCTTGGCATCACCATCTCTCGAAATCGACTCGATCACGTTGACTGGACTGGTCGCAAGCAGTTCTCCCTGGCCCTCCCAAACCGGCAGGTTTCCGGAGCAACGGAAAGATCAGTGCTGCTCACCAGATCGTAAACCTTCCCATCCCGGCTGGGCCAGCTGAAGTCCAGGCTCTCTCCATTCAGAGTGATGGCAAGTCGGAGAGCTTGCGGTGCTTGGGGCGTTCCCGGCTGAAAGCTCGCAGCGATGACCGAACCCACGCCATTGGTAATATGACACCGTGTCATCGACTTGCGCATCGGTATCAGCGAAATCCGGCGCGGTTCCGTTGGGAGCATAAGCGCCGAATCCATGAATAATGGTGTCATGTCAGAATAATGGTGTCAGACACGAATGGCACGGACTTAAGCAAAATTGAAATTCTCGTCATTCTGATAATCAACGTGTTACGTCTGTCTGATGCCGCGAAATCATGCTTAAGTCCGTAGCATTCGTGTCAGACACCAAATTGACCGCGCTCGTTTGCCCGTCTAAAAGTGCCGGAGATTATGAAAACATAGGGAAATCAGGAGCTGACGGATTTGGGGAAGGTGGATTGCCTCACTGGGACGATGATGGTGGGATTGCGCTGAAATCCCCTCATTTCGGGCAGGGGAAGCGGCGGCGATTCAATTTCGAGGACCGGGATTGCTACCATCATACCATATCCAGAATATCCGGGGGCGATTTGCTCTTTGGAGATGTTGAGAAGGAGGCTTTTCGGAAGTTGAGGAGGCGGATGGAGCGTTTTTGCTGCGTCGAGGTGCAAAATTATGTGGTGATGGGGAATCATTTTCATCTGCTTTTACGGGTGCCGGAGCGGGAGAAGGTGATGGCGAAGTTTTTGGAGGGGACGGCAGAAGAGCGGAAGGCCCGGCTTCTGGAGCATCTGAAGTTGCGCTATTCGCGAGCTTATCTGAGGCAACTGACGGCGGAGCTGGCGGTGATGAAGGAGAAAAAATTGGACGAGCTTTATGAGAAGACGATCGCCGGATATCTGGATCGCTTTTGCAGCTTGGAGCGATTTATGAAGGAGCTGAAGGAACGCTTTAGCCGTTGGTTTAATAAGCGGCACGGGCGTCGGGGAACCCTCTGGCAGGAGCGGTATCGGAGTATTTTGGTGGAGGATGGGGAGGCCTTGCGGACGATTTCGGCTTACCTCGATCTCAACCCGGTGCGGGCGGGTTTGGTGGACGATCCAAAGGATTATCGGTGGTGCGGATACGCGGAGGCAATGGGTGGAAGCAAGCGGGCTCGCAAGGCACTTTGCCGGGTGCTCGGGGTGGCGATGGATTCGTGGGACTCGGTGGGTCGCGAGGCTTATCGGCGACTCCTTTTGGGCGAAGGGATTGAGGCCGGGGAGACGGAGAAAGATCTCAAACGAAAGGGAGGTGCTTTCGTGAGGCGGGGCATTGACCGGAAGAAGGCTTTGGAGGAGTTGCGGGGCGGGAAAATGTTGA
>Ga0209390_10002336_pt1 | contig 33553 bp, 26 predicted proteins | sample BON01_FD_187212 | JGI IMG/M metagenome (GOLD analysis project Ga0209390, IMG submission 187212) | Freshwater microbial communities from Lake Bonney liftoff mats and glacier meltwater in Antarctica - BON-01 (SPAdes) (version 2) | ecosystem: Environmental > Aquatic > Freshwater > Ice > Glacier...
AATTTAAAAACAAAGGAGAGTCAAATACAGTTGTCAAAATATTACCCTCTAAACATCCTTTCATTAATCGTTTTTGAAGCCAATTATCTACAGGATCTATGTAGTTGATTTTTTCAACACCTTGACACTTTAATTCAGGAATAAGTAATCTAATATCAGAAATAGATTGTGTGGACTCAATATAGTGAACCTCCATTTTTTTTTCATTTCGAAGAAAATCAGCATATCGCTTCATTGTAGCTCTATGAAAAGCTATTTTCTGTTTGTGAAATGGATATTGTTTAAAAAACAGAAACTCTTCAATGATATAAAAAGGAGCGTTCACTTCAAAAAGTGGAGACATTTCAAATAGTTGATTCGGAAATAATATATTTGCTTGTTTCATTTATTTTCAACTTTACGATATCTAAACAGAAGAATACAAAAACAAATTTAAGTATTAGAATTAACGATGTCAGTTTTTAAACGAGATTTATTTTATGCGGTTAAGTCGTCTAAATTCCGAGCAAAAAACTAATAATAGTTTTCTAAATCACTTCAAATTGTTTACCTAAATTATTCTGATAAAAAATAGTGAATTATAGCCTAAAGGAAAAGTAATAATAGAAATGAGTTTTGTAAAGACAAATGGCTATAGATTAATTCAGTTAAACATTCTCCAAGAATAATAATAGACTATCCTGAGGAAGATAAATCCTATTTCACAAAATAGACCTTTGTTAGTTGTTTACAGCTCAATTGAAAAAGACACAATTAAAATATCTTTCTTCTGAAAGTAAGCAGTTTGGTTCTTTTAAAAACTTGATGATTTATTAAAATTAAGTAATCAACAGTATTCAAAAAACAAGAAAAGGAGTCTTCTGTACAGTTGACTCCTTTTGCTTTTATGACGCTATTTTTTTCAGAGCTCTAATTAAGTATTCGTTTTGATTTGTAATTGGAATCCTAATTAAAGAAATTATGAAGAAGACTATTTAGGTATTTGGTATAAATTAATGTTGAGATATTAATTTACCATTCTGAATCAGTTCAGAATCTTTTGTAATTTTATAATAATATATCCCATTTGGAAAATTATCTGTTTCTACGATGGTTTTCTTATCACTAAGTATATTCATTGCTATTTCATTACCAAGAATGTCATAGATGGTCAACTCATAAACGTTCAGTTGAGATATATTTTCGATATTAATAGTTACTGAAGTACTGAAAGGATTCGGGTAAATTTCGAAATTATCTTGTGATGCACTTGTTGCTTGAACATCAAGTGTTGAACAATTTACAGGAATCATTGTGGCAACCGTTTTTACTGATGTACACGTTAATGCTCCATTTGTTGTTAGTGCTCGACCATCGAGTAGAACACCTGTATTAATAGCTCCAAGAGCACCGTTGTTGCAAATAATTGTACCTCTGAAGATAGAATAATCATTCAGATTGACAGCACCTTCTATTTTCCAGTAAACATTTTTAGATTGTGTTCCATTAATAAATTTCACATTTGAATAGGTACTAGTAGAAAATGCTCCATTTATTTTAAAAACAAATACGGCATCCACATTTCCCTCTGCGTTTAGGTAAAGAGTGTCATTGAACATTGTAGCTGCATTCAACAAATAGGTATGAGGTGTTAACACAAGATTGTTTCCAAATTGTGCTGGATACAGCAACTCAATATCGTATGGTAGCGTGTTTAAATAAGTATAAGTCACTAACAAATCTTTTGCGCATTCTACAGTAGAGCCATCAGGAATTGGATGCAATTCACCAGTTATGTTAAGTGGATCAAAACCTGTAGTTAATCCAGTATTTGTTCCAACATCACCAGTTACAAAAGTCAAACCTGAATTGGAAACTGCTCCATTTCCAGAAAATAAAGCATAGCAAGCAACAGCTCCAAGTGATGGAGCAGCAGGACCAGTAAGAACAGCACTTCCACAACCCGTTGGTGTATAAGCTAGTACACCATTCATAGTAACTGCTCCAGCTGTTGACAAGGCCCTGCCTTCAAGTGTGTCGCCAACATTCATACTTATAGCAGCATTGTTAGCGATGATAGTTCCACGCATTGTTGTTCCTGAGGCTAAACTTACAAGTCCTTCAACTTTCCAGAATACATTGCAGGCTAATGCGCCGTTGATGAGTTTTAGTTTAGATGCAGCATTAGCCGATAATGAGCCGTCAATTTTAAAAATAAATACTGCATTCGGATTCCCTTGAGCATTTAATGTTAGATCCAAATTAAGTGTTGTTGCGCTTGCAATAGAATAAATTCCAGGTGTTAATACTTGTCCGTTACCAAGTAAATTAGCAGGAAAAAGTGTTGCTATTGAACCATTTAGCTGATTATAAGCAATTAATAAATCTGTTGCACATTGTGCACTGACAAGGTCATTATCGTGCATTACACCATTAACATTTCCGAAACCAGTACTAGAACCATTGTTGGTGCCTACATTTCCGGTAAGATGTGAAATTCCAGAATTTGTAACCTCTCCATCTGTAGAAAACAAAACAAAATTGGCAGCTGTTCCCAAGTTTGGAGCTTGTGCTAAAAATAGAAAAGGTATACTAAATGTGACTATAACGAGAGCAGGTAATTTTAATTTCATTTTAGATATTTTCAATTTGTGAATTCATTTTCACAAGTAGGTAAAATTACCCTTTCAAATATCTGTTTGTGTTACATAAAAAAGTTGAAAAATTACATAATTACGATACTGCGCTATCACATCCAGCGAAATAAATCAAGAACAAGGTTTTTTCCCCAAGGATCATCTCCTAATTGCTTTTCTATTTTTTCTATAAATTCATCTAAAGTTAAAAGGTTCTTCTTTTTGATGTTCAACTTAAACACCTCATCTTTAACACTTAAAAGCTCTACTGATTTTGCAAAGTAAATGACTCCCCCATCTTCTGTGGCAATTCCTAAAATTGCCTCTGGTAAACCATTAAAACCTTCTGGACCAACACTTGCTAAAATTTCATTTGTAAACCAAGCGTACAATCGAGTTGAATCTGAAAAATACAATTTAAAATACTCTTTTTTAATCTTATTTTTGACTGGAAAGAATCTTGTATTCTCACGGCCATTATGACTGAGTTTTTCAATGGAGCTAATCCCGTTGAATCAAAAACAGTTCCGGAAATTTTCATATTTTGAGCTGTTCCAAATAAGGGTACAAGCACAATAAAAAGAATAATTAATTTAAGGGATAATGTTCTCATTTATGTTTAGTTTGACTTTGCAAGTATACTTCAAAAATCAGACTAAACAATAAAATGAGTAACCATTTAAATTTTATTTCAAAAGATTTACACTTCCAACAATCGATTTATGTAAATCATTCATTTTTAATTTATACGTAATTTTCCAGGTATAACTTCCCTCTTGCGCTCTAGTTCCGTCTTTACCATATTTTCCTCCCCAACCGTAATTTACATCTGAAGATTCAAAAACAACAGTTCCCCATCTATTAAAAATCATCAAATGATAAACAGATGGATCATACCCAGATGTGAAAACAGGTCTGAATTCTTGATTATAATCATCTTCATCAGGAGTAAATGAATTGGGCACATAATAAATTAATTCTTCATTTATAGTGATGGTTCTACTAGTTGTATCTTTACAGCCTTCGACAGAAGTAACAATTAAAATGATATTTTGTTGACTTTGAACTTTGTCTGGAAATGTGTGTGAAGGACTCGTCTCAGATGATATTCCACCGTCATTGAACAACCAACTAGAATTAACCGCATCGATTGAAGTGTTTTCCATTTGACTTATCGGATTGGCTGTAGAAATTACAGAAGGATTCATTTTAAAATCTGCTATTGGTTTTGGATTAATTTGAACGAAAATAGGAGAAATTGAACTACAACCATTTAACGTACTTTGTATATAATACGTATTCTGAATGCCGATAGCTGTAGGATTATTTAATCGTACTGTTGCAGACGTATTGGTCCAATAAGTAAGAAGTGTTCCAGGTGTGCTTCCAGCGGTGGTTAAAGCCCCTGTGATATCAAGTTTAGCTGGTTCACAAACTGGTAGCGGCTCTTCTAAAAGTAAAATTGGACTGCTGTTAATGGTGATTGTAACTGGTTTAATATCAACACAAGAACCAATAGAAGATTTAATATAATACGTCCCATTCACAGCTAAAGCTTTTTCATTAGAAAGAGGAATTGTTCCTGCAGCATCTAATGAATAACTCAATGCACCATTTCCAGTTGAACCATTCGTTACAGCTTGTTTAGTTATATCAACAGTACTAGGAAAACATACACTAGCTGGATTAATTACTATTAAAGAAGGGGTTGCGTTAACTGTTACAGTTACTGCTTTGGTATCACTACATACTCCATTTGTTGATTTAATATAATAAACACCTGAAGTAGAAATAGCTGTTTGATTTGTTAACGCATTAGTTGCACTTACATTTGTCCAAAAGGATCTTATTCCTCCACCTGTTGAACCTGCAGTTATTGAAGCGGAAGAAATATCAACTGTATTTGGCTCACAAACTGCTGCAGGATCTGTTATTGTTAAAGAAGGAGTTGTATTGATTGTAACTGTTACAGCTTTAACGTCAGAACAAATTCCAGCGGTAGATTTGATGTAATACGTAGTTCCTACCGCAACAGAAGTTGGATTCGGAAGTACGGTTGTGCAACCTATTTCATTAAAATAAGTCACTATTCCATTTCCTGTAGATCCAGTTGTAACAGCTGGTAGAGTAACATCTACTGTTAAAGGCGAACAAACTGCTAAAGGATTAGTGATAGAAAGAACTGGAGCAGAAATTGTTACATTCACAGCTTTCACATCAGTACATGTTGTATTCGTAGCTTTTATATAGAACGTTCCTGACGCGCTAATTGTTGAAGGATTTGACACTACTGAAGTGCCTGCTAAATCATTCCAATAAGTAAGCGAACCTCCTCCAGTTGAACCTGCTGTTACTGAAGCAGAAATAATACTAACAGTAGACGGAGGACAAGCTCCATTTGGATCTGTTATTGTAAGCACAGGAGTAGAATTAACAGTTACAGAAACAGCTTTTGAATCAGTACAAGTTCCTATAGTTGATTTGATGTAATAGGTTCCAAAAGAAACTGCTGTTGAATTAGTAAGTGCCGTTGTATATGTATTATCAGACCAATACGTAAGTGTTCCATTTCCAGTTGAACCAGTAGTAACAGCTGGTAAAGTAATATCTACCAAAGTAGGTGAACAAACAGCTGAAGGATTTACTACTACTAAAGAGGGTGTTGTATTTACAGTAACATTTACTGGTTTAATTACACTACAGGTACCGTCATCACTTTTAATATAATACACCCCCGTTAAAGTTATTGCTGTACTTGTTGTTAAGAGTGTTGTACAAATTGAATTTGTCCAATATGACAGAGTAGATGGTGAAGAAGAACCAGTTGTAACTGCTGGTAGAGTAACATCTACTGTTAAAGGCGAACAAACAGCAGTTGGATCCGTAATTGTTAAAACGACAGGGCAAGCACAATTGTTAATTGTAACTATTACTGGTTTTATATCTGTACATGTTCCAGCAGTTGATTTTATGTAATACGTATTAGAAGTTGTTACAGCAGATGATGTTGTTAACGATGTTGTTGCAGCATTATCTGTCCAATAAGATAACGTTCCTGCACCTGTTGAACCAGCAGTTACTGCTGCTAATGCCAGATTCACAGTTAACGGTGAACAAACAGCTGAAGGATTTGTTATTGATAAAACGGGTCTTGTCGATACGATTACATCTAATTTTGAACGAGTACTTTCGCATCCTCCACTTGTTTGAGAAACATAATAAGAGGTGGTTACCGCAGTAGTTGTTAAAGGAGTTGGAGCTGTAGCGGAACCTACTCCACCAGTAGCTGCTGTATACCAAAGTAAACTGGCACCGGTTGCAGTTAATGCTGTAGCAGTAGCATTTTGACAATAATTTACTGGAGCTACTGTTGGAGCTACTGGTCCACCAACAATAACTGTTACATTTTTAGTTGAAACACAATTGTTTTCATCTGTAGCATTCAACGTAATAGTTTCAGCAGTTGAAGTAGTGGCAGTTGAAGTACCTGAAGTTGAACCAAATCCAGTATAAGCAACGCCAGATAAATTTGTAAGCGGACTCCAAACCAATGTTTTTAACGTATTTGCAACATCTGTTTGAAAATCAATTGTCCAATTGGTAATAGAAGGCGATCCTGATGCTCCATATTCGTATTCTCCGACGATTAATTTCCAAGTACCGTTTGGATTCGTACAACCAAGCAACTTACTGTTCCAATTAGTGAAATCATCAGCTGCATAAGTAGCTGTAAATGGTGCAGTTGTGTTTCCTGCTGAACCTACAATTGTAGTAGCTGTAGCAGAAAATTTAGTATCTGTAAAGTTTGATCCTGAAATCGCACTGGTATAATCAACTAATTTAATTCTCTGACCACAAGGCGTTTCAATAAATATCAAACTATTTTTCGGCCTTGTAGTAGAGATGTTGATATTTATAAAATTTATTTTCCAATTTGTTGTTGAAAGTCCTGTTACTGCTAAATTGGATGCCGCCGCGTATGTTGTTGCTACAGAATTAGCACCTGATCCAAATGTTCCATCCCAAGATGAAGGAACTCCATACGTTCCTGCCTTTGGAACTGTAACAGCTGTAGATTGAGTAAAAACTTTAGATTTACTAACATTTCCTGTAACAAGAGCTGTTCCGTTTAAAGCTGTAGAATTTCCGGGACAAATATTTGGAGTAGCGGGTGTAATTGTTAAGGCAGCGCCTAAAACTGAGACATTTTGTGTGATAACATTTGTACAACCTCCACCAACAACTGTTAAAGTTGCAGCATAATCTCCTGCAGTTGCATACGTATGGGAAGACGTTACCCCTGTTCCGTTTGATCCATCACCATAATTCCAAGCATAGCTAGAAATACCTGCTGCTCCACATGTAAAAGTTGTTGTGCTACCTACACAAACCGGAGGTGCAGTAAAATCAGCATTTAATCCATTTACAGTAATATTTTTATTTACAACATTTATACATCCTTGAGCATCTGTACCTTTCAAAATAATTGGATAAGTACCTGTTTTATTGAATGTTACAGCGTAAGGCCCAACACCTGAATAAGTTGTTGGCACAGCAACTGAAGGCAAAGTCCAATCTAAAGTAATGTATGTACCTGCTGTTGAGGTACTTCCATTTGTTTGAATACTTTCACCAATACAAATTGTTGATTTGTCTGTTGTAATTGCCACTTCTGGACCTTGAAATTTACTGGTTCCTCCCCAAGAAAGAGAATAACCTTGAACACCTGTAAAGTTATTCAAAAACAATGCATACGTTTTACCTGCGGAAATAGTCACAGAATTATTATATCCGTTTGCTGGAGAACTACAACCACCTGGTTCACTAGCGTCAGTTACTCCTGAACCAATCAATGCAGCTGCATTTTCTCCCGGTCTTAAACCTGTTTTACGTTCTGTTGTTGCTCCATTTAATGTACAACTTGCAATATTACAACTTACCAATGTTCTCGTGATACAATTTCTCATAGATGGAATTTCCATCAATATCCAATCAATATCATTGGTTATATCAGTTCCTGAAATATCAAAATCTAAGGTGCCGGTAGTAGAACACTTAAATTCCAACCAAGTGGAATTTGCTTCAGGCGAAGTCATACAACTTCCAGGTAGTTGATGTTCAGTTGTGTTAGACCCATAAGAAGCTAATAACCCTACACTTATTGCATCTTTATTACAGATAATCGTTCCTTTATCACAATCATTTGGAGAATTTATATTTTGAACAGGGTTAAAATTATTGATACATAAATCAAACTTTCCTTTATTTCCTGATGTAGTAGTAATTCTAACAAGATACGTTACACCTAAAGACATTCCTCCTTGATACAAACTAGTTGTGTTAGAAGACGTTGACATTGTACATTTACTTTCAGATAATCCTGTCGAACAATCTCCAGTATACAAAGCAATACTTGCAGACTTCAAAGTTGCACCAGTAGAAATTCCAGAACCTTTAACAATAATCATTAAGTCGGTTCCTACACTAACAAATTTGAACCAAACATCAGTGGTTTGGGTGGTGGATGTCCAACAACTTGCTCGAGCAAATGTTCCTACTGTTGCAGTTGCATTTGTGAATGCACCACCTGATGAACAATAATTTCCAAGTGAAGTAAGTTGAGTTGCGGTTGAACAATCGTCTCCTTGTGAAAAACTTAAATTTGAAAAACAAAGAAACAAAATGCTTGGTAGTAATAAAATTAATTTCATGTAAAAGTTTTAAAAGTATGTTTTAGTACAATCAATTTAAGACACTTATTTCTTAACTATTAAAATACTTAGTAAATGGGGTACATATGTACTAAAACTCTTATTTAAGGGGTATTCTGTTCTATTTTGGGGGTGTACCGCTTTATTGAAAATACGTTTTGAAACACCTAAAATCAGTCTTTCGTCTTAAAGTCTTTCGTCTTAGCATCAATTTACTATCTTTGTTTATCACATCTCAAAAAACACTATGAGCACAAAAAACACTGAACTTTTTATTTACAATAGTTTAAGCGGACAAAAAGAGAAATTTGAACCAATTCATGAAAATAGAGTTGGAATGTACGTTTGTGGACCAACACTTTATAGCGAGCCTCACATGGGGAATATGCGTACCTTCATCAACTTTGATTTGATCTTTCGTTTTCTTATGAAATTAGGTCTTCAAGTGAAGTATGTGAGAAATATCACAGACGCTGGACATATAATGAACAGTACAGGAGATGAAATTGATAGTATTGGAAAAGCCGCCAAAGAACAACAAGTACAATCGTTAGAAATAGTCTATAAATACAATGTAAGTTTTCAAGAATTACAACGTATTTACAACCTGTTACCTCCAACTATTGAACCAACAGCTACCGGGCATATTCAAGAGCAAATTGAAAGCATCGAAAAAATAATTGAAAATGGATTTGCTTACGAAGTGAATGGGTCTGTTTATTTTGATGTAAAGGCATACAGTGAAAAATTTGAATACGGAATCTTAAGCAACCGAAAAGTTGACGAATTAGCAGAAGAAACACGTGTTTTGAATGCACAAGACGAAAAACGTTTCTTTGCCGATTTCGCACTTTGGAAAAAAGCAAATCCAGAAGATATGCAAATTTGGCGTTCTCCTTGGGGAAACGGAAATCCAGGTTGGCACATTGAATGTACGGCTATGAGTACAAAATATTTAGGTCCACAATTTGACATTCACGGTGGTGGTTTGGATTTAAAATTCCCGCACCACGAAGATGAAATTGCTCAAAATTGCGGCGTATTTGGTTGCAATCCTGCTAAGTATTGGATGCATGCTAACATGTTGAATGTGAACGGACAAAAAATGAGTAAATCGTTAGGGAATTATTTTCTACCGAAAGAAATTGTTGATGGCACAACAGATGTTTTTGATAAGCCATATACTCCAAATGTGATTCGTTTTGCCATGATGCAAGCACATTATAGAAGTACATTGGATTTCTCACCAGATTCATTGAATGCCGCAGAAAAAGGATTTACAAGATTAACAGAAGCAATTGAAAAAATGGGTTCTTTACCTACTTCAACTATTTCTTCTCAAGATGTGAATGCTCTAGTAACAAGTTTTTACAAAGCAATGAACGATGATTTTAACGCACCTATATTATTAGCAAACATCTTTGAAACAGTTAAATACATCAATTCAATATCTGATGGAAAAGCAACAATAACGAAATCAGATTTGGAAAATTTGTCAACCGAAATAAATTCATTTATAGGAGATGTATTGGGTTTAACATTGGTGAAAACCTCTTCTGATTCTAAACTTGCCCCAGTAATGGATTTAGTATTAGATATTCGTAAATCCGCCAGAGAAAATAAAGATTGGACAACCTCCGATAAAATCCGAGATGGACTTGCAGCAGCAGGGATTGTTGTGAAAGACGGGAAAGAAGGAAGCAGTTGGAATTAGAAGATACAATTATTAAACGCTAATTACTAAAATGGAAGTATATAAAATACAAATAATAGAATCCGCTGTAGTCTTGTTTGGATATATAATTATATATTTCATAACTAAAACATTTATCAATAATACTCTTAAAAACACTCATTTACAGCGGGGAAGAAGAAAAATAATCGTTAAAGGAGCTCAGCTTTTTACTTTTATTACTGCAATAATTTTACTTTCAGCAATCTGGGGACTAAAGCAAAATCAGATAGCTGTTTTTTTAGGTACAATATTAACCGCATTAGGGATTGCGTTTTTTGCACAATGGTCATTATTATCAAATATTACTTCAAGTCTGTTATTGTTTTTTAACCATCCAGTAAAAATTGGAGACACTATAAAAATTTTAGATAAAGATTTCCCATTTGAAGGTGAAGTATCTGATTTGACTTACTTTTTTGTTCATCTTAAAACAGAAAATGGTGAAACAATAACTATTCCTAACTCCCTTTTACTTCAAAAATCAGTTTCAATTATTGAAAAAAATAATCCTTCAAAATCCATATAATGCGACAAGTATTGTATACCGGATGTACAAATAAAAACAAATTGGTTCAAATATCAAAAAAACACTATTTAGACTTGAGTTTTCAAGGATTACAAAAATCGCAATACATTGGATCTTCGAATTCTTTGTTGAAAGGGAATTTAATTTCCTGAGTATACGAGCATTTCAGACAAGAACATACATGACTTTTAACGGAACGAGTTGGGAAATTACATTGAGAACAAGGGAGACCATTTATAGCATCTGTAACTCCAAAACCAGGGGTTTGACATTCAGGACAAGTTGATTTAATTTTGTCTGCTAATTTTTGAGTTAAGTTTTTTATTACTTCCATTCGAGTTGGATTGAACATAGCTCTCATATCCGTTTCTAAATAGACACTACCATATTTTAAAATGTAGTCCATAGTAGCAGAATTAAGTTCATCCCAATCCGTAATTCCTTTGACTATTCCATCTAAAGATTCTTTTGATTTCTTCACGATAATACCATGAGAAGGAAATTTCACGCTTTCTGCAAATTCCAACAATTCTACATCGGATGTAATCGTTGAAGCATTAAAATTTGTATCAAAGGTCAATTCCCTTACAACTATTTCTAACTCATTCTTTTTATCGATTAAAACTAAAAACTCATCAGCAGCAGAGGCAAAATAAAAAGAAGGGTGCGGACCAAACGAACCTTCACTTGCAATGGCAATATCTGTATCAGTTAACTCCATTGCCATTTCACACTTTTTACGAGCAGTTGAAATTGGATCTTCTTCTCTTTCAATTTCACCGGTAAATGTTCCTAATAGATCAGAATCAAACCTCAAATCAATAAAACACTTTGCATTTAGAGTAGCTTCAATAATTGGAGCAATCACCTTTTCTTTGTGATGTTTTGTTGCAATAACAATTTTTCGATCATCAAACATTGTTCATCAATTTTGATTCTTTTAAAAGAGAGACTACCAATTCTTTAGCATCGTACTTTTCACTTAAGTAAACCATGATATTAACCATACTGCATCTATTAGTTTATTATAATTCAACCCTAAATTGAGATCGATTTATAATTTAAATCTGATTCCTTTTTTTTAATTCCTTTTTTTTGATTGCTGTATCAAATACTCTGAAAATTGCCAAACTGACTGTTAAAATAGCTAAGCTGATGATTCCAATTAGAAAGGAATGTTCTTTAGCAAAATCAATAATATAATGTTCCATCTCTATAAGAGAAGAATCTGTAATTATACTTATTATAAGTGTAGAACCTGATAATAAGCTGAGCATCAACATGTGTGCTTTAATTTTCGAATTTGATTTGTGTTCATTCATCTCTGTAAAGTTAATGATTAAAACATATTAATAACAGATAAATACAACGGCAATCCAATTGTAATATTAATTGGGAAAGTAACTGCCAATGCCATTGGTAAATACAAGCCTGGATTTGCTTTGGGAACTGCTATTTCCATTGCCGCTGGCACCGCAATGTAGGAAGCGCTTGCTGCTAATGTTGCTAATATAAACCTGTTCCCTACATCGTGTGTAATAACCTGACTCGCAATGGCTACGATAGTTCCATTAACCAAAGGAATAATGATTGCAAAAAGAAGCGTAAACCAGCCACTTTTGAAGAAATCATTCAATTTTCTTCCACTAACTATACCCATATCGAGTAAGAAAATAGCTAAGAAACCTTTGAATAAATCAGTAGTAAAAGGCTTGATTCCTAATGCTTGTTTTTCATTTGCAATTAGTCCGATAACTAAACTTCCAACTATTAATAAAACACTTCCATTTGTTAGTGCATGTTTGATAACATCTTTAAAACTTGTAGTTGAAGCATCTTTTTCTTTTGAATAAGACTTGATAAGTAAGAAACCAATAATAATTGCAGGAGCTTCCATCAAGGCCATAACAGCGACTAAATACCCGCTAAATTTAATATTTAAAGATTCTAAGAAAGCTACAGCTGTCACAAAAGTTACAGCACTTATTGAACCATAAGAAGCTGCTATTGCACCCGCATTTTCGGTACTTAATTTACGTTTTAAAATGTAGAAAGTGTAAAAAGGAATAATTACTGAGACAACTATCCCAAAAATTATTGCCCAAATTATATCAGATGAAAAATCTGAATGAGCTAACTCTTGACCTCCTTTAAAACCAATTGAAAATAATAAGTACAATGAAATAAATTTACTCGAACTTGGAGGAATTTCTAAATCACTTTTTAATCGAACAGCAATAATTCCTAAAAGGAAAAACAATAAAGCTGGATTTGTTAAATTTTCAATTAATAATGTCAAATTCATATTTGTATATTCAATATTTAATACAAAATTGATATTATTAATTTATATATTTATATTTATATTTGTAATAAACTATATAAAAATATTTTATGAACTACACATTGAATCAACTACAGATATTCTTGAAAATAGTTCAAACAGAAAGTGTTACAAAAGCTTCTGTTGAGTTACATTTAACACAACCAGCTGTTTCAATACAGTTGAAAAATTTTCAAAATCAATTTGACATTCCTTTGACAGAAATCGTTGGACGTAAAATTTACATTACAGATTTTGGAAAAGAAGTAGCTTTAGCAGCAGAAAAAATCATAAACGAAGTTAACTCATTGAATTACAAGAAGTTAGCTTACAAGGGTAAATTAACTGGTAAATTAAAAATAGCAATTGTTTCTACTGCTAAATATGTGATGCCTTTTTTCTTAACAGATTTTTTGAAAATGTATCCAGGAATAGAACTTCAAATGAATGTAACAAACAAAGCGGGAGTTCTTGAAAGCTTAGAAAAAAACGAAGTCGATTTCGCTTTGGTAAGTGTATTGCCGGATACTATTCAAACAAGTCACATTGAATTGTTAAAGAATAAATTATACGTAGTTGATAGTTCTGAAAAAGAGTACAAAAAGCAAGAATATTCAAGTTCATTTTTTTTGAAAATACCATTGATCTATCGTGAAATGGGTTCAGGAACTCGTTTAGTAATGGAACGATATATCAATCAACATAATTTACCCGTAATTAAAAAAATGGAATTAACTTCCAACGAAGCTCTAAAACAGGCTGTAATTGCTGGACTTGGAGCTTCAATTATGCCAATAATTGGGTTGAAAAATGAAATCCAAAACAATGAAATCCAAATTATACCTGTTAAAGGCTTTCCAATAGAAACCAAATGGAACATCATTTGGTTAAAAGATAAAAAACACACGGCAGTAGCTGCATCTTATTTAGAGTATATCAATCAGGAAAAAAATAGAATTATAAAGGAAAAGTTTGGATGGTATGAGTCTTATTAGTCAGTAGATTTTAGAAATTAGACTCAAGATATTGAACCATTTTTGTCAACCTTTCTTAATAGATATATTTCTCTAATTTTAATTTTCACGCATATAACCATTAAATATTTTTATGCTTTTCATAATAAACATAAATAAAAATACATCAATCAGTTCTCGTAGTTTTGTCAAAAAAAACAAAATATGAGAAAATTAAGAATGTCAGTAATTTGCTTAATTGCAAAAACAAATTTTTCACAAGTGCTAACAAAAAGTGCACTTGCAAGATTAGACACCAAATTAATTGTTGAACTTGAACACACTAAATGTGGAGCCGTAGCAGCAACCTTAGTTTAAGCACTCTCAAACCTCTTAAGTATAAATAACTTTAATGAATCACATTAAAAATATAAATAAAAATACATCATTTAGATAAATTATATTTGTTAGATTTACTAAATATAAAACCAAAATAATAAACCAAAAATAAAACAGAGATGAGAAAAATTACAATTGCAAAAGGAGATGGAATCGGTCCAGAAATTATGGATGCAACCTTAGAAATCATTTTAGCGGCTGGAGCTAAAATTGAAATCGAAGAAATTGAAATTGGTGAAAAAGTTTATCTTTCTGGAAATTCTGCTGGTATTTCAAAGGAATCATGGGACAGTGTAAGAAGAAATAAAATATTTCTTAAAGCACCAATAACAACACCTCAAGGAGGAGGCTACAAAAGTTTAAATGTTACTACACGTAAGTTTTTAGGTTTGTATGCGAATGTTCGTCCATGCGCAAGTTTACACCCATTTGTTGAAACGAAACACCCTGAAATGGATGTGGTTATCATTCGTGAGAATGAAGAAGATTTATATGCTGGAATAGAACACCAACAAACAGACGAAGTTGTACAATGTTTAAAATTAATTAGTCGTCCTGGATGTGAAAAAATAGTACGATATGCTTTTGAATACGCAAAACAATTTGGAAGAAAGAAAGTAACTTGTTTCACAAAAGACAATATCATGAAACAAACAGACGGTTTATTTCATAAAGTATTTGACGAGATTGCTTTAGAATATCCTGAAATTGAAAATGAACATTGGATCGTTGACATTGGTGCAGCTAAACTTGCAGATACTCCAGAAGTATTTGATGTGATTGTAATGCCAAATTTATACGGAGATATTCTATCTGATGTTGCTGCACAAATTACTGGTTCTGTAGGAATTGCAGGTTCTTCAAACATCGGAGAAACATGCGCAATGTTTGAAGCGATTCACGGTTCGGCTCCAAGAAGAGCAGGACAAAATCTAGCCAACCCTTCTGGTTTACTTCAAGGTGCAGTGTTAATGTTGACACATATTGGACAAAATGACATCGCTGAAAAAGTACAAAATGCTTGGCTTAAAACGCTTGAAGATGGCATCCATACGTATGACATTTACAAAGAAGGAAAAAGTAAAGAAAAAGTAGGTACGAAAGAATTTGCTCAAGCAGTAATTAAGAATTTAGGATTAAAACCTTCAAGTTTGAAACCTGTTAATTACCAAAACGATAAACCGTTTGTTCTTCCAAAATACATAAGAAAAGAAAGTGCTAAAAAAGATCTTGTTGGTGTTGATGTATTTGTGCAATGGAATGGAAGTAATCCAGATGAATTAGCTGAAAAAGTGAAACAAATTGAATTAAATGGTGTTTCTCTTTCAATGATTACAAATAGAGGTATCAAAGTTTGGCCAGAAGGATTTGAAGAAACATTTTGTACAGATCATTGGAGATGTAGATTTAAACCAAACGATTCATCATTGATTACTAAAGAGAATATTATTCAATTGTTAACTAACGGTATAACATCAAACTTAGACATCATAAAAACAGAGAATTTGTATGCTTTCGATGGTAAAGATGCTTATTCATTAGGTCAAGGACAATAGTTAAAACTTTAGAAATTGAAAAAATATTTTTAGAAAATTAAAAAAATTAACAGGTAAATCGAAAGTAGTAACTGTTAAAAAACAGTGGAATTATTTAGCGCAATTAACATCAATGTAAAAGATATAATATGGAAATTAAACTTATTGAAGGAGAATTTAGTGCGTCTGAATCTTTAGAGTTAATTACTCTGTTAATTAATGCTAAAATAAAATTTCACGAAAACAAAATTGACAATGAAAATGAGGAAGATACAAAAATGCGAGAACGAAAAATAACAAGATTACAAAATGTTTTAGCCGATTATAGAAAAGAAAAGGGAACTAAACATGTGAAAATCGATTGTGTAATTAATTTTTCTTAAAAAAGCGTAGAATCTTTAAATTCAAAATTTTAAAGTTGAAACTTTAAAAAAAACTTACGAGTAATTGACTATTAAAACAGAAAGGAAAATTCACTTTTTCCTTTCTGTTTATTTGTTTTAAGCTATTTTTGTTATTTATTAGTGATTGTAGGTTGTCATTATGTATGCAATCTAGTACAACGAGAAATTATGAATAATTTAGATTCACAGCTGGATAAAGCGAAAACCATTCTAGAAAATAATGGTGTAATTGGTTTGCCAACTGAAACTGTATACGGTTTAGCAGGAAACATCTACAGTGAAGAAGCTATTTCAGAAATCTACAGAATCAAAAACCGTCCCACGAACAATCCTCTAATTGTTCACATTGGAGATTTTGAAATGCTCAATGAAATCGCAGAAGAAATTCCAGAATATGCTTTGTATTTAGCGAAAAAATATTGGCCTGGACCGTTAACGCTCTTGTTAAAGAAAAATAAAAATGTTCCAGATTTCGTAACTGCTGGATCCGATTTAGTTGCCATCAGAATGCCTGATCATCCAATTGCTTTAGAACTTTTAAAATCATTGGATTTTCCTTTGGCTGCCCCGAGTGCAAATCCTTCAGGACAAATTAGCCCAACCTGTGCAGAACATGTACGGAACTATTTCCCAACACAAATTCCATTGATTCTAGATGGAGGAGAATGTGAAAAAGGAATTGAATCAACAATTGTGGGTTTCGAAAATAATGTTCCAGTTATTTACAGATTTGGCTCATTGGATTTAGAAGATGAACTTAAAGAAGCTTGGTCAAAAGCTCCTCTGTCAAATTCAGAACCTACTACTCCTGGTATGTTATACCAGCACTATGCTCCAAAAACGGAAACCATATCAACTGAAAACATTGAAACTATCATAGCTATTCATCACGATAAATTGATAGGTGTTTTAAGTTATTCTTTTTGTGAAATTAAAGACAAGAACAGCAATGTTCTATTTCAAGAACATCTTACAGAAAACAATTCTCTTATTGAAGCAGCTAAAAATTTATACCAAAAATTGCACCATTTAGATCAATTAAATTTGGATCTTATTGTTTGTGAACTTGTTCCAAATATAGGGATAGGAAAAGCAATAAATGATAAATTAATCAGAGCGTCACATAAAAAAATAAATAAATGAAAACAATTATTAGAAATATTCAACTTGTTAATGAAGGAACGATTGTTACTTCAGATATTTTAATTATTGGAGAGCGAATCGAAAAAATTGCATCCACAATTGATCTTGACAGTAAAGAAAAGTACACTGAAATTGACGGCACAGGACTTTTCGCTTTGCCTGGAGCAATTGACGATCAAGTACATTTCAGAGATCCAGGCTTAACTCATAAAGCTACAATATCTTCAGAGTCAATGGCAGCTGTGGCAGGAGGAATTACTTCCTACATGGATATGCCAAACACGATTCCAAATGTGTTAACACTCGATTTATTAGAAGAGAAGTATTCTAAAGCTCAAAATACATCTGCTGCAAATTATTCCTTTTATATGGGAATCAACCAACTCAATTTAGAAGAGGCTTTGAAAGTGGACAATGAAACTGTTTGTGGAATTACTGATGATGGTTTATACTTCAATGCAAATGATGGAATTTTAGCAAATTATCCTGATTTTTTAGAAACTCTTTTTGCTCGATCGTCAACAATAATAGCTCTTCACAGTGAGGATGATAAAATAATTAAAGCCAATACTGATAAATACAAGGCCATTTACGGCGAAAATATTCCTTTTCAGTTTCACAGTAAAATACGTTCAGAAGAAGCGTGTTTAGAAGCAACAAAACGTGTGCTTAATATTGCCAAGAAACACAACAACCGACTGCATATTTATCATGTTTCTACTGCTTCTGAAGCGAATCTTTTTGATAATACTATTCCTTTAGCTCAAAAAAGAATTACCGCCGAAGCATGCGTCCATCATTTATGGTTCAATGAAAATGATTATCATGAATTAGGTGCTCTTATCAAGTGGAATCCATCAATCAAAACAAAAGAAGATCAAGAAGGACTTTTGAAAGCATTGTTAGAAGATAGATTAGACATCATCGCAACTGATCATGCACCACATACTTTAGAGGAAAAATCTGGGACTTATTTTAATGCGCATTCTGGCGGTCCGTTGGTACAGCATGCACTTCCGGCAATGTTGGAATTGTATCACCAAGGTAAAATTTCACTTGAAAAAATAGTCGAAAAGATGTGTCACAATCCCGCGATTATGTATAAAATGAAAGATAGAGGTTTCATACGAGAAGGCTATTTTGCAGATATTGTTTTAGTTAATCTCGCATCTAAATGGGAAGTGAATGATTCCAACATCTTATACAAATGTGGTTGGTCTCCCTTCAATAAAACGGTTTTTTCAAGCAAAATTGATTCCACTTTTGTGAACGGTCATCGTGTATATAACCAAGGAAGTTTTGATTTGGCACAATTCGGAAAACGATTACAATTTGACAAAGAAAGATAAAAAAATATGAAAATATCATTACTAGAAAAGGATGCGAAATACGTTTGGCATCCTTTTACTCAAATGCAAAAACATCCTACTCCTTTAGTAATAGAACGAGCAAAAGGAACCGTTTTATATGCAGAAGATGGTAAAGAGTATTTAGATTGTAATTCATCTTGGTGGGTAAACATTCATGGGCACGGACATCCAGCTTTTAAAAAAGCAATGATTCGTCAATATGATCAGTTAGACCATGTTCTTTTTGCAGGAGTTACGCATCCAAAAGCAGTTGAATTAGCTGAAAACATCATTCAATTGATGCCTCCTTCTATTTCTAAAGTGTTTTTTTCTGACAACGGGTCAACTGCAATTGAAGTAGCGCTTAAAATGGCCATTCAATATTGGTACAATAAAGGAACAGTCAAAACAAAAATAGTTGCACTGGATGGCGCCTATCATGGCGATACATTTGGTGCGATGTCCGTTTCTCAAAGAGATTATTTCAACGAACCCTTTGAGAACTTGTTTTTTCAAGTCGATTACATTGATTTTCCTTTTGAAAATGAAGAAGAACGCGTTTTAAAACAAGCAAGCAAAATATTTAAAAAGAAAGACGTAGCCGCTTTAATCTTAGAACCCTTGATTCAAGGTTCGTCTGGAATGAGAACGTATTCATCTACGTTCTTGAATAAATTAATGCAACTTGCTAAAGAAAACAATGTTTTAATCATTTTGGATGAAATAATGACAGGTTTCGGAAGAACAGGTTCATTGTTTGCTTTCAATCAAGTTGATACAGAACCTGACATTGTCTGTCTATCAAAAGGTTTAACAGGTGGAATAGTTCCCCTTGGATTAACGGTTACAACAAACGATATATTTGATGCTTTTTTATCGGATGAAACGCAAAAAGCATTTTTACACGGGCATTCTTTTACAGCCTATGCCTTGGCGTGTGCAATTGCGTGTGCAAATATTGAATTGATTAAAAAACCAAAATTTAGCGAGAACATATTGCGAATTCAGGAAAAACATGGGGCTTTTAAAACCAAAATTGAAAAGAATCCATTTATTCGTGAGGTAAGACATTTAGGATCTATAATCGCAATAGAATTAATTGATCAAACCGAGAAATCTTATTTTGCTTCTATAAGAGATACTGCTTATTACTTTTTTCTAAACGAGGGATTGTTGATTAGACCGTGTGGGAATGTGATCTTTTTAAATCCTCCTATTACGACAAAAAATAAGGAATTAAAAAAGATGTATGCAGGAATTGAGAAATTCTTGAAATTTTTGACCGATAAATGATTATTATATATGCCTATCGGGAACTTTACTAAAAAAAAATAGTACGCCCTTTCAGGATTTTATAATTAGGGCGACATACCTTTGTGGAAAAATTCCCCATAGGTACGTAATTTAATTCTATCACGCTATAATTTACGATAGCTGTTTATGTTTTCAAATTCATCACTCGGACACCACAGCACAATGATAATGGGAGAAAGTAAAAATCCAACCAGAAAAGATCTATTAAAACTTGCAAATTATTTTGGTTTAAAATCGGGAAATATAATCATCGATGAAGTAATCTTCATTATAACTAACTAATAATCAAGCTATTAACATTGATAAGCGTTAAATCTATCATTAATAATGATTCAGAAAAAACTTCAAATGGTGGTGTAGTAATTGAAACAGATTATGTGAAGTAACGATGTTAACTGAAATAATGACAAGTACTTTTTTGCTGTCACAAACTTGCGTAAAGCCATCCAAATAGAGAAATATGCGCAAGTGAAACAATGTGATATTTCAACTATTTTCTTAACTTAAATAAGAAAGGGAATGTTATGAAAGAAGAATTAAAAACAGAAAATAATGTAAATCAATTCGTTACAAATATAAAATCAAATTACAACGAAATAAAAATTGAAGTATTTGAGAGACGTATATTTCTGAAACTACCAAAAAATGAAAAAGACATCAAATTTATTCGAAATATTACCTATTCAAAGTGGGATTCAGTTTGGTTTCATTGGGTTATTCCGAACTATCCAGGAAATTTAGATCTAATAAAAACTTATTTTTCTGGAAGAATTAACCAACTAATAGAACATCAGGTAGATAAAATTGAAATTCCGACTTTCGACTCACCGATTTTAAAAAATAAGAACGAAGTACTTTTAGTTAAATCTGCATCGAATCGTTTACGAATTATTTTTGGTTTCAATCGGGAATTGATGCAGGCGATTAAGAAAATAGCTTATCATAATTGGGATGGAAAAAATAAATGGTGGTCTATCCCCTATTCTATTCAATTTCAAGAATTAATTCAATCCAAAATAAATGAATTAAGTTTATCCTATTCGTTTATAGAAGAGGTTGTTACAAACAATTTAGCACAAAGAATTACACCTTTAGAAATCGTCAATTATAAAACTACTCCTGAAAATTTTATTTTGAAATTGAGAGAATTACGGTACAGTCATAACACTGAAAAAACATATAAGGGTGCATTTGAAGATTTCATAAATTTTCATCATACCAAAGACTTAGATAAATTAAACGAAAATGACATTCAATCATTTTTAAGACACTTGGTTATGGAAAGAAACGTTTCAACTTCATATCAAAATCAAGCAATTAATGCTGTCAAATTCTACTACGAAAGAGTTTTAGGAGGTACTCGAAAAACATATTTCATCGATCGTCCTAAAAAAGAGAAAACGTTACCAGTTGTTTTGAGTGAAGAAGATATTGTAAAGATTTTCAAATCGATGACAAATTTGAAGCACAAAGCAATTTTAATGGTTATTTACTCAGCAGGATTGAGAATTTCTGAATGCATCAATCTTAGACTAAAAGACATAGATTCAGCCAGAATGCAAATCAGAATTGAACAATCAAAAGGTAAAAAAGACAGGTATACGTTACTATCTTCTAAAACATTAGATGTATTGCGTCTATATTTTAAAGCGTACAAACCCAAAGAATTTTTATTTGAAGGACAGTATGGAGGCACCTATTCAACAACAAGTATTCAAACATTTTTTCGAGAAACAGTGAAACGAGTTGGTATTACTAAAAAAGTTACAGTACATAGTTTGAGGCATTCATTTGCGACTCATTTATTAGAGAATGGTACAAATTTAAGGTACATCCAAAGTTTACTCGGGCATTCAAGCAGTAAAACGACTGACCACGAAGTAGCATCGAAGATAAATATATACACACGTAACCACCAAAGGATTCGATCAATTGATAAGTCCGATGGATAATTTGGAAATATAGATGCTACTTTCAGAAAAAATGTTACTTTTATGCCGCAAGGTTTAACTCGCTTAAATTATCGAAATAAAATATTTAAAATTAAATTTAACAAAAGTAATTATTTATCCGATGTTTGTCGGATATGATACTTGTTTTGAGTTGATTAAATGTAAATTAGTAACTACAGATAAAGCGGAAATATACGCAATGTGCGTATAGCGATTCGTTACCAACAAGCCTAAGAAAAAAGACAGCGACATGAAAATTAACAAGACGATATACAAAGACAGAAAAGAAAGACCAATCGGGATGCCTGCCGACCACACCATCTTACCCTATAAAGTTTTATTTTTTGCCTACCCGCATTTTTTGTTTTTTAAGAGCCAAACCACAAATGGCACATTGCCTTTTGCCCGACACACAAGCAAACGCTTCGCAAAAGTCAAAGAGCCATTTTTCCCTAACGCACATACAGAAAAGGAATCTTACACACACGCAGATATAAACTTTAAATTAAACCATTCTTTGTTAATGACATTTTGTACATTTACTTTCTTAAACTATAACAAATTTAAATAATTATGGCAATAATTGATCTAGTCCGTTGGGCTCCTCAGGGAAATGAAACCATCTATGCCTTTAGGTTTCCTGAGACAAACCTTAGCACATATACACAACTTATTGTGCAAGAATCACAAGAGGCAATTTTATTCTCAAAAGGACAGATTGTAGGTAAATTCGGACCGGGAAAACATACCCTAAACACCGAAAATTTACCGATACTTAGGAGTTTATATGGATTGCCATTTGGTGGTAAAAATCCATTTACTGCTGAGGTTTGGTTTATAAACAAATTACAACCGTATAATATTGACTGGTCAATTGACAGAATGGATATTCATGATGCCGACTATAATACTGGCATCCCTTTGGTTGCTAATGGGAGATACGGTTTAAAAATTACTGATGCTGAAAGATTTCTAATTAAAATTGTTGGAACTAAAAATTCGTTTGACCAAAATGACTTAACAGACCAGTTTTTTGGAGAATTTTCAACAAAAACAAAATCTACTATTTTGCAATTCATGATTAATAACAGAATTGGATTAAAACAGATTTCTGCTCATTTGGATAATATTTCAGAACATTTGAAAACCATTATGCTTCCATTTTGGGAAAATCTTGGTTTGGAACTTACAAAGTTTTATGTTACAAGTATAGAAGTTGACAGTACAACAGAAGCTGGAAGAAGGGTTTTAGATGCAATATCAAGACAAAGTGCTCAATCTATTGGAGGTTATACATGGCAACAAGAAAAGGCTTTTGATGTGGCAAAAGATGCTGTGGACGGTTTAGCTAATAGCAATTCTGGTATAATGGGGGCTATTGTTGCTTCAAATATGATGGGTGGCTTAGGTGGGGCGACTGGAGGTGTAATGCAGCCTCAATATAATCAACCAGCATTTGGAAGCACTAATCAAGGACAACAAGGAGGATCAGCACAACCAGTAAATCAAGTAAGAGAAATTTATTGTTCAAACTGTTCAAAGAAATTTCCAAGTTCTCACCGTTTCTGTCCTCATTGTGGCGACCCTTATGATGCTTGTCCAAAATGTGGAACAGATAATGATAAAAGTGCAAAACGATGCGTGAGTTGTAGCACACAGTTACAAAGCGAAACAGCTTTATGTGCAAATTGTAATACTCCTCTTGCATCTGGTAGTAGTTTTTGTGGAACTTGTGGTAAACAGCAAGCAGATGATAAATGCTTACGATGTAGTACTCCATTAGCACCAACAATTAAATTCTGCCCGAAGTGTGGACAAAAAAGATAATAACTAAAAAATAAATATTATGAATGCTAAAAAAATATTTTCGCTATTGCTCGTCATATTTGGCGAAGCCTTACTTATTTTATGTTTTCTGCATTTTGGCAGAAATGTTCAAACTGAAATACTCACATTAAATATTGTAGTGAGTTCTTTAATTTATTGTCTTTTGTTTATTGACATTATTGTTCCATGGGTTGATTTTAAAGACAAATCGCAAAAAACAATTGGCTCAATAGGTTTGCGATGGTTTTTCACTTTTTTCTACATGATAGTTGCTATTGGTGTAATGGTAGTATTCAATACTGTAAAACCTATTCATTTTACAAACCAAATCATAATTCATGGGATTTTATTTTTCTTTTTACTATTAGGATTTTTTATGGCTTTTTCTTCATCAGATAAAGTTCGAGAAGTCTATGTTGAAGAAAAACAAAATCGAGACAGGATTGATGAAATGAAAAAAGCGACTAAAGAAGGTCAGATGAAAATTGATCAGATGAAAAATATACCAACAGACATTATTAATAAATTAAATGATTTGCAGGAGAATCTTCGTTTTCTTTCTCCATGTAATAATAGCAATGCTTATGAGCTTGAAGTAAAGTTTGTTGAAGAAATGAGAGCATTAAACGGCTGTTTTTTTGATATTCCTTTGAGTCTCGAAAAAATAAACGACAACATTCAGAATTGTAAACGCACTTTACAAGAAAGAAAACAAGTTTTCTCCAATTAATATAAATTCTAAAATTTAAACAGTATGAAAGGTAAAATTTTTCCGGAAACAAGTAATATTTTCCAAGACCAAGCGAAGATATTATTCAACTATTATCAGCAAATGGCTGAAAAAATAGTACAAGAAGAGGAGCGCATAGAAAAGGAAATTGCTAAGCTCGAAGAAGAAAAGAAAATGATAGAAAATTTATTATCTTCTTTTTGGACACGTTTAAAATTATGGTTTCAAGCTAAACTTAAAAAAACCAAGTTAGAACTTGAATCGGTAAAAAGTAGAGTTGTTGAATTTCAAAAATTACACAAAGAGATTTTTAGAGAATATAAGGTTAGTAAACTTGGCGTTGCTTATGTGCCAGTTGCCGATCAAATTAAATATGAAAATAAAAGTTTCATTATTGACCATACAGGTATTGTTGGTGAATCGGAAGTTAAATTGCAACTTTCTAGACAAAATGATTTGTTAATTGAAACTATTTCTGATTTGGAAAATTTATCAGCCCAAGCTCCTCTAGTAGAATCATCTGTTGAAATTGAAGAAATTGAAACATCACAATATTCTACTTCAATGCAACAAATTAACCAACACGATTATTTTGGAAAATTAGAAAGGTCTTTGCGGACTATTTCATACTGCATGGACGATTTAGATGTTACTTCGGTTTCATTGCCTCTAGTTGCAAATGAAAGCAGTTATTTGAATTTCTTAAAAGAATATTCAACAAATGAAGTTCCTGAAGGTTCGCCCGTTTTTGAGGTTTTTAATACTAAAAAATACAAGGATGATATTGCTAAATTTCAAGAGCTAAACAAACTTAAAGATTCGCTTTCAAGGCATTCAGCTCAATTTGAGGATGTATTAAGGGGCTTAATGGTTACAATGGCTAACTCTGTTCAAGCAATTTCCGCACTTAAAGTAGCATCTACCGACAAAATTGTATTTGAATCAAATAAGGTGCTTTATAAAATATTGAAATCACCTTATAATCACTATTCCCCTGTATTAGAGGCATCTGAGATTGAAAGAATAAAAAATGAAAATTTTAATTATGCGGAAGCAGTAAGTGATTATGTTCCCTTTCAATTAAAAGAAAGTTCAAAAGTCAGGTACAATTTACTTTCAGATACTTGGACAGCAGAAGATGGAAGTACAACAAATTTCCCATTCGGTGTTCATCAAATTCATGAAGAAATTGTTGCTCCTATTGTTCAAAACTTAATGAATGAAACAAGAATTGAAAGATTAAAAATCTACAATCATATTAAAGACCAAAAAATTAGTTACTTAAACAAATGGCATCAAGATACAGAAGATTTCTATGGGCGAAATCGTGCTGAAAGTGCAGACTTAATAAATTTAATGCGTGCAAGTTTACGAGATTATGTTGCAGCATACAACACCTTAACTTCTTTAAAGAAAACAGAAGACAGCATGGCTCAATCAGGCGGCTCGCTTGATTCAACAGTTGTAACGGCTACTGAAAATTCCGCAGAAGTATTTGCAGTTTTTGAATTACAATCTAAAGAATTCCAAAATGTTCAAATGGATTTTGAAAGTTATATGGAACGTCTTAAAGAGGATATTGATGTTAAGGCAGGTAAATTTGAGCATATTGATTATTATGATGCTTTACTAAGAGATGGTAATTCAAGAGATATTGCAGTTGCAAGTAGCGAAGTGCATGAACTTGATGAAAGAAGAAAACCATTAATTACAGTAAACCCATTGTTTGCTAAAACATCTGAAATGCCTCCTGCTCCAAGTGTTGAAGATATAACATTTGAGCATCTTTCATTAAATCTTCCAATTATTGCTAGAAATACGTTGAAAGAACTTGATGAAGATTTAGTTTCTGAGCCAACTAATGTTGAAGAAATTGCAAGTAATGATAATATTGACAATTCTTCCAACATTGAAAATGTAGTTGATGACAATATTGCTAATTTGGAATCAGATGATTTTGCTAATGAAGAAGAAGTATCCAATGATGTAAATAATGAAGATAATTTGGAATCAGATGATGAGGAAAGTTTAGAAGAGTCGGAAACAGATGAGGAAGGATACACAGAAGAAGAACTTGAACAATTATCAGATTCTGAAATAGCAGACATTATGAATGAATGGGACATTGAACCTATGGAAGAATTTGACAGAGATGAAGCCATATCAGCAATACTTGAAGCGCAAGCAAATGCAAACGAGGAAGAAGATGAGGACGATAATAAGATTAATAACTAAACTCATTAAAATTTAAAATTATGGCAACATTTAATTATACGGTAGATACAAAGCCAATGGCAGAGGAAATCAGAAGCGTTTCGCATCATGTGAACGTAACAACTGTTGCTGTTGTAGCTATGCAAACCGCTGTTATTTTCGCAGAGGAAAAAGCAGCCGATCATGTTTGCAACAATGTGAATAAAGGTTTTTATTCATTAATACGCTCCCAAATATCGCAGAAAATGGCTAAACTTCAAAGCGATGTTGATTCTCATTTAATGCAGTTAGTTCAACAAAAAAATGCATTGTTAAGTATTAAAACTCGGATGCAACGTGATTACAATATGATTGCAGCCAGATATGGTAAACTTTTTAATGGACTTAATGCAAATCTAAAACAAAGAGTTTTTGAGCTTGACAAGCCAACAATCGATTTTGCAATTAAAGAAGTTGATAAAGTTTCTAACAGAACTAAATATTTGACAGCAACAATACCAATAACACAGTTGGAATCGATTTCATTAAGTCAGAAAATTGTTGCTTCAAATATTAAACACAAAGGATTAAATGTAATCAACTCTATGAGAAGTTTTCTTTTTGAAATGAATACTCAAAAAAAACTTACAGACCAAATCCTTATTAATGACAACAGATATACGGAAACGGCAACAATTTTTATACCTGTTGTAATTTGTGAGTGCAACAGAGATAAAACAGATAGTAAGAATATAGAGATAATTATTTCTGATGTTGAGTTAGATAATTTCTCGAAATCTGCAATTCAAAATACTGCATACTCAGAAATTAATCAGGTTGAATGGTCGCAAAAGACTGTAACAAATCCTGAAATTAAAAGTGAATTTAGCAAACTTATATCTTCATCTGCTAAATCTCAAAGAGTAAAAGATTTGGCTATGCAGTTGTTCCAGTCTAATAATTTCCAAACCATTTAAATGATAAAGATATGAGTTATACTAGAAATTATAGAGAAAGGATAGCTGTGCATTATTCAGGCTCAGTTAGCTACAGTTATCCAGCATCTCAAAATGGTGGGTCTGGAACGGCTCGTTATAGTGGGACAGAATACGAAGAAGTAGATGTAAATATCAATTTAGATACAAATCCATTTGATAATAGCATCGAAAATTGCAATACCAATATCAACTTACTTACTGGTGCTGTTGTAGCTACTGAAGCCGCTCAGCTTGTATCAATTGATAAAAACTCTAAAAAAGTTGCAAGCACAATCATTTCAGGTTTTTTTGGTTATATCCGTTCTGAAATTAGTCAGCAAGTAGCTGAACTATCACAGAATATTGATGCTCAATTAATGCACCTGAAAGAATTAGCTCAATCATGCCTTGCAAAGAAAAAACAAATGGAAGGTGATTTTAATAGGATTTCCGGTCGTTATGTTAAGATTTTTGATGATTTAAATAATGAATTATCAAATAGGGTTCATGAATTAGATAAACCAACATTTGTTTTCAAAAAAGAAACGGATAGTCAAAACAAAAGAACTTTTGAGAATGACATGGTAAATACAGCAGCCATTCTTGGCGGAGAATGTGGTAATTTACATACAAAAATTAGTACTTCAATTGCAAAGAAAAGAGCTTTAGACACGTTAAATCAAGTAAAAGTATTTTTGTGGCAGCAGAAAAAGTTAAACAATACTCTTCAACGATGTATGTTAAATGAGAATATCAATAATCAAAAATTTTCACCTGTTTGTTTCATTGAAACAAATAACGAAAAAAATCAGATTGGTAAAAATTTGTTTTCTCCTACATTTTTAACTGCCTTGCAAGAAAACACCAAGAAAAGTGAAATAATTGAACATTTCTTGGTGTTTTCAAATTTATGGAGTGCTATTCCTAAGGAATATAATGACAATTTAAATTTGTATTTTAACTCTGAGCTGAATAAGTCATATTCCTCTGCAGACCAACATGACGTAAGAGTCAAAGAGATGATTCAGAAAATAGCCAATATTGGCTCAATAAAAGTAATTAATTTTATAAACATTTAAAACTTAAAAATATGAATGAATTAAAAGAACTTCGTTTTAATGAGACTAATATCCAACTTAAAGATAATTTGGTGAAAGGCTCAATACTACCCGAAAAAATAGCTGAACTTGATAGAACTATAACAATTCAAGGAAACTCAGTTATTGAGGGTGCAGTTTATGCCCATAAACTAGAAATACAACAAGGTGATTCTGAAATTAAAGGTGCTGTTTTTACGCAACTTGAATTATATGTAAACAGTGAAGCAACGGGCAATATCTCTTTCAAAAAGAGTGTTGGTTCAGCTAACTCCATTGTTTCCAGAGCACCAAAATGTAATATTATGTTTTATTCAGACATAAATGCTAAAAGTGTTACGCTTTACAATGCGTTTGTGGCAGGAAGTATTTACGCTGATGAAATTATTTTACAGAATTGCGTTGTTATTGGTGGCGTATTTGCAACTCAAAATATTGATATTACAAATTCAATTGTTGGTACTTTTAATACTCCGTCAATTAAAGCTTCACAAGCAGTTTGGCTATTATTACCAAGTGCTTTTTCAATTGAGAAAATTGTAATGATACCAGGTACAAAATTCTTTAATTTAAGTTTAGCTGATTTAGGTTCACTATATAAAGGTATGAAACAGACAGCTAATTCGGGTAAAATTGAAATGAATCTTGAATTTGACGAAGTGAAAACAACGCTTACAAATGAAGAAACTCAGAAAACATTAAGGAGTTATACTGTTGTTGGTAAAGTTTTGGCTGCTGACTTATTGGACATGGATAAATTTCAAAATCATTTCTTACTAACAGCAGCAAGTTTGGGTTCTCAATTACTCAAAAATTATGACTTGGGTGTTAACTCCAAAGGAGAACCTGTTACTTTGACTTTTGATAAAATAAGGAATTTCTTCTTTGACATCTTACTCGGTAAAATTGAAGTTCAAGAAATTAATGGAAACTTTGATATTTCACAAATAACAGGGGAATTTAACTAAACAATGCCGAACGTAAAGCAAGCACATTTGCAAACCGCTAAATACCAACCCGCAAACCAAAGTTTGCAAAAGAGCTTGCTTTGCCAACGCATGAAGAAAAACAAAAAATCTGCCCTCTCTTAAAAAATAAAACTTTGCAAACGCACAGCCCGCCAGACAAAAACGAAATGACAGTACTGATTGAAAACATTAAAAGTATGTCGCTTGACAAGAAAGAAGGCCAGTTGGTAACAGCACCTACAAAAAATTGGCGATTCAGTGGTTAAATAAAGCTTTGTTCTTGGTATCAAGTTTTGTGGTGGTAGACAGTTTTGTGCTTCGTAATCGCCAACTTCTTGTAGCTGCAAACCGTTACCGGTCAGTGTAAAAAGACAGCCAACTCACAAATGGCACATTTGGTTTTGCCCGACACACAAGCCAACCCTTAGCAAAACCAAAAGAGTCATTTTTTGCCAACGCAACCGCAAGACGACTAAAAGGAAATTGATTGCTTTTTATCTTGCAAAATGAGATACAAATAAAAATAAAATCTATCTTTGCCACTTGACATCATTTGAACAAATGAACAGAATAAAAGTAGTGCTGGACGAAAAAGGAATTAAGCAAACTTGGCTTGCCGAACAATTGGGCAAAAGCTACAATATGGTTAATGCCTACGTGCAAAACAGACAGCAACCACGTATTGAAGTGCTTTACGACATAGCTAAAATACTTGGCGTGAACGTAAAAGACCTATTGATTGACAACGATATTAAACAGAACAACTAATGAGTAAAGAACAAAAAATAACGACCGACATAAAAGTACCAAACAAAGATTTGGAAGCATTGAGAATAAACTTTCCGCATTGTTTTGACAAAGACGGAAATTTCCAATTAGAGAAATTCAAAAACAACCTGACCGAAAAGGAAATCAACTTCTCAACAGAGAGTTACGGTTTAGATTGGCTTGGAAAATCGTATGCAAGACTTTTGGCAAGTGACCCTGCAACAACTTTGCTAGAAGCAGACGAAACCCACAACACCAAGCCCGAAAACACCAACTCTCAAAACCTACTAATAAAAGGTGACAATTTAGAAGTGTTGAAACACCTTGCTAATGCTTACTACGAGCAAGTTAAAATGATTTACATTGACCCACCTTACAATACAGGAAGTGACGGGTTTGTATATGAAGACGATAGAAAATTTACAGTAAAAGAATTACAACAACTTATTGGGGTTGACGAAGAAAAAGCAAAACGAATTTTAGATTTTACACAAGGTAAAAGCAACAGCCACAGTGCTTGGCTTACTTTTATGTATCCACGTTTATACATCGCAAAGCAACTTTTAAAAGATGATGGAGCAATTTTTATTTCTATTGATGATAGTGAAGTAGCACAATTAAAAATCTTAATGGATGAAGTTTTTGGAGAAGATAATTTTATAAACCAAATTTCTGTTAAAGCAAAAGGAAGTTCAGGTGCAAGTGGCGGTGGTGAAGATAAAAAAATGAAAAAAAATATAGAACATTTGATTTGTTACACAAAATCAAATGGTTTTGAACGGTTCAATAATATATATTCCGAACAATCATTAACAGACTATATTAATGAAAGAAAAATAAATGGAAAGTCATTTGCGTATACCAATGTTTTAATAGATGAAGGCATAGAAAAATTTGAAAAAACTATAAAAGCTGGGAATGGTGAAGATATTGAAGTTTACTCTGTTAGTGGATATAGAACGAAAAGTATATCATCACTTGCTAAAGAAGAAAAAATTTCTAACGAAGAAGCCTATTTAAAGTATTACGAAAAAGTATTTACTACTGAAAATGCTCAAACTTCAATAAGGGATAGGGTAAAAGAAGCTTTGCCTAATTTCACTGGATTAATTAATATATACTATTGTCCAGTATCGGGTAGAAACAAAGGAATAAAAACAAAAGTTTCATTTGAAGGAGCTACTAAAAGACTAATTAGTTACTTAGAAAATGTTTCTGAAAAGACAAACAGTAAGATTATAAAAAAAGATATTATTGGAACATTATGGAGTGATTTGAGTTGGAGTAGTGTTTCAAGTGAAGGTGGGTTAGCTTATCCAAATGGTAAAAAGCCCATTGAGTTAATTAAAAGAATGCTTCTTTTAACTTCGTCTGAAAAAAAGGATGATCTAATTTTAGATTTCTTTGCAGGTTCAGGCTCAACCGCCCACGCTACTATGGATTTAAATGCAATAGACTTTGGAAATCGGAAGAGTATTTCTATTCAAATTGATGAATTAATATCGTCAAAAGACAAAAAAGAATATTATTCAGAAACAGATTTTAAGGTGATTTTTGATATTACGAAAGAAAGGTTAGTTAGAAGTGCAAGCAAGATTAAGGACAATGTAAAATTAAAAATTCAATCTACAGAAACAGAAATAAAATCTTTGCAAGGAAAATTAGATTTAGAAGGTAAGGAAGAAAAAATACTGCAACTATATGCAGAAATTAAATCGCTTAAACAACAAGACCTTGGGTTCAAAATTTTTGAGACAAAACCAATTTGGGAAGATTACGATTTTGAATCAACTGAATTAGATAATCAAACAAAATTGTTTGATGAAAGCAAACTCACCGAAGACGACATCAAAGCATTGCTTACAACTTGGAAAACTTATGATGGCATAGCATTAACTCAAGAATTAGAAAAAGTAGATTTAAGCGGTTACACCGCTAATTATGGCAACGGCAAATTGTATTTGATGGATAAAGGTTTTACGACTGATAATCTTAAAAATCTTTTAGAAAAAATTGATTCCGACAAAAAATTTAATCCTACATCAATTATTGCTTTTGGCTATCATTTTGAAAGCAAAAATTTGAGAGAACTTTCTGAAAACGTAAAGTCATACTCGAACAAGAAAAATATTGATATTGACTTTATAACAAGATATTAATATGAAGGGATTTAATTTTGAAAAGAACTTATCGCATCAAGAAAATGCAGTAGAAAGCACTTTAGTTGTGTTTGAAAACTTGCAAATCCATCCAATGCCTGAAATAGACAAAAATTTCATTAATCCTGTTTATAACAAAATTGAAAAGCAAGGAAACGTATTTGATAATTTGATGCTTCCTTTTGGAAAATATTTTGATAATATACGTGAACGCCAAAAAAGAAATAGTATAGAAGAAATGCCAAAACCCAAGAGCAACATCATTGACGTAATGATGGAGACTGGTACGGGTAAAACTTACACTTACACCAAAACCATTTTTGAACTCAACAAAAATTATGGCATTTTCAAGTTTATTATTGTTGTTCCAACGCTATCCATAAAAGCGGGAACAATTGATTTTTTAAAATCGGACAGCAGCCGTGAGCATTTCAAAGAACAATACGGAAAAACACTTCATTTACATATTGTAGAAAGTCTAAAAAATAACAAAAGCAAAAAATCATTCATACCGCCTGCTGTAACAAGTTTTGTAAATGCAGGAAATTTTGAAAAAAACAGTATTCAAGTTATGATTATCAATGCTGGTATGATTAACTCTGAAACTATGCAAAAGAGTTTTGACAAAGGTCTATTTGATAAATATACTGTTCCTTTTGATGCTTTAGGAGCTACTAAACCATTTATGATTATTGACGAACCGCATAAGTTCGGAACTAGCACTAAAACTTGGGAGAATATTCAAAAAATGAAACCCCAATTCATTTTACGATATGGTGCAACTTTTCAAGGTTACGAAAATTTGATTTACACTTTGACCGCAGTTGATTCATTCAACAGAAATTTAGTGAAAGGTGTAATCGGACATATCACAG